>Ga0233437_1001173_pt1 | contig 50659 bp, 45 predicted proteins | sample SI_122_August201_FD_182714 | JGI IMG/M metagenome (GOLD analysis project Ga0233437, IMG submission 182714) | Seawater microbial communities from Saanich Inlet, British Columbia, Canada - SI_122_August2016_200_MG | ecosystem: Environmental > Aquatic > Marine > Inlet | place: Canada: British... | reverse complement strand
TGTTCAATTGAGGCGACAACTACCCTGACACATAGGGATGCCATGCAGGGATTTCTTTCATCCATCCCAGGAACAATCCACGTCAACCCCCGTCAATTTTTATTAACGACTCAAAATATTACGCATAGCCTTTTGCCGCTCAGCAGTCCATGGGGAGGGTCCCCTGGCCAGGATTGTTTGTTCATCGCAAAAGGTATGAATTAAAGGAGGTGTTATCATGAAATTTAATTTTCCAATGATCTTTGGTGAGTGGCTGAACATGCTCATGCTTGGACCGTCTGGGTATGGCAAATCAACTTTTCTTAAACATTGCGCCATTGAATTTATGAGAAAAGGTGGAAGAATTGTCTGGTTTGATATTTACAAATCTTGCTTTGCAACCACATCGTTAGTGAATGGCTCACATGTTAACCTGGGAAATATTGCCAATGAAAAGTTTTTTGCACCGTTAAAGACCTTATCACAGCACAGGGCCATTGAATTTTTATGTATGTTGTGTGAAATTGAGGGTATCAATATTACACACGAGATAAAATCCTCAATATCTGATGCAGTTCAACTGATTAAGACCCAAAGCCCGGATCAGCAAACGCTTTCAAACTTTATCAATTATGTCATGGATCATAAAATTAAATCAGCATTACATGAATACACTTCAAATGGTTCATATGCCTTATTCGATGCACTTGACGATCAAATAAATTTAACCGGGCAATGGACTTGTTTTGAAGTTAAAGAGCTATTTGACAACAAGGCAATGCTGCAAGTTACATTGTTATATCTCTTGTCTTATATCGAAAACCTGTCTGATGGAATTCCAACGATTGTCATCATCGATGATGCGGGTCATGTCTTTTCTTCAAAATCTTTTAGGAAATGGTTAAAAACATCATTAAATAATTTTAGAAAAAAGGGAATCAGCTTCTGGTTCGCATTTCACAATGTTACTGATTTTGATGGTGGAATACGTGATACCATCCTTAATGCCTGCAGGATTAAAGTGTTCACTCCCAATAGTCAGATTCTTATTAATAATTCCATAAAAACTGCCTATCAAAGCCTTGGTTTGAATGAGAGGCAACTTGAATTACTGGGCAATGCAACACCATGCAAAGAATATATGATCCAGGATGAGTCCAGCAATACTCAACTTATTGATCTAATGATACAGCCTGGATCAATATCTCAAACTGTCTGTGGTGGCTCTGGAACTGGTTCTATCTCACTTATGGAAAACCTCATCAAGAAACATGGCCATGATAAGGCTATTAAACAATATTTAAATAAGAAGGGGGTGCACTGTGGGGTGGTTTGATACCGGAATTTTTACATTGATTCTTGAAATTTTCTTAGAAGCCCTTGGTGATGAGAATATCGTTGTTGCAATTAAAATGTTCACCCAGCTTTTATCTATTGAAATTTGTCTTTTTGGAATAGCAATTGCTTTTGGCAAGGCTGACTGTTCAGAAATATTTTACAAAACTTTGATTATCGCAGGTTATCTGTATTTCATACAAAATTATGGATTAATCACTGAAGCAATGTTTGATTTTTTTTCAGAAACCGGAATTAAGATTGGTGGTTCAAGCCTGTCATTATCTTCAGATTTTCTGATGGATCCTTCAAGCATTATGAAGACCGGCTGGAAAACATCTTTTAAAATATGGATTCTTGACAGCCCCTGGGATTATTTAAAAATGGATGATAATATATTTCGACTCATATGTTCTATCATTATCATCATCGCCTTTTTCATTATAATGTTGTCCAGCATTTTTCGTGTTTTAGAATTTTATCTTATAACGACCATGTCATTGATTATATTTCCTTTCGGAATAATAGGTTTTTTCAAGTATTTGAGCGAGAATTGTATTGGAAATCTTTTTAAAATGGGAATGAAGCTCATGACTTTCACTTTAATATGCTCTCTTTCTTTAAATATTTTTGAAAATAATATTGCTGATATGCTTTCAAGTGATCCTTCATTGGCGGAATGTATTTCTTGTTCAATGGCAACGGTTGTCGTTTGCATCCTGATATGGAAAGTGCCTGAGCTTGCTTCGGGGTTGGTGAGTGGAAATCCTTCCATCAATGCATCTGGAGCTGCTAAAGGTGGGGCAAAGGCGATGGCGGCTATTGCATCAAAAGGTGCAAGTAAAGCTGTAGAGGCTATTAAAAGATTAAAGAAATAATAATTTTATAATAATAGAGGAGGACTCAATGAAAACGAAAGAAAAAACTAATGAAAAAATAATTGATGATAACTATAAGCAAATTGATAAGGATACAATCAGAGTTCACCGTTATTGGAAATTGATCTCGATTATACTGGTAATTCTTTTAGTTGGTGCCATTGGGTATATAAAGGAGCAGTCCGTAAAAAAAATCCCTGAGCCTATTGTGAAATACCATTTGGCAAAGTTTATTACAAATATGCGTAGTATTTCAAGTGATCATGTAATGGTTCGAAAAAATCTTGAATGTGCTTATACCTTTACATCTCGCAAAGGGAAAAAGCAGCTTGACAAGATTATAAATGACGTTAATTTGAATGATAAGCTTGAACAAAAAATTCTTGTCAGTGTTCAAATTTCTTCAATCAAACAAAAACATAAAACACTTTATACTGTTACGTGGGTTGAAACTGAATATCTAAATTCTAAGGTTTTATCAGCCGCCAATTTTGAAGGCTTTTTCAGATTGGAATTTTTACCCGTCAAACTCAGTGATAATTCATACCTGATGAACCCAGCAGGTATTTTTATCAATAATATTGTCATCAATAAAATTTCTAAACCAAAACTTGATTCCTAATCATAAGGATTCAAATACTCCCGCCTTTTAATCCCTACCCTACCACCTCCCTGAAAGCCTCTCCAAACAAAAAAATCATCTTTTAACATGAAACCGATCAAATCACAGGAGATTCATTATGTTAAAAAAATCTATTTTTCTAACAATACTTTGTTGTTTTGTATTAACCGGGTGCGTCACATCATCTGTACAAAAATATCCATATCGCCGGGCAAAAAAAGGATGGATTAATATTGATGGTCCTAAACCGTCCTTGGCATACAAATGGTCGCATAATCTTCTTGGTTCTTATAAACCTGAACCAAGCATAGTTGATATTACAAAACCTCCTTTCCCTAAAGCAGACAAAAAGACAACACCCCCTCAAAAAAAGATAGAAAGGAGTCCATTAGAAATAATTGAAAAGTACAAACTGGCAACCATAAAAAACAAGGCACTTAAAAAAACAAAACCCAAAACAATTTCTGATATTATCGAAGAATCTAACAAACAGTCGATCCGGGTACCGCAAATGAAATCTTTTCAGCAATCGATCATCCGCTATTCATATGAAAAAGGAGCTGTGTTCACAGTTCAATGCACACCAGGATTTTTAACTGACATTGTTTTACAAAAAGGAGAACGAATCATTAATTTGTCTGCTGGCGATACTGCTAATTTTCTTGTTAAACATATTGCAAATGACCCGGAACACGTCTTGATAAAACCACTTATTTCTAAAGTTGTGACAAATCTCATGATCCATACAAGCAAAAGAAATTATTATATCTCTTTAAAATCGAGTGAAAAAATTTATATGAACGCTGTAGCATTTTCATATCCAAAAGAAAAATTGGCTAAAATGAAGGCCAAGGTAAATGCACTAAAAAAACAAAACCATTATAAATTTAAAGCAGAAGATCTCAGTTTTGATTATATAATTGAGTCTGCGTGTAAAGATGCTTGTCTTGAGCCTTTATCGGTTTTTGAAGATAAAAAACGCGGTAAAATATATATTGCTATGCCCAAAGAAATTAAGCATAGGACTCTGCCTGCTGTTTTTGCAATCGATGCCCGGGGTATTTCTGAAATGATCAATTATCGTTATGTGGACAATAAATTCGTGCTGGATACTTTGGTTCCAAGATTGATGCTTCAGTATGGTGGAAAAAATCGTGAAATATATATTTATAAATCCGGATTTAAGCCAAAAAAATCGTTCGGTTCATTTCTAAACAGCTCGAACTCTTCAAAAACAAACCCTGACAACCAAAACTCAAAAAGATAGGAGGATGTACCTATGGAAAAAACATTACCTGTAAAACGATTGAAAGAAGGCTGGATCATTTCTTTAGCGGCTCTGATTGTCATTGTACTGCTTGGTCTTATCCTGACCCCTATTCTTTCTTCGAGTAACAAAAAAAGTATCAGGATTACATCTACAGAAAACTTACCAATGCTAAAAAATCTTCCAAAAACTTATGCTGACATTGAACCTGAAAAACAAGACGTAAAGCAGGATATAAAGGATCCTGACCCTCCTGTTCAAATATCTCCAAGCCCTCCAATTAGTTACAAACCAAATGTAAAATATGGTCTTCCTGTAAATATCCCACCAAAACCTCAAGCTCTTGATATGCCGGTTGTGGAAGATATCCCAGTCAAAGAAAAACCTGCTGTTATTATCCCGATTAAAAGAAAGGTGCATTTTAAGCCTGTAAGAAAAGTAACTGTTAAGCCAAAAAAAATAGAACCAACAAAGCTTGAAAAGGCTGTTGCAAAAGGTGTGACATCTGGGATCGGGTTTGCATCGTTCAAGGCAGTTAAATTAAAACCGAAAAAAAAAGAGGCCAGGAATTCAATAAAGGGATCGTTAAAAAGACCTGGTTCTAAATATATGATCCAGGCAGGAACAAACATCTCAGCCATTACTGTTAGTGCCATAAATTCAGATTTACCAGGGCATGTTATTGCACGGGTTGACCGTAATGTATTTAATAGTGTTACCGGTGATCACCTGCTTATCCCACAATCATCAAAACTTATAGGAAATTACAGTTCAAATTTAAAACTCAATCAGAAACGTATTCAGGTTATTTGGAAAGAGATAAAATTGCCGGATGGTTCTACTGTGGATCTTGGGAAAGGTCAGCCAGGGGTTGGAAATCAGGGTATGAGTGGAGTTGCAGGGAATGTGGATAATCACTTTTTCAGTAATGCCGCCTCAATATTTAGTGTTGCGCTACTTAATTCATCAGCTAAACAAATCAGCAATGCGAGTAATGGGACTTTGAAAGATGATGTTTCCGGTGATGTGGCAAGTGATGTGGCTAATGCTGGCAGTGACGTCTTCAAGGAGCAAATCCAACTGGGACCAACCATAAAAATACCGATCGCTTCAAAGATCAAAATTCTAATCATAAATGACCTGGAATTTGAGGAGGCATACAATGCTGAACCGTTCTAATAGAATTGTAATTGGATCGGCTATTGTTGTGCTATTTTCACCTTTTCTTTTGCCTAATATCATGATCCAACCCACAGGTAGCCTTGCCCGTGGTTTATACCTGAAAAGTGAATTAACAAAGAAGCCAGCTGCTGGTAATATTGTATCAGTTTCATTCAAAGATAAAGATGTTTCAGGAAGATCAAAAACCTATCCTCTTCCAAAGAATATGCCATGGAAGTCATTCCTAAAAGTCATTGCTGGAATTCCCGGGGATATTATTAATGTTTCTGATGATGGCATTTTTATTAATGGTAAATACTGGGGGCCTGTACATAAAGTCACATCAAAAGGTAGGTCACTTTTGAAGGTAATAGATGGAGAGTACAGGCTTAAGAAAGATTGGTTCCTAACCCTTACGCCCCATCACATGTCATACGACTCAAGGTATTACGGCCCTGTGCATATCAGTCAATTAAAACTGGCAACCGCGCTTTTTTTGTTGCCTTGGGATAACTCAATTAAAAATAAAAGGAGTACAAATGATAAGAGAAAATGAACGACTTGCAGTTGAAGCAACGATGAAGAATGCTGGGGTCTATGATCTACTTTATGATAATGACCTGACAGAAATAATGGCAAATCCGGATGGGAAATTATGGGTTGATCGACTTGGTAAAGGTCGGGAATTCACTGGTATAATAATACCTGCTGAAAAACGAGAAGCTGTCATTATAACCTGTGCATCATATTGTGGAGAATTATGCCATAAAAAACTTCCTTTATTAGAAGCGGATCTGATTGATTTTGGGTATGCCAGATTTCAAGGTGTTCTCCCTCCTGTTACCCATGCTCCAGCTTTCAGCATCAGGCGTAAAGCGATCTTAAATTATAGCCTTGATGAACTCTCTGAAGCCAAAGGGATGCTTACAAAAGACCATGTTTATATTATCAGAGCGGCTGTTATTGAAAAGAAAAATATCCTGATTGCCGGTGGAACGAATACTGGTAAAACTACATTTGCAAATGCGATTTTAAAAGAGTTTGCAGATAATGAAAGGGTCATTACCCTTGAAGATACAATGGAGCTTGAAACATCAATTATTAAGGATTGTTTTCCGCTTCGAACAATGAATGGGACAGTTACCATGGATACCCTTCTTAGGACAGCTCTGCGCCTTCGGCCTGACCGTATTCTCCTTGGAGAGGTGCGTGGAAAAGAAGCATGGAGCCTGCTTAAAGCTCTGTCATCTGGTCATAGCGGCGGGCTTTGTACGATTCATGCTTTTGGTGGAAAAAGTGCGCTGACTAGGCTTGAACAGCTTGCCCTGGAAGCATCAATCAAACAGATACCAAAAGACCTCATTGGTGAAGTAATAGATATCATTGTTCACATTGAATTTGATGCAAAATCAGGCATCAGAAAAATTGCTGATATTACAAAAGTTCATGGTTTTGACGGCAAAGAATATATCGTTGAAAAAGTAGGCTAAATTTTTCGGATTGCCACCAATATAATCCTTCCCGCTTTAACTTTCCCGCCTTAATCTCATAACTTAACTTTCTTCCCAATTCTTTCAAAATAAATGCATTCCCAAATGTCCATAACTAACATTCTTCAATAAAATCAAATCCGTTAAAGGATCAATCATGCAAGCGAATCATTTTAAAACCAAGTTGAAAAAAATTCAGGAAAAGTTCAATGAATCCTTTAATCAATCCAAAATTCAGAAGAACTGTCATATTTGCGATTGTCAGACTGGGAATTTTGGAACGTAAAATTTCTGCTGATTTTAATGCAAAAGATATCAGGCAATTTAAGATGATAGAAAGCACCTTAAAAAAAATATTTACAGGGTTTAATTGCAAGTATGATGGTCAAAATACAGGCAGAAAAAATCATGAATAACAGTTATATTTTCCTTTACTGAGTAGAAGGAAAATTATTCCTTGGAGGTATGAAATTATGGAATCAATACAAAAACAAGATATGGACAGGCATCAGGTAACATTTGGGGAAATCGATCAAAAAGATATACAAAAAGTTTGCATCCATACACCGGACTTACTTGATCATCTTAGGACAGTGGAGACAAATGAAGGTTTTTCCCAATATTTTGAATGTTGTTGCGGAAAAAAAGTTATTGAACATTATCCTTTATCAAAAAGAGAGATATTATGATTAATTATTCTCTTTTTTTATTGATTCTCAAGAAATTGTGCTTACTATCAATTTAATACTTTGGAGTGGCAAACAAACGACCCAAAAGCTAAGTCGTTTACCCTCTGAATTGAAAGATTCAGTTCTTGGATGTTCTTCCTTTTTTTCTTTTTTTTTCTTTTAATATCCAAATCACATTCATCCCTCTGTAATCAACAGAGAATGAAAAAAGCCCGCTCCATGAGGTGATAAAATGGAAAAAGAACAAATTAGTGAAACCGTGGATTGCTGGATTGTAGAAGATTTGCCATCAAGATCTGGTTTAAAAGTGGTAAAACGCTTCGATGCCTATGAAGGCATGGATGAAGATGAAATTGAAGCGTATATGGATTTTAGAAGCTGGTATATGAATAAAGAACATGCCCTGCTTCTAACAATCCCAAAACCAACTGTTGAACGTGATTTTTGGCCTGAACCTGATGATGCATTATCGTTTGCTTATGGTTCAATGGATTTCCAAAAGTTAAGGGGTAAATTCAACAAAAACCATTATCGAATCAGTAAAATCCTGGAACGTGTAAAGGATCTGGCAGAAAATTTCTCTTGTATCAACCACGAGCAAGGAAAAAAGAATGTCCGAAAAAGGTATGAGGAGCTTATTAATGATGAATTTAGGGATAAAGCCATTGAATTGGCTGTAACCTATAACAGATTCAAAGCAAGTATGGACTATGACGAAGTGATGGGAAAAATTAAAAATCTATATATTCTCATCATGAAGTGCGATAAAGTCTGGAAAAAACATGCTTGTGAATGAACTCTTACCTTTTATTTAAACCCGCAGAATACCCCCTGCGGGTTTATTTTTAACATCTATTATTCCTGCTGCAACGATCACAGGAATCCCACCGATAAATTTTAAATAATTCATACTCAAAGGAGAACTGTCATGGCAAAGAAAATGTCTCCATCTGCCCTCAGAGCAAAAGCAAAACAAATGCTGGAATTGGCAAATAAGGCAGAGGATAAGTTGTACATGCAAGTTGGGCGGATGGTGGAAAAAGAGTTAAATAAAAAAGATGCTTTTTTATCCAATGATGCCAATGCGCTAAAAGCAGAAATTGATGAGCTTAAAAATAAAATCAGCAAGATTCTTGGGGAATAAATCCTGCGAAAAGCCAACCCGCCAGAACTTGCTCTTGATAAACCAGAGAGCAAGTTCTCTATGGAGGTAAATATGGTCCTCTTTTTATCTAACACTATACGCTGTGAATTTCTCTCATCCAGATTTTCCAAACCCTTTCTATTCATTTGTCTTCCTTCAATCCATTGTATAACGAATTGTTTTACAATCCTTTTCTTTTAACCTCCAACAGTTTGTTTTTATTAGTATTTCACTGTCATACAAAAATAATACGGAGGCATATCAATGTTTGTTCTTAATATTAGTGGAAGCCAGGCCCAGGACTACTATTATGAGGTAGACCCTATTATCGAATCAAATTCTCAATGGTATGGAGGCCTTTCAAAAGATTACAATATTGAAAACACTGCGTGCCGGGAAAACCATTTTGCCAACCTAATTTGTGGTAACGATTTGGCAGGTAACCATGTGATCAAAGACGGCAGGGATAAAAGCGGGCACTCCTTTCATAAAGCAGGTGTGGATGTAGTCTTTTCAGCACCGAAATCCTTGAGTATTTTAGCGCTCCATACTGGTGATAACAAACTGATTATTGCCCACAAAGAATCAGTAGAAACTACCCTTGATTACCTTGACAAAGAATACGTTTATGTTCGTGAGTATGACGGGTTAAACACATATGTCCAAAAGACAGGGGCAGGAATATTTGCGACATTTATGCATTCCACCAGCCGTGAGAATGATCCTCAACTACACACTCATGCAATTTTATTGAACCATACTATAACTCCCAAAGGCCACAAAGCTGTTTGGTTTGATAAAGTATTCACCGATCAGGTTCTGATCAACGATATATACCAGAGTGTATTGGCAAAATATGTTCAGGATCTTGGATATCAAATCGACACTAATGGTTCAGGGAAATGGGAAATAACAGGGGTTGAAAAAGAATGGATCTATAATTTTTCCAAACGTTCAAAGGCAATTGATAAAGTCGAACAAGATTTCAAAAGAAAAGATGCGTTTCAGAATGCTAATGATTTAACCATAAGGAACATTGCTGTTTTGAAATCTCGGGCAAAAAAAGACTCTTCTCAAAATGAAAAAAAACTTAAGGAACAATGGGAAAAAGAAGTTCCGGCCGATAGAATTATAAAATCAGTGGAACAAGGTAAAAAAGCACCTTCTATAGAAAAGACTTCAAGCCCGGGTGAACATCTAAGGCGTGCATATTATTCCATCCATGAACATAAAGTTCTTTTTACAAAAAAGGATTTGATACAATCCGCACTGAACTTGAGCCGGGGATGTTATACCCTTTCTGATTTTGAAAAAACATTTTATGAAATGCGGTTAAAAGAAGAGATCCTTCCAGTTTCTGAGCACGTTTCAGGTCATGGCCTTGTTCATAGGTATTTTACAAGCCGGGATTTAAAAGAAACAGAACATGCCATCATTGATCAATTTAAAAAAGGGAAGAACGCATGCGATCCCATGATATCGGCTCAAAAGGCGGATAAAATCATATCAAAAAACTATGATTATTTTTCTGATGATCAAAAGAAAATGATTCAATTTATCTTAACGTCAAAGGCGAGGATGATGTTAGTTCAAGGTAGCGCTGGCACAGGCAAGACTTCGGCTTTGAAAGTAGTGCGAGATATCATTGAAAATGAAAAGTCTGGGGTTGAAATAATCGGCTTGGGCTATACAGGTAAAGCCAGTCAGGAACTGAAAAACAATGCTGGAATAGAATCCCGGACTATCTCGAGTTTTCTTAATGAGCCTATATATCAATCAACTTCTGAGAGGCTTATAATCTGTAACGATGTCAGTATGCTTTGCAGTCTTCAAGCTAATGAACTTATTGATAAGATAAACTGTGAAAATTCCCGGTTGGTGTTGATAGGAGATGGAAAACAGCTGCAAGCATTATCAGATGGAAAGATATTTTTTGATTTGCAGGAAATGGATGTTCCTTATGTTGAGATGGTTCAGGTACTGAGACAAAAAACTGAATTTATACAAAAAGCTGTAAACCACATCAAGGATTTTCATACAGGGAAAAATAGCCAGGGGATTGATGATATGTTTGATCTACTTCAAAAGAATGGAAATCTGATTGAGAACCCAATAAATAGTTCTTTGCTAAGATCTGTAGCTGATGTTTATCTGTCAAATGAAAATCGTGATTACAATCTAATTGTAACACCATCAAATGATTACCGCAGGAGCCTAAATGACAGTATTAGGATGGCATTGAAAAAAGAGAGAAAAATTAGTGATAAAGAGATAAAAGTCGAAATTAAAGTTCCGGTTTCCATGCCAGATATCAAAAGATTTTTTGCGGAAAATTATAAGGCGGGCCAGAAGGTATTTATTGAAAGGCATGACCCCTACAAAGAGAAGAAAAGGTATTTTGATGGGGTAATTATTGGCAAAAATTCAAAAACAAATTCTATTCAGGTATTAACAAATGATAAAAAGACCACATGGATTAATCTCAGAGATATAGAAATCAAACAAAGAATTACCTTATATAAAAGCCAGAACCGTCAATTTTCTCCTGGGGATAAAATTGTATTTACCAAGGAAGACAATCGTATTGGAGTTCAAAACGGTACTACCGCAATTTTAAAACAAATTGATAAAGAAAACCTTTTCATCGTTCAAATTCATGGGAAAAACCGTCACATTGCAATTAATCCAAAACAGGATTCTTTTATTGATCACGGCTACGCCCTTTCACCCTCTAAAAGCCAAAGATCTGCCTGCAAAGAAGTCCTTTTAGTTGCAGACACAAGACAAGCTCACCAAAGTAAAATTGAGCATTTCTATGCTGGTTTATCAAGAGCGGCCAACAAAGCAACAATTTTTACAAACAATAAAGATAACCTCAAAAAACAACTCAGCTCCGTACAAGAAAAAAATTCCACCTTAATATTAGCAAAACAAAATCCTATCCAACTAAATACCAAAGAACAAAAAGCAGGAAAGGAAATTGAACGATGAAAACAGAACTAAGAAGTTTAAGATTGAGCCGGTATCATTTGAAAATTGTAGATGAGTTACAAAAAGAGAAAGGGTATACGTTTACGGATGCCATTAAGCACATTATTAATGAATTTTCAAAGATCGACAACGATAAAAACAGTATTAAAAAATTTCTTCAAAAACTGGAAAAAAATCTTGGGAATCTTAATCCTCCGGCTACCAGTGAACCAGTTGTTAAAAGTCATGAACTTTTTGATGGGTTGAATGAAATTGGAAATAACATTCGTTTAATTTTAAAGGCCCTATTAATAATAGGATCTGCTGATTCGAGGACGCTCATTGATATAGAAAATCTTTTAAAGGAGGATGAATAGTGAAAAGGTATCACGATTCAGTTTTTTGGATCCACAGTGTAAAGATTTTTCTAAAAACTGGTATTTTGTTATTGTTGATTTTATTCCTTGTCCATTTATTAATCTGCCTGGGTTTAGTGAATATTTTCCTTCTTGATAAACATGGATGGATGGTTATTTTAAAATTTATGGGAGCAATAATAATGTCCAATATCAATCCTGATTTCCCAATCCTTTTTACAAATCCTGACGGGAATACTATAAAAACAACCGCTCAGGTAATCTGTAATAATGAAAGCATTTACCAAATGACATATTGGGTTTTGACTGAAACAAACCGGTACTTCTTTTTTTCTTCCTATATATATGCACTGTTTCCTGTTGGACTGATAATTCTATTAAAAGGAATGCCTTCCAATAAAAAAGATCTTCACGTCAGAGGTTCAAAATTGATGAATTCTAAAAAGTTTCTTAATGCGGCTAAGAAAAAAAACGACTCCCTTGATCTTCCGTTCGGTTCGGTCAAGATGCCAAATTCATGTGAAGCTAAAAGTAGTCTGATTATTGGAAAGCCTGGAGTGGGGAAAACAGTGCTTTTGGCTGGCCTTTTTTCTCGCCTTAAACAACGTGATGTAAAAATGATTGTATATGATTTCAAGGGAGATTACGTCCAAAACTTTTTTGATCCAAAGAAAGATATAATTTTTAATCCTTTTGACAGCAGAGGATTGGATTGGACTTTATTTCGGGAAATCTTTACCCCTTTAGATCTTGATGCTGTTGCATGTTCTTTGATACCAACTCTGGAAGGGACATCTGCAGATCCTTTCTGGAGTGATGGCGGAAGAGATTTATTTTCATCTATCTTATTTTTTTTAAATTATCATGGCTTTCGCAGCAACAGCGATATTTGGAAAATGGTGTCAAGCGACGGAAAAACTATTGCCAAAAATCTCAAAGGAACCAAAGGATGCGAAAAAGGCTATAAATATGTAGTAGAACATAAATCCAAGCAGGCTTTAAGCATTCTTGCAGTCATGATGCAGTATTGTAAATGCTTTGAGTTTATGGCTGATCATTATGGACATTTTTCCATTAATGAATGGATTGAAAAAGGAACGGGAAATATATTTATAACTAATAATGCATCTGTACAGGATAGTTTGAAACCGATATTGTCAGTGTTTATTGATTTGCTGGCAAGAAAAATTTTGTCCATGCCTGATAATACAATGCAAAAAACAGCATTCCTTCTGGATGAATACACAAGCCTCCAAAAATTACCCTCATTAATAAAGCTTTTGACTCTTGGAAGATCTAAAGGTGTTTCTTGTTATCTTGGTACACAGTCTTTTGGACAAATTGAGGCTCTTTATGGCAGAGCACACAAAGAAAGTATCATCAATGCTTGTGCTAACCAAATTTTATTCTCAGTTTCTGGATCAAACACTGCAAAAGAAGCTTCAGCAATATTAGGTGAAGCTGAATCAATCAGAATTGAAAAATCGTTTTCTACCGGTTCAGATTACAGAGAAGGCGCTTCCCTGGCATATAGAAATACTACTGAGCCCATTTTATTACCTTCAGAAATAATGGGCCTTAAAGACCTGGAATGTATCGTGAAATTTGATAATTATTCACCAGTAAAATCTAAATTGCAGTTTGTAGAATATCCTAAAAAAAATGAAAGTTTTATCATGAGACCTGACTTAATGTTTAAAACTAAAGATAAAAATACTAAATAATTTGCTTTAAATCCCGCCAAACTTTCTACCTTAAATCCTCTCAATCCCCCTCCCCCACCTCCTTCCAAAAGAATATTTTCATCCCTTTTTAATCCAAATAAAACAGCTATATATACAATGGGGAAAAATCTTGACACTCATTCACCATCCGCCATACAACCCTAATTTAAAAGGGGGGGGTTTTTGTATGAAAGGAAGTATTTACACCCGGCAAAAATGTTTTGTTTGCCAAAATAATGGTGAAAAGGGTTCTTTGAAATATTTGGAGGGACGGGGGGTTCTTCAATGTCCAGACCATCCAGAAATGGTTTGGACAGGTGCCTGTGAAGTTCGGTTTGGACGCACCCATACTAAACGATTTAAAACCGTAATTGAAGCTGAAAGACACCTTACATCGTTGCGGTATAACATTGACCAGGGGAATAAATTTGACCAAAGGGAATGGGCAAAGGATCAGCCCCTTTCCTTTTTGTCATTGCGTGAAAAGTTTGTGGAATCCAAAGATATAAAAGACATTTCCACAAAACAGATTGTCCACATTGAAATGGTTTTAAACAAGGCCGGAGACAAATGGGATATGATGCAAATCAAAGATATTACAGAAAGTGAAATCGATGATTTCTTTATAAAAACAAAAAATGCCGAGATTGGCAACAAGACCCTGGCAAATTATAAAACAGTTTTGCATGATTTTTGGGCATGGGCAGTAAAGCGGGAAAAAAGAAAAAGCAAATTAGAAATGCCGGATTTTCCAGACATCAAATATAAGATGGGGTGGCGTAATATTGTAGACATGGAAAGCCAGGAAAAAATCCTTAATGAATTATGGAACATCTCCAAGGATTCTAACCCCAGGATTTGGTTAGGTGTAAATCTGCTGGCTCTATACCCAAAGGTCCGCCCTGGAGAAATGCGGAATGTTCAGGAAAAACATATCAACTTAAAAGACGGCTGGATTTTTTACCCGGACCCCAAGGAAGGAGACAAAGGAAAGTTTATCCACCTGGACCCGGCAGACTGTCAAATGATCGAGTCCTTATGGAATCCAAAGGGGTTGCCTGATATGTTTTTTTTCCGACACATAAAATCTAAAAAAGGAGTCCAGGCCGGGAAACAATTTGGCCCCAAATATTTTAAAGTCTGGTGGGATAAAGCCTGCAAAAATGTAGGGATTGAGAACGTGGATTTATATGGCGGAACAAAACATTCAACAGTGACCGCCCTTGGCAAAGTCATGACCCCGGAACAAATACAAAGGGGGGTCACTGGTCACGCTTCAGACGCCTTTAAGCGGTATATGCTACCAGACGTAAATGAGGCTAAGATAGGACGTCAGGCAGTGGCAAAGGTCAGAAACCAGGGCGCTAAACATCCGCTAAACATTTCTGACCTTCAAAAAAAGGTTAACTAACTGAAATTATTGATAAAAATTGGTGGAGGCGGCGGGAGTTGAACCCGCGTCCGAAAACGATCACCCCAGGCTTCTACATACTTATCTCAAAATTTAAAATTAGTTGTGATGTCTCCTATGAGATGGATACATAACAATATAGCCTGAAAAGTTTAACCTTTAAGGTTCAGACACCCTTAAAAGGCGGTCTTGCAAAGTCGACGCCCTGACCTGAAATCTGCAAGAAGGATTTCAGCAGGACGGAAGCTGCTCTACGCAGCTACAGCGTAATTATAATCGTCTGCGATTATGTTTATGCATTGCCAATTTCACGAGCTGACAAAAGACTCGGTATGCTACCATAGACTTCAAAATCTCCGTCGAAGCCATTTCGCCCCCAATTGTAAAAGATCAAGTGTTCTGACATCATAGTTTAAAAAGCTTGAAAAGTCAATATCCGCAAGCCCACAATATTAATGGGACGGGTAAATTGTTTCCCTTTATGAGTATTTTTTGCGTTCTCGGTCCAGGTCTCTTTTTACATCTTTTTGTTTGATAGCTTGCCTTTTATCGTATAATTTTTTACCCCGTCCTAGACCGATCTGTACTTTAATTTTATCATTTTTAAAATATATTTTCAGCGGGATAAGAGTATAACCTCTTTCTTTAATTTTACTCCAAAGTTTTTTAATTTCATATCCATGAAGTAAAAGCTTTCTTGTTCTATGGGATTCGTGATTGCTGTAATACGCATATTTGTATGGTGAAATATGCAGTTGTCTTAAAAAGATCTCACCATTTTTTATATCTGCATAAGCATCTTGAAAACTGACTCTTCCCTCACGCATAGACTTAACTTCAGTTCCAACCAAAACAATTCCAGCCTCATATTCCGATTCAATTTTATAGGTGTAATAGGCTTTTTTATTGGTGGCAATTATTTTAATAAATTCTGAATTCATTGATTATTCATCCGCTTCACCAAAAGGAAGTATTTCTTTGTATTCTTTTAAAATAAAATCAGAAATTTCCTGGACACAATTTAGGGTCATTATTTTTTCCACACTAGTTCTTGCTTTTTTAGTATCAAGATCTCGAATCATTCTTTTAACCGCCGGAATGGCGGCTGAATTCATGGAAAAATCAGTCAGGCCAATACCAACTAGAACGGGTATATTCATTGGATCTCCTGCCATTTCACCACACATTACAAGATCAATCCCTTTTTTCTTTGCTGCATCATAAGTCATTTTAATCATTTTTAGCACAGCAGGATTCAGTGCCTGGTAAAGGTGGGCTACCATTCTGTTGCTCCTGTCAATGGCCATGGAATATTGAATCAGATCATTTGTTCCAATACTAAAAAAATCAACATGTTCTGCAAGGTGTTCTGCAATCATTACAGCGGATGGAACTTCAATCATGACTCCTAAAGGAATATCCATATTAAAAATTTTATCTTCAAATTCAAGTTCAAGGATTGCTTTGTTCATTACCTGTTTGACCTGGATAATCTCTTCAACACAGGAAATCATGGGAATCAATAATTTTATATTTCCAAATGCCGCTGCCCTAAAGATCGCTTTTAACTGTGTAATAAAAATATTTTCATTTTCAAGGCAGAACCTGACTGCTCGTAACCCTAAAGAAGGATTGGCCTCCTCAATGGTTGCCAAATATGGATTAACCTTATCTCCATTAATATCAAGTGTCCTGATAGTAACGCTCTGTGGACTCATGAATTCGACAAGTTCCTTGTATTTACATAAAAGCTCATCCTCTGTTGGAAACCGTTTTAAATCCAGATATAAAAATTCTGTTCTAAAAAGACCAATACCTACGGCCCCATAATCTTTTGCAGCAACCACTTCTTCAACAAGCTCAATATTGGCCATGAGATTAAAAGAGATGCCATCTTTTGTTATAGCAGGCAGATGGGTCTCTCTTTCTAAACCCGCTCTATATTCTTCAAACTTTACCATACGCTCTTCATACTTAAAGAGTGTATCTTCATCAGGATTGATGATCAGTGTTCCAGAAGAACCATCAACTATTAAAAAGTCATCATTTTTAACACTGACAGTTGCAATGCCTAACCCTAAAACTGAAGGGATTCTAAGTGATTTTGCGATAATACTTGTATGGGAATCTTTACCACCGCGGTCAGTAACAAACCCTTTTATCCGTTCAAGCTGTATCTGACTGGTATCAGCAGGGGATAAATCATGGGCAACAATGATTACGCGTTTGTTTATATCTGAAATCTTAATATCCTGGGCTCCAACAAGATATGACATGATTTTGTCTGATACCTGAACAATATCATTCACCCTTGCCTGCAGATAGACATCATCAATCTGCTGGAACATGATTTTTACTTTTCTTGATACTTTTCTCAATGCCCATTCAGCATTGATTTTATCTTTGGAAATGGTTTCAATGGTCTTGCCATAAAGCATCTTATCTTTAAAGAGCACCATATGGGTCTCAAGAATATTTAAATTTTCTCCCAAATCTTTATCAAGGGAATCAATTACTTTGGCATGATCTTTTTTTGCTTTTGAAACTGCCTGTTTGAATCGGTCTATTTCTTTAGGTACCATGATATCACTGACCGGATATCTTTTAGTAATATTGACACCTTCTCTATCAACGATATAGGCCTTTCCAATACAAATACCCGGTGATCCGCCTATTCCCTTGATAATTATCTGTTCTGACTTTGATACATTCATCTTTATTTTTCTCCAAAACCGGCTTCAAAAAAATCAAAAATCTGATCAAGAATCATCTCATCTTCCTGATTTTCAATTTCAATCACAACCTTTGTTCCTTTCACAGCACCCAAAGTGAGTATGTCTATTACACTTGCTGCATCAACTTTTGTTGAATTTGCACAAATCCATACATCAGAGTGTGCAGAATCAACCATTTGTGCGATTTTAGAGGCCGGTCTTGCGTGCATTCCAAGTTCATTCTTAATTGATGTTCTGCGAACAATTATTCTTTTGTAATTCAATCTTTATTCTTTCTATGAAAATTTTTTCTTTTTTTATATCTTTCTGGGATAAATGTCAATGTTGGCATAACCTTATATTCAATATAAGGGCCAGCTTGTAATTGACGATTATATTATTGTATGATAGGCCTGTGAATCAAAACCTTTAATAACATGTATAGGCTTATTTTACCAGATTCCATCAATGTAACAGGTTTAATAATAAGAAAGGTATTGGAATAATCAACATGGAAAAAAATCATACCAACGGAATATATCCTATTAATGATTTTAAAACCGGTGAGTCATGGCGGTTATTTAAAATCATGGGAGAATTTGTTGAAGGAATTGACGCTCTATACAAGCTGGGTCCTGCCGTATCTATTTTCGGATCTGCAAGAACAAATATTGACCACCCATATTATCAAAAAGCGGAAAACCTTGCCGCATTATTTGCCCAAAAAGGATATTCTGTTATTACAGGCGGTGGTGGTGGAATTATGGAAGCTGCTAATAAAGGGGCGGTAAGAGGTGGTGCTGAATCTATCGGACTAAATATTAAACTGCCCTTTGAGCAAAAGCCCAACCCATATGCAACCATGCAAATTGAATTTAATTATTTTTTTGTTAGAAAAGTAATGTTTTTAAAATATGCCCAGGCTTATATAATAATGCCGGGAGGTTTTGGAACCCTTGACGAGCTGTTTGAAACCATTACATTGATCCAGACAAAACGGATTCGGAAAATGCCGATTATCCTTGTGGATAAAGACTATTGGAAAGGATTGATCCATTGGGTAAAAAATAAATTTTTAGAAGAAAAAATGATTTCTGAAAAAGACCTTGACCTTTTTCATCTATTGGATGACCCGGAAGATATTGTTCGGGTAGTAGAAAAATTTTATAAAGCTGCTGATGTTTAACGCTTACCCTGCAACGTGCTCCTAAAAAACAAACAAGGGCCAATGCCGGGTGGAAGAAATGATATAAGATTATACCCAATATTTACACTTACTTAATTTTTATATGAACAATTTATGAAATTATTTGAACCAAAAACAAAAGACAAAAACTTAGCCAGTACATACAATGCTGAATCCATCGAGGTTTTAAAAGGACTGGATCCGGTCAAAAGAAGGCCTGGGATGTATACTGACACTTCCAGCCCTGATCATTTAGCATTTGAGGTTATCGACAATAGCGTAGATGAAGCCATTGCAGGATTTGCGACCCAGATTGATGTTGTTTTAAAAAAAGATCAATCCATTATCGTATCTGACAATGGGCGGGGAATGCCCGTGGATATACATCCTGAAGAAAAAGTGTCTGGTGTGGAATTAATCATGTCAAGACTTCATGCCGGTGCTAAATTTTCTAATAAAGACTATAGTTATTCAGGCGGACTCCATGGTGTCGGTGTTTCCGTTGTAAATGCCTTGTCTTCACGTTTGACAATTTTAATCAAAAGGGATGAGCATGAATATCACATTGGATTTAAAAACGGGATCAAAACTGAAAATCTATCAATTGTAAAAAAACTTAATACAAAAAAAACAGGAACATCTCTTCAATTTTATCCTGATATCTCATATTTTGACAGGCCTTTATTTTCAAAAACAGCTTTGAAAACAGCATTAAAATCAAAAGCCATTCTTTGCAAGGGACTTGTTACTATTTTTTATGATGAAGAATCCAAAGAAAAAACCACCTGGAAATATGACCATGGCCTGGATGATTATCTAAATGAAAATTTAAATGGGAAAAAATGTATTTTTTCTCATCCTTTTGCAGGGGAGCTTTATGGGGATGATATTAAAATCATATGGGCTGTAAACTGGACCATAGAATCCGGTTCTAACCCTGAAGAAAGTTATGTTAACCTTATCCCCACACGATTGGGTGGCACCCACGTCAATGGGTTTAGGTCAGGGCTTTTGGAATCTGTCAGAGAGTTTTGCAAGTTTAGGAATCTTTTACCCAAAGGGTTATATCTTGCCCCGGAAGACATATGGGACAAGATTGGGTATATTCTTTCCGTCAAACTTTCCGATGCCCAGTTTTCAGGGCAGACAAAAGAAAGACTATCCTCTCGTCATTGTGCAAATCTTGTAAATCTTCAGATCAGGGATAATTTCAGCCTGTGGTTGAATCAAAATATTGAAGAAGGTGAAAGCCTTGCTCAATTTGCCATTGAAAATGCAAAGAATCGAGTAAAAAAAGCCAAAAAGGTCTCAAAAAAAAGAGCCTCTAACGGCACTATACTTCCTGCAAAATTGTCTGACTGCACAAGTATTGATCATGCAAGGCGGGAATTGTTCTTTGTGGAAGGAGATTCTGCCGGAGGTTCTGCAAAGCAGGCAAGAGACAGACGATTTCAGGCAATTATGCCCTTACGCGGTAAGATATTAAACACATGGGATCTTGAATCGTCTATAATAATTGAATCTAAAGAAATCAGGGATATTTCCCAGGTTTTAGGCGTAATACCAGGTTCTGATGATATTTCCAAACTCAGGTATAATAGAATATGTGTGCTAGCCGATGCCGATTCTGACGGGCTGCATATTGCTACATTGATGTGCGCTCTGTTTTTAAAGCATTTCCCGGAAATTGTAAAAAAAGGCCATGTTTATATTGCAATGCCGCCATTATACAGAATTGACGTTGCAAAAGAAGTTTTTTACGCATTGGATGACTCTGAAAAAAACAATATTATCAAAAAAATAAACCGCAGGAAAAAGAAAAGCAAAATAAATATTCAAAGATTTAAAGGATTGGGTGAAATGAATCCGGCCCAGCTTAAAGAGACAACAATTTCACCCGATTCCAGACGTTTGGTACAATTATCTGTGGATAATGGATCTGAAGAATCATTAAAAAAAGTTTATGAAATTATGGATATGCTCCTTGGGAAAAAAAGAGCAAAAGATAGAAAAATCTGGATAGAATCAAATGGCAATATAAAAGAGATTGAGTAATGAAAGAAACGCTTCCATCCGCAATTGAGGATTATGAACAAATACCTTTCCAGGAATTTACCCAGTAAGCATATTTAAACTATTCAATGTATGTTATTTTAGACCGCGCCCTGCCCCATATTGCAGATGGTTTAAAGCCGGTGCAAAGAAGGATTGTCTACTCCATGAGCCAATTGGGCTTAGCGTCTACTGCCAAGTTTAAAAAATCAGCAAGAACAGTGGGGGATGTATTGGGCAAATTCCATCCCCATGGAGATACGGCATGCTACGAAGCCATGGTTCTTTTAGCACAGCCTTTTTCTTTAAGATATCCTCTGGTTGATGGTCAGGGGAACTGGGGAGATCCCAATGATCCTAAGTCCTTTGCCGCTATGCGGTATACAGAATCTAGATTATCACAATATGCTGATATTTTTCTCCAGGAAGTTGATTTGGGAACCTCGGACTGGGTACCCAATTTTGATGGAACATTAAGCGAACCAAAGCTTCTTCCTGCAAGGCTTCCGAATATTTTGCTAAATGGTTCCACAGGTATTGCAGTTGGTATGGCAACCAATATTCTACCCCATAACCTGCGTGAAGTAGCAAAAGCATTAATTGCCCTAATCGATAATGAAGATACAAGCATTGACGAAATCTGTAAATTTATCAAGGGTCCTGATTTTCCAACCCAAGCGGAAATCATAACACCCAGATCAGAGATAAAAGATATTTACAAAACAGGAACCGGCAGAATTAAGATGCGGGCTAAATTTCATGTCGAAGATTCGGAAATAATTTTCACAGCGCTTCCCCACCATGCCTCCACTGAAAAAATTTATGAACAGATAGCTTCACAAATGGTAGCCAAAAAACTTCCCATGGTAAGCGATATAAGAGATGAGTCAGACCATGAAGACCCCACACGGCTTGTCGTGATTCCACGCTCCAACAGGGTTGATCTTAACGCGTTAACCGATCACCTGTTTGCCACAACCGATCTTGAAAAGTCATATTCATTTAATATGAATATGATTGGAATTAATGGCAGGCCTCAGGTCAAAAATCTACTGAAGATACTTACAGAATGGCTTGAATTCAGGGCAGACACTGTAAGGAAAAAATTGAACTTCCGGCTAGAAAAAATTTTAAAACGCCTTCATATTTTAGAAGGCTTTCTTATTGCCTTTTTAAATATGGATGAAGTGATTAAAATTATCAGAAGATCTGATCATCCCAAAAAAGATCTGATTAAGGTCTTCTCAATAACCGAACTACAGGCAACTGCCATTCTTGAAATCAGACTGCGGCAACTTGCCAAATTAGAAGAAATAAAAATTCAATCTGAACAAAAAGAATTGAATTCCCAGCGCAAAGACCTAGAAAAAATTCTTGGCAAAGAAGAAATATTCAAGGAATATATAAAAGAAGAAATAAAATCCGATGCCAAAAAATATGGTGATAAAAGGCGATCACCAATAAAAAAACGCAAAGAGGCAGAAAAGTTTTCTGTTACAGATGTAATGGATATACAACCTGTAACCATCATCTTGTCTAAAAATGGTTGGATTCGATCAGCCAAAGGCCATGATATCAACCCTGAAACTGTGAAATTTAAATCCGGGGATTCGCTTCTGGGGCATTTAAGGACAAAAAGCGACAAACCTATCATCTTTCTGGACAATACGGGCAGAAGCTATATGCTGTTTTCTCATACACTTCCTTCTGCCAGGAGCAATGGAGAGCCATTGACCGGCCATTTATCTATCAGACCCAATTCCCACATCAAGTTTATGCTGTCAGCAGAAAATAATAATCATTTTTTGATGGGTTCTGACAATGGATATGGGTTTATCATAAGATTTAATGATTTTTTAACCAATTATAAAAATGGCAAGGCCGTTGTCACTTTAAAGGAAAATCATGAATTATTAAATCCTGGAGCTGTCATTGATCTGGAAAAAGACAGCATAGCCGCGGTTACGTCTAAGGGCAGGCTTTTGATATTTAAATTAAGACAATTGCCTAATTTAAAGAAAGGACAGGGAAATAAAATTATTTCCATCCCAAAAAAAGAATTAAAATCATCAACTCCGGAAACACTTAGCTTTCTTAAAATATTACCATTAAATGCCAACCTTTTTATCTATTCCGGAAGGCATTATCTTAAAATGAGCCCTGGTAACCAAAAAGACTATACTGGGATGAGGGGCCATAGAGGGAAAAAACTTCCCCGGGGATATCAGAATGTTGATCGTGTGGAAATTGTGCCTATTTAATCAATTTAAAGATTAAGAATGAAAAAAATTTATTTTAATAATTTCATTTTAATAAATCTTCTCGCCCTTTTATCATTTTTCATTTATTTTTCTGTTTTAATTCATAAAAAGGAATTTCATTTTAATCTAACCCGTTTGGAAAGAATTAAAAAATCCGGAGTTTTAAGACTTATAACCAATGAATCCATTAATACATATTACTATTATAATGGACACCCCACGGGTTTTGAATATGACCTGGCAAAAGAGTTTGCCAAATTCTTAAATGTTGATCTTGATGTTGTTACTCCAGGCTGGAACAATATGTTTGCTTATCTTGAACAGGGAAAAGGTGACTTTATTGCATCAGGACTTGCGATAACAAAAAAAAGGCTGGAAAAAGTTAACTTTTCAATTCCCTATATGTCTATCCGACAACACATAATACACCATAAATTAATTTTCGGTCCAAAAAACATTGAAGACCTTACCTTTAGAGCTATAGATGTTCGTCGGGGTACTTCGTATCATTCACGACTTGAGGAAATTAAAAAATCAGGCATTAATTTTAATTATATCCTTCATGATAATATTCCAACAGAGGAAATGATCCGAATGGTCCAGGACAGAAAAATAAAATTTACCATAGCTGATAATAATATAGCTCATTTGAATCAAAGATATTATCCTGACATCAAAATCGGGATTCCGATTCAAAAAAAAGAATCTCTTGCCTGGGCTGTCAATAAAAATGATCTGAAAATGCTGGAACAGATTAATAAATTTTTTTTATATGCAAATGAAACTGGGATACTGCAACAGATATCTGATAAATATTATTCAAATATTGAAGATCAAGATCCATTTGATTTAAAAATATTTCATAAAAGAATTAAAACCAGACTTCCAAAATATAAAAAAACAATTATTGAAGAATCAATAAAATATGATTTTGACTGGAAACTTATTGCTGCAATTATGTATCAGGAATCTCGTTTTAACCCAAATGCAAAAAGCATTACAAATGTCAGGGGTTTGATGCAGGTAACAGCAGTGACAGCAAAGGAAATGGGTATTGAAAACCCTTTGAATCCTTTGCAAAGCGTTAAAGCCGGAATAAAATATCTTGATAAAATGGTTAAAAAATTTGACTATATAGAAGATGAATATGAAAGGATGCTGTTTGCTTTGGCCAGTTACAATATCGGATATGGTCATGTAATCGATGCTATGCAAATCGCCAAAGAAAAGGGGCTTATGGAAAACAGATGGCAAGATTTAAAAACAGTGTTGCCATTATTATCAAAATCAGACTACTATAAAAAGACAAAACATGGTTATGCAAGAGGGTGGGAGCCTGTTCAATATATTGAACGAATCCTAACCTATTTTGATATTCTTAAACAAAAACAAAAAATTTAATCTTGAGTACATATATCGAATAAATAAAAAATTTGACTTGCTCTATTCAATTTATTACTTAAAATTTATGAATTCAATTAAAATACAATATAAATATTAAAGAGACTGTCTAATGACAACAAAAATTCTAATCAATGCAATGGATTCTGATGAAAACAGAATTGCAGCAATTAAAGATAACAAACTTGAACAATTCCACATTGAAACAGCAGCAAAACAGGTAACACAAGGCAATATTTATAAAGGGATTGTCACAAGGGTTGAACCAAGCCTCCAGGCTGTCTTTGTTGATTATGGTGCCCCTAAAAACGGGTTTCTACAAAAAAACGAAATTCATAAAGACTATTTCCAGGATGTGGAAGGTGGAGAAAAGGCTTTGTTCCATCTCATAAAAAAAGGTCAGGAACTTATTGTCCAGGTGACCAAAAACCCTATAAGCCAAAAAGGGGCAATGCTGACAACCTTTATTTCTCTGCCTGGAAGATTATCTGTTCTAATGCCTGGGAACTCAACAAAAGGTGTATCACGAAAGATAAGTGATGAAGACGAAAGGAAAAGGCTTGTTAGTATTATCAAATCAATGAAAATCCCCGATGGATTTGGCATGATCGTACGAACAGCCGGGAAAAATTCTACAAAGACCTTATTGACTGCTGATTTAAAATACCTGATGCGTGTCTGGAAAAATATTGACAAAGAAGCAATGAAAAATACTGCACCATCGCTGCTCTACAAAGAACAAACCCTTGCTGTAAGATCTTTAAGAGATTATTTTACATCTGATGTTAATGAGATTCTGATTGACAGTCCTGAAGTTTTTAAAGAAGTAATGGATTTTATCAGCGTGATTGCTCCGAAACAAAAAAAAATAGTCAAGCTTTTCAAGGGAGAAAAACCCATATTTTCTAAATATCAACTTGAAGATCAGATTGCTTCTATTTACAAAAAAGAAGTGCTACTAAAATCTGGTGGCTTTCTTGTCATTGAGCAAACAGAAGCCCTGGTTTCCATTGATGTAAATTCAGGAAAATCCACTAAAAAGAAAAATATTGAAGAGACGGCTTTTCATACAAATCTTGAAACCTGTGAGGAAGTTGCACGGCAATTGAGACTACGTGATATGGGTGGATTGATTGTGGTTGATTTCATAGACATGAAGGATCGCCGGCACAAATCAGAAATTACCAAAACCCTGAAAAAGTACTTAAAATCAGACAAGGCCAAAACAAAAGTAGGCGGGATTACACCTTTTGGTTTGTTGGAAATGTCACGGCAAAGGATCAGACACTCAATTACTTTTGGTAGTTATGAAACCTGCCGGCACTGTAATGGAAGAGGTCTAACACCTTCTGCAGAAACCCAGGGTCTTGCCTTTTTAAGACAATTGAATTTAAAAACAATAAAAGCGGAAGTTAAGGAAGCTATAGGGATTGTACCCATTGATGTGGCCGGTTATCTTTTAAACAAAAAAAGAGGTGAATTATCTGAAATTGAATCTAAAAGATCAATTACCATTACAATTGAGGGAGATCCAAAGATGGTTTCAGGCGAAAGTAAAATCAGTATAGTTACCCCAAATTGAAGCTCTTTCTTGACATAAATCATTCTATTGTGTATCCAAAGCAATTTCGATCTTAATAATTAAGGGAAAAATATGCCAAAAAAAAGAAATGAGCATAAAAAATTAATAATAGCTTTTGCAGTCGTTTTAGTTGGGCTACTTTTGGGCGGAACATTGTATTTTAATAAATATCAGGAAAAAGATTTACCCTTAACTAATAACAAAACTATAATACCGAAAAATGTTGCAAATAATAAACTAAAATCCATGGTTAAAACAGATAAAATCATTAAAGCAGATGAAATAGTTATCAGTGACAAAAAAGATATTAAGACTGACAAAGATATTAAGACTGACAAAGATCTTAAGACTGACAAAGATGTTAAGACTGACAAAAATGTTAAGACTGACAAGACGATTAGCACAGCTTTGACTGTGAAAGAAGACAAGAAAATTGTCAGCTCCGGCAAGACTGTGAAGACAAATGAAACAGTGGGTGGCAAGATTGTTGTTTTACCCGACATTGATTATAAAAATCTAAAAAAAAATGAAGCATTAAAACACCTCATGGTGTCGCGCAAAGATGAATTGGGTTTAAAAAAAAGTCTTGATATGATTGTCAATTCAGATGAAAGTTTTAAAGTTGGGGATGTCCAAATCCCTTTAAGAGATATTTTAGAAAAGGCTAGTGTTAAAGAAGGAAGGGTTTTTGAAGAAAAAATTGAAGACTCTGGGGCAGTTCAACCTGAAAAAATAAAAAAATTCGGGATTTATGTGGTTCAGCCAGGTGATAATATCTGGAATATTCACTTTAATATTTTAAAAGAATTTTATGAACACAAGGGAATAAAACTTTCACATAAAGCAGATGAACCTTTTGACAGTGGAATGAGTTCAGGTGTTGGAAAAATTTTAAAATTTTCCGAAACCATGGTTATTATATACAATTTTGTTGACCAAAAAATTGATTCAAATATTGCACTTCTTGAACCCTTAAGTAAAATTATCGTTTATAATATGGATGAAATTTTTTCACTTCTTCAGGAAGTTAATTATAAAAACATAGACAGAATCCAATTCGATGGAAAGACCATCTGGGTTCCGACAAAAAAAATATAAAATTATTTTTAATTATTCTAAGGAGGATTTATTTTGATTAGTACAGCATATGCAATGGGACAAACAGGTGGCGCTGGCCAAGCTGGCGGTATCGCCGATTTTTTACCCATTATTATTTTATTTGCCATTTTTTATTTTCTATTGATTCGACCCCAGCAGAAAAAAGCCAAAGAACATAGAGAAATGATATCCAATTTAAAAAAAGGGGTTAGAATCATTACTTCTGGTGGTATTTACGGAACTATCCAAAGTATTGATGATACAACCATCGGGCTTGAAATAGCTGAAAAAGTAAAAATAAAAATTTCCAGGGGAAATGTTGCGGCTGTAATTTCTGATGCTGAAGCAGTACAGAAAGAAGATAAAAAGAAAAAATAAATCCATTAGGAGTAATTAGATTGAAACCGTTTACCTTTAAGTCTGTATCAATTATCGGGGTTATTTTGGCAGCCATTGTCTTTTTGCTTCCCACCTTTTTAAATACCTGGCCACATAAAAAAATAAATCTGGGGCTGGATCTTCAGGGAGGAATGCATCTTGTACTTGAGGTTCAAAATATCAAAGCAGTTGAAGTTGAGATTGAAAGAACCATACAGGAAATTAAAAAACAACTTAGAAAAGATGGTGTGAAGCATCTTGGTATCTCCCGCCTTACTGACAACTCTATCCTTGCAAAATTTCCGGTTGGGGATAATAAATCCGCTTTTGAAACCGTCCTTTCTAGAAATTTTGAAAATCTTATCATCCAAAAACCTCACACAGATAATAATATTGTCTCCTTCAAACTGGCTCTGCCTGAAAAAGAAATAGAAAACCTTAAAAAGATGGCCACTGAACAGGCACTTGAAACCATACGCAACAGGATTGATGAATTTGGTGTTAGTGAACCTGATATCCGAATCCAGGGCAAAAACAGAATCTTGCTGCAGCTGCCTGGCATTAAAGATCCTGACAGAGCAAAAGATCTTATCGGAAAAACAGCCCAATTGACTTTTCAAATAGTTGATGATGAAGCCGATGTTGGTTCTGCTTTAAACGGGACCCCTCCTGTGGGTGATGAAATCCTTTATCAGACCAAATATGAGGCAGGCTCAAGCGTACCCATCAAAACGCCTTTTTTAATCAAAAAAAGAGTTCTTCTGGATGGCAGCCTTCTAACAGATGCAAGGGTTGAATTTGACCAATTTCAACAGCCACAGATCGGCATTGAATTTAGTAGAAAAGGTGCCAGAATTTTTGACCGCATCACTGGAGAAAATATCAACAAAAGACTTGCAATAGTACTTGATAAAACAGTTTATTCAGCACCGGTTATCCAGGATCGGATTGCCGGGGGTAAAGCAAGAATAACCGGCAGTTTTACTCTGGATGATGCAAAAGATCTTGCCATTGCGCTAAGGGCTGGTTCTTTACCTGCACCAGTGAAAATTATTGAAGAACGAACAGTTGGCCCCACCCTTGGTGCAGATTCAATTCGCACCGGTCTTATTTCAATGATGGTTGGCGGATTTCTTGTGATTTTATTTATGGTAATCTATTATAAAAATGCCGGTTTGATCGCTGATCTGGCTTTGCTTATTAATATTATTCTGATCGGCGGGGGCCTTGCAGCCTTCCAGGCCACTTTGACACTGCCGGGTATAGCCGGAATTATTCTTACCATTGGTATGGCGGTTGATGCCAATGTTATAATTTTTGAAAGGATCAGAGAAGAATTAAAATCTGGAAAGACAGCTTTAGCATCAGTACATGCAGGTTTTGACAGAGCCGCCCTTACCATTCTTGATGCCAATGTCACAACCTTGATAGCAGCTTTGGTTTTATACCAGTTTGGTACAAGCTCCATAAAAGGATTTGCAGTAACCCTTTGTCTTGGTATTATCGCAAGTCTTTTTACAGCACTGGTTGTGTCCAAAGGTATTTTTAATTTTGTTTTAAAGAACAATCCATCCAAAAAACTAAGTATATAAAGGAAATAAATAATGCAGCTTATCAAGTCTGATATCAACATAGACTTTATTGGTAACCAAAAAATTGGATTTATTATATCGATCCTCCTTATTCTCCTTAGCCTCGGATCCCTTATCGTTCATAAAGGTCCTAATTATGGCATCGATTTTGTTGGTGGAACCATAATCCAAATAAAGTTTACAGAATCGGTTCCTGTTGGTAAAATAAGGGCTGGTTTATCCAGTATAGGCCTTAATGATGCTTCAGTACAAAATTTTGGACAAGATCAGGACAATGAATTCTTAATCCGCACCAGTAACCAGAAAATGACTGATAAAGGTTTGTCACTGTCTATAAAAGATGCTGTCATGGCATCCTCCGGCATTACTCCTGAAATCCGAAGAGTGGAAATGGTTGGTCCTCAGGTGGGTAAAGATTTAAGGGAAAAAGCACTTTTAGCCATTTTTTATTCCCTGTTGTTTATCACCATATATATTTCGGGAAGATTTGAATTAAAATGGATATTGTCAGGAGTAACAGCGGGTTCTCTGATGACAGCAGTCTATTTTCTATCTGTTTTTAATGTAAGTATGGCCGTACTTATTACTGTAGCTTTAATTGTAACACTGGTATTGTTCTGGACCTTACGTCTAAAATATGCAATTGGAGCGATTATAGCATTGTTACACGATGTATTGATAACTGTTGGTATTTTTTCACTCTTGAACCTGGACTTTTCTTTACCAATTATTGCAGCCCTTTTAACAATAATAGGGTATTCATTGAATGATACTATTATTGTCTTTGACCGTATCAGGGAGAATTTAAAAGGCTCAAAAAAAACAGATTCCCTGCCGCTTTTGTTCAATAAGAGTATCAATAACACCCTTTCAAGAACAATTTTAACATCAGTAACCACATTAATAGTTCTTTTTGCACTTTATTTCCTGGGTGGCGAGATTATTCATAATTTTGCCTTTGCCATGATTGTTGGTGTGATTATCGGTACATATTCATCAATTTTTGTGGCCAGCCCGATTGTTCTTTTTGCTCATAAAAGGTAATTTTATGCCTTTTGTGAAAAATTACCTTTATAAAATTATTTTTCTTCTAACCCTTATATTCTTCTTTGTTTCCTGCGGTGCCATTAATGATTTAAAAAAACCCGCAGGAAACTATAAAAAACCAACTATACCCATAGTTCAGGGTAAAACTGAATCTCAAAACCCGATTGATCTCTACAAAAAGGCAAGACAGATTTTTATAAAAGAAAACTATCGTAATGCTGCCACCCTGTTCACTGAATTTGTTAAAAACTATCCAAATGATACTTTGGTTGACAATGCAGCATATTGGCTCGGTGAGTGTTATTATTCCACTGGAGATTATAATAAAGCCATTTTAATATTTAAAGATCTTGTAAGAAAATACCCGAAATCTGAAAAAACACCAGATGCAACCTTAAAAACAGGGTATTCATATTATTCTTTGTATGAATTAAACCGTGCCCATCACTATTTAAAACTGGTAATAACCAAATATCCTTTTTCGCCGGCTGCCCAAAGTGCCCGGAGTAAAATAGGCGATTTTGAATAAAATTCCATTTCTTAAAATGCAACCTTCTTTTGAAAAATATTTACCCTGGTTTATACTTCGGGAAATTCCTTTTATAGGGAATACCATGTATAAAAAATTGATTCATCAATTTTTGTCCCCTGAAAGGGTTTTAAATTCTACTGAAACCCAATTGAAAAAAATTGACAAGATCTCTGAAAAGATAATATTTGGAATTATCCACCACAAAAAATTTCAAGACAAGGCCAAAAAAGAATTGGACAAGATTTTAAATAAAAATATCAAAATTGTCACACTGACCGATTCGTCTTATCCAGCACTATTAAAACAAATCCACGACCCCCCACCTTTTTTAACCTATTTAGGGGAACTGGACAACTCAGCTCCCTGTATCTCTATTGTCGGCTCAAGAAGAGCAACCTCCTATGGGCTGAGCACTTCTGAAAATCTTTCCTATAAATTGGCTAAAAAAGGATTTCAGATTGTCAGCGGAATGGCAAGGGGCATTGATTCAAGAGCACATAAAGGGGCATTGAGAGCACAAGGAAAAACCATAGCTGTTTTGGGGTCAGGGATCAATAATATCTATCCCAGGGAAAATAAATACCTTTTTCAAGCCATCGCAGAAAAAGGAATAGTTTTTTCAGAATTTAAAGCAGATACAAAGCCTTTTCCATCAAATTTTCCCATTCGTAATCGAATCATAGCAGGATTATCCTGCGGCAGTATTGTAGTTGAAGCTGCAAAAAGGAGCGGTTCTCTGATCACTGCCCGCCTGGCAGGTGAATATAACCGCGAAGTATTTGCGGTTCCAGGAAGTATACAATCAAAAAAAAGTCAGGGTACACACGCTCTTTTAAAACAAGGAGCAAAACTTGTGGAAAACGAAATGGATATCATGGATGAACTCCACCATTTTGTTCATTCAACAAAAAAATATCAACCAGCATCTTTACAAAATCAAAAAACGTCCCACTATAGAAGCTGTAAAACAGCAGGCCCTGAAATTTTAAGGTTTATAGGACCCTACCCTATCCATATTGATGTATTAATTGAAAACAGCGGGATGGACAGCTCGCAAATTGCATCCCAATTGCTTGATTTGGAACTTGCGGGAAAGGTAAATCGCCATCAGGGCAATTATTATTCTATTTCGGAGGAAAACAATTGACAAAACCCCTCATTATCGTTGAGTCACCAACAAAAATAAAGACATTGAAAAAATATGTGGGAAAAGAATTTAATGTTGCAGCAAGCGCAGGACATATCAGGGATCTTCCAATCAAAACCCTGGGTATTGATATAGAAAAAAAATTTAAAGCTAAATATGTTAATATAAAAGACAAATCCAAAGTCATTGCAAATTTAAAAAAACTGGCCAAGGGTGCTAAAGAAATTTATCTTGCTCCTGATCCTGATCGTGAAGGTGAGGCCATTGCCTTCCATATCATGGATATTCTAAAGGAAAAAGACAGAATTTTTCATCGTGTTCTTATCCATGAATTAACAAAAAAAGGTATTCAAAAAGCATTAAAACAAACCTTGAAACCAGATGCTGATAAATATGACTCCCAGCAGGCTAGAAGAAAACTAGACCGGCTGGTTGGGTATCAAATTTCTCCTTTATTATGGCAAAAAGTCCAGAGAGGGCTTAGTGCAGGAAGAGTTCAATCCGTTGCCGTTAAGATTATTTGTGACAGGGAAAGACTAATTCGAAAATTTGTTCCTGAAGAATTCTGGACTATTACAGCAGACCTTCTTGCACAATTTCCTCCTAAGTTTAATGCCGGTCTCATTAAAATTGACAATAAAAAAACAAAGATCGAAAATCAAAAACAGGCTTCAAATATTTTAAAAGATTTGGAAAATGCACAATTTGTTATCCATGAAATAAAGGCTAAAACCATAAAGCGGAATCCTACCCCTCCTTTTATTACCAGTAAACTTCAACAGGATGCCATCAACCGCTTAAGATTTTCAGCACGAAAAACAATGGTCGTTGCACAACAGCTTTATGAAGGTATTGATATAGGAACACAAGGACCTGAAGGTCTTATCACTTATATGCGTACTGACTCAATCAGAATCGCAGCAGATGCAGCAAATGAAGCACAAAAATTTATTTCACAGACCATGGGAAATGAGTTTGCATTAAACAAGCCCCGATTCTTTAAAAACAAGAACAAAGTACAGGATGCTCATGAGGCCATTCGACCCACCTCTGTATTTAATTCTCCCAAAATGGTTAAAAAGTTTCTGACTCCTGATCAATTTAAGCTCTATGATCTTATATGGAAACGATTTGTTGCATCACAAATGGCCCAGGCTATTATTGACCAAAAAACAATTTTTATTCAGGCAAAAGATAAATATCTATTTTCAGTGAGTGGTTCAACTGTTAAATTTTCCGGATTCATGAATCTTTATTCCCAGGATCAAGATTTAAAGGAAAAAGAAGTTCAGACTTTACCTGATACAGAAGTCGGTACGATTTTAAAAACCATAGAAATCATCCCTAAACAGCATTTTACAAAACCCCTACCACGGTTTTCCGAGGCTTCACTTGTCAAAGAACTTGAAAAAAATGGTATTGGGCGACCCAGCACTTATGCGTCCATTTTATCGGTGATCCGAGACAAAGGATATGTTGATCTTGTAAAACGCTATTTTATTCCAAGTGAACTAGGCTTTATTGTAAATGATTTGCTGGCTGCATCGTTTCCAAACATTTTAAATATTGCCTTTACAGCCCAGTTGGAAAGCAATCTTGATGATGTAGAAACCGGTAATTTAGAAGAAGTACAGCTATTAACCAATTTTTATACAACCTTTAAAAAAAGCCTGGATGCTGCCAGTGAGAACATGATCAGTGTCAAAGGAGTTGGGGTTGACACTGATTTAAATTGTCCGGTCTGTGAAAAGCAATTGAATATAAAAATAGGCAAAAATGGACATTTTCTCGCTTGTACAGGATATCCGGATTGCTCATTTACCAGCAATTATCTTCGAGATGAAAAAGGCAACCTTTCTATTGTTGAAAAAATCATTGATAACACCAAAGTTAAAGACTGTATAAAATGTGGCCAGCCTATGGTGCAAAAGGAAGGCCGTTTTGGTCTCTTTTTGGCCTGCACAGGATACCCTGAGTGCAAACACACTGAATCTGTTAATGGCGGACAAAACGGCAAGGATATCGGGGTGAACTGTCCACAAAAAGAATGCTCAGGAACTATTATAGAAAGAAAATCAAAAAGGGGTAAAATATTTTTTGGCTGCTCAAATTATCCAGACTGCACCTTTGCATCCTGGGATAAACCGGTGAGCAAGTCATGTCCTGATTGCAAGTCTGTCTATCTTGTCGAAAAAGAGACTAAAAGAGATGGAAAATCGTTAAAATGTCCAAACAAGGATTGTGGGTTCAAAGAACAGCAATAAAAATGCTGAATTATTCATTCACCCTTTCAACATATTCGCGGGTTCTGGTATCAATTTTTACCATTTGCCCTGGATCAATAAAAGGAGGGACCTGAACCTCGAATCCTGTTTCAAGTATTGCAGGTTTTGTGCTTCCGGTTGCAGTATCACCTTTTGCCCATGGTTCTGATTCGGTAACTTCCAAATTTACAAAATTAGGCAATGTAACACCAATTGGATGGCCGTTATATAATAGGATAGTACAGATGGTATTGTCCTTTAACAAATCTATTGCATCTCCCAATTGATCTTTTGTCAGAGAATGCTGTTCATAATTGGCTGTACTCATAAAATAGCAATTGTCTTTATCTGCATAAAGATATTCCATTTCCTGTTCGTCAAGATCAGCTCTTTTAAACTTGTCTCCTGATCGATATGTTCGTTCATACTGTGTACCAGTGATCATATTCTTTAATTTGCATTTATATAAAGATTGCCCTTTCCCGGGTTTTTTAAATTCAAAACCTATAATGACATAGGGCTCATCATCTATTTCAAATTTTAAACCCTTTCTTAAATCACTTGCCAGATACATACACTCTCCTAAATTTATTTTTCAAAAATACTAAATTTTTTTTTCTTCCCTCCTTTAATCATAATTAAGGTATAATGGCAACCTCCGGATAAAAACAACTTGCTTTTTTATCCATATTATAGGCAATATTATAGTTTAGAAAAATTTTTAATATGGGAATAATTTTATGATCATTGTTATTGATTTTGGCTCACAATTTAATCAGCTCATTGCAAGAAGGGTTAGAGAAAATGACGTGTATTGCCAGGTAGAACCTGCTGGCATTCCTATGGATAAATTAAAATCCCTTAATCCACAGGGTATAATCCTTTCGGGTGGACCATCAAGCATATATGAAGAAAACAGTCCAACCATTGATAAATCGCTTTTTGATCTTGGCATCCCTATCCTTGGTATCTGCTACGGTATGCACTATATGGTGCATACTCTGGGTGGGAAAATTAAAAAAGCAGCTAAAAAGGAGTATGGATTTGCAAGCCTTGATATTATAGACCACAATCCTTTATTCAAGGATATGGATACTGGTTTTCAATGCTGGATGAGCCATGGGGACTCAGCCATTGAATTGCCTGAAAATTTTGTTATTACCGCTTCCACAAAAAATACTGCCATTGCAGCTATTGCAAATCATGAAAAAAGATTTTACGGCCTTCAGCTTCATCCTGAGGTCGAACATTCCATAAACGGATCATTAATGATTCGACATTTTTTATTTGATATCTGTAATTGCCAAAAAAACTGGACAATGAAATCTTTTTGCGACGGTGCCATTGCTCAAATTAAAGCTGCGGTTGGTGATAAAAAGGTAATCATGGGACTTTCAGGCGGTGTTGATTCATCAGTTGCTGCAACACTCATACATAAGGCTATCAATAAAAATTTGTTGTGCATCTTTGTTGACAATGGCCTTTTAAGAAAAAATGAAAAAGAAACACTTGAAAAGAACCTGATAGCAAACCTTGATTTAAAAATTAAATTTATTGATGCAAAAGACAAATTTTTAACGGCATTAAAAGGTGTGACGGATCCTGAAAAAAAACGAAAAATTATCGGTAACCTTTTTATAGAAGTATTTGAAGCCGAAGCAAAAAAAATTGAAGGTGCACAATTCCTTGGTCAGGGTACCTTGTATCCGGATATTATTGAATCTAAGTCTGCGTTTGGCGGACCTACTTCCATTATTAAATCTCATCATAATGTTGGTGGACTTCCGGAAAAAATGAAACTCAAGCTCATTGAACCTTTACAACTTCTTTTTAAAGATGAAGTCAGAAAGCTTGGAATAGAATTGGGTATTAATGATGATCTAGTGTGGCGTCAGCCATTTCCCGGCCCTGGACTTGCCATCAGGATCATGGGTGAAATCACTGAATCTAGACTAAAAATTATAAGAGAAGCTGACGCTGTCTTACTTGAAGAAATCAGAGAAGCAGGTCTTTATAAAAAATTATGGCAATCTTTTGCTGTTCTTTTACCTATTAAAAGTGTAGGAGTGATGGGTGATAAAAGGACTTTTGAAAATTGTGTTGCCATAAGAGCAGTTACAAGCAATGATGCCATGACTGCTGACTGGGCAAAATTACCCCACGACCTTTTAGGCAAAATTTCCAATAGGATAATCAATGAAGTAGACAATATTAACCGGGTTGTCTTTGATATCACGTCCAAACCTCCCGGAACCATTGAATGGGAATAAAATTATAGGATTAGAATAGAGAAATGAGTTTAAAAGATTTCAGGCATGACATCTCAAATTTCGACTCTGGCGAAGATAACCTTAAAAGTTCCGACAGCCAGGTTTCTGCATTGATACATCAAGAGGAAATCAATACTTTGAAAATAGATAAGCTTTCCAACAGGGTAACGATTATTTCCATCATTATTCCATGCATTATTGGCGCTATCCTGGTTTTTGGCTATCTTGATATGAAAGAACGAGTTTTTGATGTTGATGTTACCAAACAAAGCCAGGTCGACAAAATCTCTCAACAATTGGAAGAAAAATTAAATGCCCTTGATGTAAAAATTGCTAAAAACAGATTTGCTCTTGAAAATAAGTTTCCTGAATTTGAAAAAAAAAATATCTTACTTGAAGGTCAAATTGAAAAGTTAGAAATTGCAAAGGTCGACACCAAAACCATTAATGACCAGTTTAAAAAAATTGCAAAGCAGATTTCCAATAATGCAAATCTGGATAAAACAACCCTTAATACCATTGAAAGGATCAACAAACAGACCCTTTTAACTTTTAATAAAAATAATGATCAATTTAAAACTCTTGCTAAGCAAATAAAAAATGAAACCGCTCTTTTAAAAAAAGAGACTGCATTGTTTAAAAAAGAATTGAATGTGCAGCTGAATGAGTTCTCAGATGATGATCAGCAAATCGGAGAGTTACGAAAAGATTTCAGTCTTATGGATAAAAAATTTAAAAATATAGAGAGAGAAAGTATCTCTAAAACTATGGCTGAAAAGAGAATTGCTCAAATGGAAAACGATATAAACGATCGCATGAACAACCTTGATAGCCTTATAGGAACCTTGGATCAAAAACTTGTAGCAAATATTTCACGACTGCAAAAAGACATTGACCTATTGTCAAACAGATCATCAAAGACTAAGAAGCCAAAAACGCAGATAAATATTGATTCATCCAAATCTATAACTATTAAAGAAAAACCTTTGACTCAATAATTTGCAGAAACCTGTTTTTCCTTTGTATTTGGCTGCCAATCCCGGGAAATAGGTTGAAAGCTTCTTTTAATTAGGGTATAATCAACAAATTCTTTGCGGAAATAAATAAAAAGGAATTAAAATGTCTAAACAATACCCTGAATGCCCACTCTATAATCACGCAACTTGCAGAGAATTGCATAATCCGAAACTCTGCGCAATCATACGCGATGATAAAATTTGTTTTAAAAAACTACAAAAACCAAAAAAAGAAGACGCTGATACCTCTGAAGAAACTTCTTCATAAATTTCATTCAATCAAAAGCCTGTCTCCCGGGTGGATCATACTTTTCACAGAAAGATTATTTAACTTTAACAGATACAAAAAAGACATCTGATATTTATTGGAGATACCGAGAAGACTATCTCCGCTTTTAACAATGTGAAATTTTGTTTTATAAATTTGTTTCCAGTTTTTATATCGAGAGTTAAAAATTTTCTTAAATCTTTTTGCCCTGCCCTTTGGTATCAAAATATCAATATTACCCTTTTCCAGGTAATATCCTCGCAATTGTGGATTGTAATCTTTAATCATTTTAAAAGGTATATCAGCAGCATTTGCAATAAGTGCAATGGGAATCTGAAAATCAGATTTGAAATTAACTTTATCAAAAGCAAGAGGGGGATATAAATCTGATTTTTTCAAATGAAAACCATAAGATTTCTGATTTTCGATAATTAATTTTGCGCTAATCGCTTTAAAGACATATCTCTGGGTTTCCAAAGGAAGATATAAAGAAAAAAAGTCATTATTTTTTTGAGATTTAATTTCACGATTTAAACCATATTCTCCCATATTATATGCAGACATAGCCAATAGATATGATCCAAATTGTTTCTCCAAATCCTTTAAGTATCTACAGGCGGCATGGGTTGACTTAAAAATATTTCTTCTTTCATCCACTTGAGAATCAATTCTAAGCCCATGATGTTTACCCGTTGATTTTAAAAATTGCCAATACCCCACTGCTCCTTTTGCCGAAGCGGCATGGGGTCTTAAGGCACTTTCAATAATCGGAACATATTTTAAATCCAGCGGCAGATCATACTCTTTTAAAATTTTTTCCACATGGGGGAAAAATCTTGCTGCCCGCTTTATCCAGAGGATCACCTGCGGCCGGCTCCACAACGCCAATAGCATTTCTTTTTCAAGTCTTTCCTTTACATCCCGGTTTTCCAACGGAATTTTAACACCACAAAATTTTATGTCATTTTTAAACTGAATGCTTTCCATTAAAGGGGGAAAATCAGATTGAAAAATTTGATTGCTCAAAGACGCTTCACCAGAGCAAATCAAGGGAAGTGCAAAAGATAACATGACCCATATACAGATGGCAGTCCATAAAGTTTTTAATTGCATTGATGTATCCTAAGGAATTTTAAATTTTTATTTGCTGAATAATGTCAAAATCAAGTATCAAAGTCAATGTACAGTTAAAGGGATCAACTACATATAAGGTGTATACAAAATTAGATATCGAGGTGCTGAATATTGCCGAGGAGGCCGGGGCATGGGTTGCAGATCATCGTTGATTGACCTTCTGTACAGGGTCTTAACGCAGTGGAGCGTTAAGACCGGCAAGTGTCTGAGCGACAGCGAGTTTTGCCGGTTAGCGGAAAGGAGTTTAGACCCTGTAAGAAGGCCAATCGGATGAATGGCAACCCATGCACCGGCCGGATTAACGCAAATCAATCATTCTAAAACCTGTTTTTTGTGGATGTTTTTATGAATACTTTTTTCTTATAAATGCGATTGCCCTGATGTATGGGGTTTTTGCCTTTGAAATAATTGTATTGATATGTCATACTTCAAAAGAATTTAAACCAAAACAAACCGGGTTTGGCAATATTTGCAGAATTGTGCAGAAACTTTTAATACCTTCTGATGTAGATTTTAAAAATAAAAAAAAGAGAGCTAATAAAAAATGACAATTCAATGGTTTCCAGGACATATGGTTGAGACGGAAAACCTGCTTAAAAAGGCTATATCCAAAGTAGATGTAGTTTTGGAAATTTTAGATGCCAGACTGCCCCAGGCAAGTGCCAACCCTTTTGTGAATAAAATCTGCAAAGACAAATTCAGATTAAAAGTTTTAAATAAATCCGACCTTGCAGACCCTGAGAAAACCAAATCATGGCTTGAATATTTTGAAGCACAAAAGGAAATCCCGGCCATCTCAATCTGTGGCTCTCAAAAATCCCAGGCATATGGGGCATTAAACTATTGTCTTGGTAAGGTTAAATCCAACAGGGCCAGAAAATTAAAAGTTATGGTTGTGGGTATTCCAAACACTGGGAAATCAACCATTTTAAATACTCTTGCCGGCAAAAGAATTGCCAAGACCGGAAATGTGCCAGCCATTACCCGACACCAGCAACGAACCAGTTTAAAAAATAATATCGATATATATGATACTCCCGGAATATTATGGCCGGTAATAGAAACCGAACAAAAAGCCTATATCCTGGCAGCAAGCGGTGCCATATCCGATACTGCCATTGACTATAATGACATTGGATTTTTTGCCGCCAATCTTCTAATTAAGAGATATCCTGAACTATTAATGCAGCGGTATTCTTTTTTAAAAACCTTGCCAAAGGATGAACTGACTTTAATAGAAAAAATAGGTTATGCAAAGGGATGTTTAAAAAAAGGCGGCATTATCAATTATCAAAAAGCATCTGAAGCATTGATTCGTGAACTCAGGGCTGGTAAAATAGGCAGAATAAGTTTTGAAAAACCAGAGGATTTAGACCATGACCATGAAACTGAAAATAATTAAAGGGTTCCAAATTTCAATTTTCTTAAAATTTCTTTTCTCAACGCTCATCTTTTTGTCGTATTCATCATCTGTATCAGCAGATATTACCAAAGCCATCACCCCTAAACCAGAACATTCTTCTCAATGTATTCAAATTATAAAAGCACTTGAGCGATATCATTATCTTGAAAAAAATCTTGGCAATTCAATGTCCTCGACCATTCTTGATAGATATTTAAATAGGCTTGATCCAGGCAAACAGCTTTTTACGACCCAAAATGTTGATCAATTAAAACAATATCAATATCGATTTGATAATGACCTTAAAAAAGGACGTTTAGATACTGCTTTCACCATATTCAATTTATATATGGACCGATCAAAGGAACGCTTGGAATATATTTTAACACTTATAAAAACATGGGAAAAAAATTTAGATTTCACTAAAAATGAATCCATGACTATTGACCCGGATTTGCGACAATGGAAGGACAATAAGGATGCACTATATTTTCTATGGAAAAAAGAGCTAAAAAATCATATCATTTCCCTTATGCTTGATGATCAAAAAAACGCATTGATCAGTGATACGCTTGAAAAAATATATTCAAACAGACTCCATCGTTTATTACAAACCAATTCAAATGACATCTTCCAAATTTTCATGAACAGTGTGACGACAAGTTTTGATCCTCATACTCAATTTTTTCCACCAAGGGCTTCAGAGGATTTCGATATCCACATGAGTTTATCACTTGAGGGGATAGGTGCAGTGCTTCAGACTGAAAATGAATATACAAAGGTCATCAGACTGATTCCCAAGGGCCCTGCCGACAAATCAAATCTGCTTATGCCGGGTGATAAAATTATTGGTGTTGGCCAAGGTGTAAAAGGAGAAATCAAAGACACCATAGGACAACGCATTGATCATGTTGTCAAACTCATCAGAGGTCCAAAAAATTCCTTTGTGCGGCTAAAAATCATTCCTGCTAAAAAAAATAACTCTATTAAAACCATTCAAATAAAAAGGGACCGTGTTAAATTAGAAGAACAATCTGCTAAAAAAGATATCTTCGAAACCCAGCACAACCTTGAAACCCTGAAGCTGGGCATTATTGAAATTCCAAATTTTTATATTGATTTTAATGCCTACTACAGGGGAGATAAAGACTATAAAAGTACAACAAAAGATGTTCAAAAACTATTGATTGAACTAAAAGATGAAAACATTGATGGATTGATTATTGATTTAAGGGACAATGGGGGCGGTTCTTTAAAAGAGGCCAACCAGCTGACCGGACTTTTTATTAAATCCGGCCCTGTTGTACAGATTAAAACAAAACACAGGACCACACGATTATTTGATGAAGATCCAAGTATAGAGTATGCAGGTCCCCTGATTGTTTTAATAAATAGGATGAGCGCATCTGCTTCAGAAATTTTTGCAGGTGCTATTAAGGACTATCACCGAGGTGTGATTGTGGGCACAAGAAGTTTTGGAAAGGGAACTGTACAGGAAATGAGAGAGCTTGGAAAAGGAAAACTAAAGCTTACCAGTGCAAAATTCTATCGTGTATCCGGTGACAGTACTCAAAATTTAGGAATTATACCTGATTTAGAATACCCACACCTTTATAAAATTAAAGATACTGGGGAAAGTTCTTTAGACGGAGCACTGCCCTGGGATACAACAGACAAGACATCCTATAACGCATATCCGTCACTTTCTTTGGTAAATAAAAAATTAAATATTGACTATCAAAAAAGATCATTAAAAGACCCTGGCCTAAATTATCTTAGGGAAAGTGTTGAAATGGTATCCCGACTTGATGATGAGGCCTCACTCTCATTAAATCTGGATGATAGAAAGTTTAAAAAAAAACAATATGAACAATTAGAACTCGATATTGAAAATGATTATTTAAAGGCTATTGGTAAACCTCCCATAGAAAAATTAGATCAAAAAAATATAAAAACAGATAATTTTAAAAAAATTTTAATGGATCAAACCCATCTAATAATGGCTGATTTTATTGATCTATCCAAAGATCTTGCTTTTTCATGGTAGTGGTCAATGCATTTTTTAAATAGAACAGGAATTAAACGGCTGGTTCTTTATGGCTTAGCCTTAATTATAGTATTCATATTATTATCCCCTTTCATCATTACCTGGGGAGTCAATACATCGTTTATAAAAAGCAAAATAGCTTCTTTTCTCTATCAAAAAACCGGAACACATATTGATAGTTCAAAATTTTCTCTTACAATTTTTCCCAGCGCAAGCATCTCTGTTCATAAATTTATGTTCACCCCTGACAATGGATTAAACCTGTCCATTGAATTCTTAAAATTTAATTTTGATATACAACAACTTTTGCAAGGCAAGATAAATATAAATCAAATAATAATTGAACGACCAGAAATCGAACCTTTTTTAATACAAAAAAAACCTTTTGAATTTTCCATTAATGTTTTAGCTTCAAAGACTATTCAAGACTTAAAAAAACAAATATTTACTTTTTTACCTGAACATCAGACGTCTGTTGAACTCAGGTTTAAAAATGCCATTACTCAATACTTTAAACAAATGGATGGATCCATCTATCTTTCAAAAGAAAAAGAAGAGATCTTTTTAAATACGACCATAAAAGATTTAAAATTCAGCCCGGTTTCTTTATCAAAAGCTGCTTTTGATAAATATTCTGATTTGGATTCAATCGAGCTTGATCAGATAAAACTTTTTGCCAACATAAATTTAAAAGGAGAACTCGAAGGTCGGTGCACCTTTATCGCTCCAAAGTTTTTGTCTAAAAACAAAGATTTATTATTTGAGTCAAACATCATTGAATCGTCTTTTAAAATTACTGAAGATGGATATCAATCTATTCTAACTCCTTTTAAATTAAATTATCCTGAAGCAATAATTGGCGTCCAATTTGAAACCAGCCGGATTAAAAAAAAATCTGTTTTACATTTTACCGGGACCAATATTCATATTGTTCCGGCAAGACAGATGTCTCAAAGATTATTCAAGGACAATAAAATTGTAAAAAATATCTTCCAGATTGTCAGAACAGGCATTGTCCCCAAAGTGGTTGTATCTTTTCACAGCAATAACCTTAATGATCTTTTTAATGCAAATAATTTAAGACTAAAGGGAAATATTGAAAAGGGATCTGTAAATATTCCTGAAACTGACCTGACCGCCACAGGTGTCAATGGTCATGCCAATATAAACAATGGCATTCTTGATATAAATACGAAAAACGCAATAATTAAAAATTCAAAACTCGAAAAAGGACGTCTTTCCATTGATCTTTTAAATCATAAAAACATTCCGTTTCAGGGTGAATTTTCACTTGATATTGATCTTTCTTTGATACCGCAAACCTTGATATCTCTTTTGCCCGAAACTTTTCTGGCCAGGGAATTATCACTTGTTCATGATGTAAAAGGACGCTCAAAAGCCAAATTAACTCTTTTGCTTGAACCTGAAGCAAAAGACCTTGTTGTAAAAATTAGTGCGCCTGACTTATCTTTGACCGGGTATTATGATCGCATTCCAGGCAATATTTCCATTGAAAGTGTCAATTTTAATTATGAACCAGACAAGATAAATCTTAATCATCTTAATGCCAATATTAATAACAATAAATTTTATGATTTTAATACATTTATCAATTTAAAATTCAAAAATGATGCCTGGATAAAGATCCAATCCGGTTCCGGGTATGTTGAACTTTCATCAACCATACCTTGGCTTCGGTCATATAAAAAAACCCGGGAAATAATATCACCTGTCAAAGACGGGAAGGGTAAAATTCATATCAACTCAATTGAGCTTTCCGGCCCTATATTAAAGCCTGAGCTATGGAAATATGAATTAAAGGGAACAAGTGCAGCAATTAATATTACAACGCAAGAAAATCAAAAACAGATTCAAGACCTTTCCACCCGGTACGAGGTTTCCAACACTTTTTTTAAAATGAAAAATTTTCATGCAAAAATCCATGATATTTCATGGATGGATCACTTAATCGGGGAAAAACACATAGATAGTATTTCTATCCCATTTGATCTTAAAAATGGCAATTTTGAACTTGGGGCCAAAACATCCTATTTAAAAACAGATCTTAAATTTTCCAACGGGCCACAAATTTTTATCGATCTAAAAGGAAAAACACCGGCATCGTTTGTTTTAAACTCAATAAAAATATTAGATGAGCCAATTTCAAAGGCTGCTATCACATTTAATTACAACAAAGAAAAACCCCTGATTGATTTTAAGGGAACATTAAATACAACCACATTAAATAAACTGATCAAAAAGGACAGTTTCTGGTCAAAAAAAATTAAAGATCTTACTGAAGGAGAATCCATACTAATACACTCTGATAAGGATTCCAATCTAAATATCACAATCAAAACCATTGACCTGACTTCGATTTTCTCTCAACACAAAATTGCTTTGCCCCAAACCAGCTCACAAAAAATTACATCACCTCAATTGACTTTAATTGATAAGCGGTTAATACCAGATAAGCTAATCCGTTTCAAAACTGATAAACTTAAAATCAAAAAATTCACTTTTACCAATATTGATACCCAAATATTATTCAAAAAAGATTTTGCCCAAATCAAATTGAACAAAACATTTTTATGTGATCTGGAAGCTATCGGTTCCATCAATTTTAAAAAGAACAGCATACATGCAGATATCCCTTTTAAAGCAAGTAATAAAGACAATATTCAGGATTTATTTACCTGTCTTTTAAAAAAACATGACTTTATGAATGGGCAGTATTCTTTAACCGGGAATCTTAAATCCAACAGCCTTAAAAAAGATTTTTTAAAAAAATTAAACGGCGGCTTCATATTAAATGCTGAAAAAGGAAGAATCTATAAATTAACTCTTATTTCAAGAATTCTCTCTATTTTAAATGTTTCAAAAATTTTTAAAGGGAAAATTCCTAATGTTACACAAAATGGATTTGCTTATAACAAAATTATTCTGGAAGCTGATATAAAAGATAGTATAATTTATCTTACCAAGGCTATAATTGACGGCCAGGATATGGCGCTGATATTTAGCGGATGGATTGACCCTGCAAATGATACATTGGACCTGACTTGTCTGGTTGCACCTTTTAAAACAATTGATCTTATTATCAAAAAAATCCCTATTGTAAACACACTTCTGGGAGGAAGACTTGTATCTGTTCCGATAAAGGCCAGTGGAAAACTTTCCGATCCTGTAGTTGTCCCTCTACATCCCTCTGCCGTTGGGGATGGACTTATTTCAATGATGTCAGACATTTTAAAAACCCCTGTTAAATTGTGGGATAAATTTTATGGCGAATGAAAATAAAACAATTACACAGGGTTTGAACATGGTTTTAAATTATTTATCCTATCAAGCCAGAACAATTCACGAAACACAAAAATACATAATAAAAAAAGGGTTTAGTAATGACATTTCAAAAAAAATAATTGAAATTTTAAAAAATAAAAATTATTTAAATGATAAAGAATTTGTAAAACTATTTATAGAAACCAAAATAAAAACAAAACCCAAATCAAAATTTGCCCTTCAATATGAACTGGAAAAAAAGGGGATTAATTCTTGTGACATTGAGGCCTTTTTATTGACATATGATGATCATGATCTGGCTTTAAAGGCTGTAAGACCGAAAATAAAGATATGGCAAAATCTTGATACAGACAAATTTAAAAAAAAAATGATGAACTTTCTACAATACCGGGGATTTAATTATGATATCTGCATGTCAACTCTGGACCTTTTTTTAGAATCTAATGGTTTGAAAAAGGAGAGTGATTATGAAAATTAAATTTTTTGCTGTGGGGGGAACAATCGATAAAGTTTACTTTGATGCTTTAAGCAAATATGAAATAGGAGAATCCAATATCCTTGATATACTAAAAGATGCAAGGGTAAATTTTGAGCATGATATCTCTTCTTTGTTAAAAAAAGATTCTCTGGACATGACAAAGCAGGACCGATCCATCATCCTCAAAGCGGTAGAAAAAGCGCCCTATGAAAGAATAATCATTACCCATGGTACAGACACCATGATTAAAACTGCAAAAGTACTGCTTTGTGTTAAAAACAAGACGATTGTTCTTACCGGCGCCATGGAGCCGGCAAAGTTTAAATCCAGTGATGCTATTTTCAATTTAGGATCTGCTGTTGCCGCAGTCCAAACATTGCCTTATGGTGTATACCTTGCAATTAGCGGTAGAATTTTTACACCCGACAACGTCATAAAAAATAGGATTTTAAAATTATTTGAGAAAAAAATGTAATATTTTGGGAAAAAAACTTCCTGTTTTTATAACAAGTTTTTCCTTAATTCATTGAAATTTTTAAAATTTGATAAAATTAATTTACTACTATTGATTTTCTTTAACTGATATATTAAGACCTTACTCAGGAGAAATAGAGAACTATCAATTGAATTTTCCAAATGGCATATTTTGTGCTTCTTTTAAATAGTATAAAAAAGTAAGATAAAAAAAAGAATTAACTAAGCTAAGGCAAACAAAGGAATATAATCATGGTAGGCAGAAAAAGAACTGTTGAAAGGCGAAGAAGCAAGAGATATAGAGCTGTTGAAGGAGCCTACGCTGCCATAAGCCCCAAATCTCACAAATTAGGCCAAATAATTGATATCAGCATGGGCGGACTTGCATTCAAGTACATTGACACAAACAATAGTGATACAAATAATAGTGATACAAACAAAGAAGATAAAAAAAACCATGGTAAATCAGAAGAATCGATTTTTTTAAGCAGTATGGGATTTTATGTAGGCGATCTCCCATTTAAAACTATTTCCGATAATGAAGTCACAGACATCCCATCTTTCAGTTCAATGAAAGTTAGACAACGACACGTACAATTTACCGACTTAAGTTTTAAACAGCTTTTTGATCTTGATTATTACCTTAGGAATAATGTTACCGACCAAACGGAAAAACTTGATCGAGAATAGGACAAATAATTTAGTCCATATAAAAAAACTGCTTTATTTTTTAATTCTCAGATGATATCCCAAAAAGCCTTTTTTTATTCCGTAATATTCACAGGCTTTATAACAATCAATGCACTATCATCAATCCTTAAATATTTTTTTGCAAGCAACATCAAATCATCCCGTGTAATCGTTTGGTAGTCATTAATTATAGTGTTAGCCCAGTCAAATTTTTCAGGATAGTTTGAAGCATTTGCCATAACAGAATTTAACCAATACCTATTGGTCTTTCGAATAACTTTTAAATGTTTCAAAAGCGGCTTTAATGCCAGATCTGTTTCTTTTTTTGTGATACCATCAACAAGAAAAGAATCAACAATATCTTTAATTTTATTATATACTAATAGATGCTTTTCCGGTTTCACTTTGGCAACCACATGCAGTATCCCATAATTTTTAAAAATCTTTGAAGGATCATTATAAGCATAAGGTGAGTAAGTTGCTCCCAAATCTTCTCTTATAACAATTCTCAGCCTTTCGGAAAAAACTCTGGACAAAACAGACAGCTGTCGGGTTTGCTTAATATTCCAGAAATCATCGGTTAAAAATGCTAACCGAACAACACCTTGATCAACCTTGGTCTTAAGTTTTAGTTCAAGCTGTTCTCCTTTTGGAAAAATTAATTTTCCGGTTGAAATATTTTTATTTGGAAAGGTTTTCCTTTTTTTAAAAGCCCCCATATATTCGGAAGCCAGACTAATAATATTTTCTTGGTCAAAATCTCCAATAATAGATATTTCAACAGGTGAATTTTGAAAATATGGGGTCACCCAATTTTTAATATCATTCAGAGTGTACTTATTTATTGTATCCGGATGAGGTAAACCAAACCGGGTATCGTTTTTAGCAAGAAAAAAATCTCCTTTTATCTGCATGATACCTTCCGTAGTTCGCAAAAAACTTTCATATTGTTGTTTATAAAGTTTTTTTGTGCGTTCCAAAGCTTCAAGTCTGTATCCGGGATCATTAAAATAATGATATATGAGTTGGAAGATAAGCTTAGCTTCCTTTGGATCACTGGAGCCTGATAAAGAAAAATAATTGTCATTCATTTCAAACGCGATACTGATCTTATTGCCGGCCAGGGCTTCTTCCAATTGATCCGTATCAAGATTTCCAAGCCCACTTGTCTTTAATACGTCTTCACCAAGAAGTGCTAAACCGGGCTTGGATGCAGGCTCAGATTTTTTACCGTCACCGAAATTAACCTTAAATAGAAATTCCTTTTTTTTAAAATCTGTTTTCTTTAAATTTAATCGAACATTATTTTCAAATTCAATTGATGTAATGCCAAGATCTTTGACATTCTCTTTTATTGACTTTATTCCAAATTTTAAAGATGGTAATTTAAGATAAGGGAATTTGCCCGATTCAAACCCTTTATATTTGCCAACCTTATCAGTCTTACCTTTTTGATATGCTTCAAGAATTGTTAATTCAGGCTCTTGTGTATTAATTTTAGCATTCCCTGTCACAAGTATCAGCCTATGTTTTTGTGACCATGCTGTTTTTATTGCATTGTGGGTATCTTGAAGGGTAATCGATTCAACATAAGGTTTTAAAAGCTCTTTTTTCTGTTTAGGGGATAAAAGCATGTTTTTCCCATTTATGGATTTTAAAATAGATTTGGACAGATAATGACTTTTTTGGGTTGCTTCCTGATTAACCCTGTTTTCAAGTGATGAAATAATATCTGCTTTAACTCTATCTAACTCCTTTGTGCCAAACCCGTAAACAATGGCCTGTCTCAGAGCTTTTTCAAGCTGCTGCAAGCTCTTTTCCCATTTATCCGGCTCGCACCCTGCACCAATGGAAGACATTGAAATATGGCGCAAAAACAACCCGGAAGAAATATCAGCTTCTAAGAAATCAGCAGTTTTACTGCTGATCATTCTGGATAACCTGTTTTGTAACATTAAGTTTGCAATCCGAATTAAAATCTTTTCCTTTAATTTATCCTTGGTTTGTGTTTCAAAAGGCACCCAGGTCATGGTCTCTATTGTAATATCAGTACTACCGGTTTCCTTTTCATAATGATAAAAAGGTTTTAGCCCTTTGTGTTCCTTCCATTTGGTATTTAATTCAGGTTTTATAAAAAATGTACGGGGTTTCAGTTTGGAAAATCTTTTAATAATCATGGATTGAACTATGTTAACATCAAAGTCACCCACAACAATCAGGGCCATATTATCCGGACGATACCACTTATCATAATATTCTTTTAACAGGCTTTTATCAGCATTTTTAATGACAGTGTCAATCCCAATGGGAAATCTTTGATTAAACATAGAATCTGGAAGTTCGAATTCAAATGATTTTTTAAAGGTTCTGTAGGATACAGAGTCACGCTCTCTTTTTTCAGCTAAAATAATTCCCTGTTCACGATTAACCTCTGAACTCAGAAGAAGTGCCCCTTTAGCATAATCCTGGATTACTACAAATGCTTCATCCATCTGTTTAAAATCTGCGGTTGGCAAAGACAAATCATAAACAGTATTAAAAAAAGAGGTGCTGGCATTGGCATCTGCTCCAAAATCCATACCAATGGATTGAAAATATTCAATTAATTCTCCGGGTTTAAAATGTTCTGACCCGTTAAACAGCAAATGCTCCAAAAAATGGGCAATACCCTGCTGTTCATCTGTCTCATGCATTGAGCCGGCAAAAATATTTAAATGGATATTAACCTGGTCCGCCGGAGTAGAATTTTGCTTAAGGATATATTGAAATCCATTGGGTAAAACTCCATAAACAATGCCGGGATCGGTTTGTATCCCCTGATCGGAAACAATAATTCTTTGCTGGGGAGCAGCACATGAACTTATGATTAAGAACCATAAAATGGAAATCTTAAAAGCCAAGCTCATTAAATTCATAAGAGATCTTAATTCAAAATTTCAGGATTATCATAATTGATTTTACTATTATTTTTCAACTCATTGACCCATGCCTGATAATATTGTGATAATTTTTTAGAGCTGATTTGAGTTTTAACAGTTTTTAGATTTTCTATAATCTCAGTCTCTTCAGGATATTTTATTTCTTTGAAACCGACAATAAAATACTTGGAGGCAACTTCAATTATTTCAGGAAAAATTGTATTGTTTTCACTTAATGAAAAACTTGCCTGGACAAATGCTGACGAATTTCCAATATCTTCAACACTGCTGTTTCTTGTGAATAGCTTTGTGGACTTAAGGACAAAATTATTTTCTTTTGACAAGTTTTCCAGCGTTT
>Ga0233437_1001170_pt1 | contig 50717 bp, 43 predicted proteins | sample SI_122_August201_FD_182714 | JGI IMG/M metagenome (GOLD analysis project Ga0233437, IMG submission 182714) | Seawater microbial communities from Saanich Inlet, British Columbia, Canada - SI_122_August2016_200_MG | ecosystem: Environmental > Aquatic > Marine > Inlet | place: Canada: British... | reverse complement strand
GGCGGGTCCTTTTCTTCTTATTGTCATAGGCGAGGCTAGCAAACGATGGCCCATTTATCATCGGTAAATCTCCTTGAATAAATCCTGTCACTATTATCTCATGATTCGAGACTTATTCAGAGATTCCCTAAGGGTATCGGGGATTTGCTGGCCGGCGACGAGAGTGAGCAGGCTGGTGAATTGATTAAGGGTCCGCTACGTACATGGATAGATGATCCCAAAGTATCAATGTTTCTGGTGGGAGAACTCATGCGTGACGAAGAGCTGCGTCGCCACTATGCAGAGGAGTTCTTCACTCCTGTATTGGAGCAGGTAGGTGATTATATCAAATCAGCCCAGGAGGCGGGGACTTATCGGAAGACCCGCTCAAACGTGACCTCTCGTGTGATGTGGGGTTTGATGTTGGGAACCATGATGGTGCGGGAGATTGAAGGCAATGATGGGCCCCTCAGTGAATTGACTGTAGATGAACTAGCTAACGAAGTAATAGAATTTGCCTTTAATGGGCTAATTTCCAGGGAGGGATAGAACATGTCAGAGCCATTAAAAAGGGAATCGGCGGTTCCAGCCAAAGCGGAAGAGAAAGTCCATGCTGACCGAAAACGATGGCTTTCCCTGGCGTTTGTGAGTGTATCGTTATTCATTCTGGCGGTCGACGATACTGTCCTCAATGTGGCGCTCCCTTCGATATCCAGAGACATGGGTTCTAGTGCCAGCCAATTACAGTGGATGATAGATGCCTACGTACTGGTGTTTGCAGCACTTCTGCTGACCATGGGTTCGATTGGGGACCGGATAGGTCGCAAAAGAATGTTGCAAGGTGGGTTGGTTCTTTTCGGGGCTTTTTCGGCTTGGGCCGCACTGAGCACATCTTCAGGGATGTTGATCACGGCCCGCGCCTTTTTGGGGTTTAGTGGGGCAATGATTATGCCTTCAACTCTATCGATCCTATCGGCAACCTTCGAGGACCCGAAGGAAAGGGCTCAGGCAATAGCCATCTGGGCAGCTGTGTTTGCGCTCGGGCTGGGGGTGGGCCCGTTGATGGCAGGAGCCTTGCTTGAGCACTACTCATGGGGCTCGGTTTTTGTGGTGAACATCCCGATTGTCATAATTGCTCTGATTGGCGGACATCTATTCGTTAAAGAATCCAGCGATGAAATGGTATCCAAACCGGACATACCCGGGACAATACTTTCGATTGCGGGCCTTTTCCTACTCGTGTACGGCATAATTAAGGCAGGCGAGGAGAGTTGGACGCAAACTAACGTGATACTGGCTCTGAGCAGTGCGGGTGTAATCCTGAGTGTTTTTGCCTGGTGGGAAAGGAGGGCGCCAAATGCCATGCTACCGCTCAGGTTTTTCAAGAATATGTCCTTCACCGGAGCCAATGCTACACTGATTCTGGTGACCTTTTGTCTTTTCGGGATTTTGTTCTTTTTGAGCCAGTATTTCCAATCGGTCCAAGGGTACACGCCGCTTCAAACCGGGATTCGCATATTGCCCATGGCGCTTATGCTCACCGTGTTTGCTGCGGGATCGGCGCGAGTAGCGATGTATCTGGGTACAAAATTCACCGTTAGTCTCGGGTGCATCATCGCTACGGGGGGATTACTGATGCTGTCCTTGTTCTCGTAACCCCATACAAGCTACTGGCCGATACTCGCTGCCATGCTTGTGGGCGCAACGGGAGTTGGCATTACCATGAGCCCGGCGACAAATTCGGTGATGGGCTCCGTGCCAGTCAATCAGGCGGGAATCGGTTCGGCTATGAATGACAGTACCAGGCTGGTCGGGGGAGCGTTGGGGATCGCTGTGCTAGGAACAGTTATGAACAGCGTGTATCTGGATAAAATCAGTGTACTCGAGATTGGGAATACGATCTCCCCCGATGCGTATGAAGGCATTTCCAGTAGTATTCAGGGAGCGCACATTATGGCTGAAAGTATCCCTGATCCAAACGTCTCCCAAGCCATAATCGAGGCCGCTGATCACGCGTTCGTTGCCGGCATGTCGGATGCTTTTATGGTGACCGCTTTCGTAATGGCCGCAGCGTCTGTTATTTCCCTATTAATTTTGCCTTCGAAGATACAGCCGACGGAAATGTAATAAAAATAGAAACGTTCGTAGCGTCCCCCAAACGGACGATTTGCACATCGCGAAAAGCAGTTATAACAAAATGGATTCAGCTCAAAGGTACAGGGGAAAGCTAACAAGGGAAGAGTATGGATACAGCCAAGATTAATATTGAGGAGTTAGCTCAAAGACTCATCGATCTCGGCGCAAGCGATGCCAAAGCCATCACCGCGAAATCGATCATGGTTGAAGACCGTTTTGCTGAGATGTGTTCCTCGTCCCAATGCCCGAGCTATGGCTTGGCGCCGAGCTGTCCGCCACATGTCATGACACCGGGCGAGTTTAGAGAACTATTGGATCGATATGAGCAAGCCGTAGCTTTCAAGATCGATGCTCCTACTGCGATGCTGATGGGTGATGGCAGGCACGATATAGCCAGACTCATACATGAGATGTCGTCAGGGATTGAGAAACTGGCAAAGGAAAATGGGTATCCCAATTCTAAAGGGATGGCTGCGGGTTCGTGCAAAATGATCTTCTGTTACGATCAACCACAATGTGTTGTTCTGCATAGTGATGGTGATTGCCTTTTCCCAGAAGTTGTTCGGCCCTCTATTTCCGGGTTAGGGATCAATTTCCTGGAACTTTGCAAAATCGTCGATTGGCATGTTGACATCATCACATCAGAGACTGATCCTGCCGATGTTCCGATGGGAATGCTGGCTGGCATTGTTTTGATCGGATAATTATAAAGAGGTGGAGTAGCAATGATTCAGATAAAAAAATCGGTTGTCTCGCTCGAAGAGAAAGACGTCATCGAATTACAACAAATTATCCTTGATGAGAACAAAGATCAGGCTTTCGATTTCCTCAAATATTCGGTCTACAATCAAATCATGCGGTCTCAGATTCGATACGGATGCAAAGGGAACAAGTACCAGGGGATGAGAATGGTACCTGAAGCATGACGTTATTGAATAATTGTGACATCACTCAAATCATGGAATGCATTGCTGATGCTACTAAAATGAGAGTGATAGCATCGCTATCTGATCCCATCGATGAGGTTTTTCCGTATTTAAATGCCACCGTGAGCAATATCACCTACAACCATAACGCTAAAGTTTTGGTTATTAAAAAACAACATCGTCTTATTACCATTTATTCAGAAATGGTCACTATGGCTAAAATCGATGATGAAGAAGACGCCAAGCGTATCCTGAACTGGGTACGGGAGATCGTAAACTCGACGTGGGAACGACGAAATGAAATTGTACCTTCTTATGAAACACAACGATTGCTCAGTCCGGTAGACATCTATGGGCTTTTACCCAAAACCAACTGCAAGCAATGTGGAGAGACAACTTGTTATGCCTTTACGTGTGCGCTGTTGGCTGGTACTAGAAATATTGACCAGTGTGCTCTTTTGGATAGCCCGGAACATGCCGAAACTAAGGATCGCCTGTGGAGTGCCTTGATAGCTGATGATATTGCTCAGGTGTAGCCCCGCTGTGCTTCAATCACGTGATCCAACGGTTCATTCACCACCATTAATCGGGCAAACCTGACATCGATTCTCTTGGCAAAAAGTCTTGTAGAGATGAATCATTCCTTGCTGCCGTTTTGCAGATTTGGCTTTCCGGGGTGTTCTATTTCCCCATAAGAGTTCATTGAGGTATCGTGTGATCTGGTTCTCCCCAGATTTGGGATAAGTATTATACAGTTGGTAAACGTGTGTTTTTAACTCGTCCTGAAGGTTCATCTGGGCCCGGCTATAAAAGAAGGGCAAAACAACATTCACGGTGATTTCACGTGCTCGTGCTTGTCCCATAAGGTCCGGCACCGTTAAACTATTCTCGATCGCGGTTACTCTATTCTTTGGATTGTCACTCCCAACAAGATCGAGAAATCCATTTAACAAACCTCGATTCAAAAAACGATCGAACAGGCACCCTGCTGCAAGAAGACGTGATGTAGGGAAATTCTTGGGATGCATACGGAAAAAGTGCCAGTCAAAATACTCCATGGCAGTGTTTATCTCCAAAAACTTCCACACCCTTTCCAGTTCAAATACGTTCATGGGTTTACCCATCTTCGTTTTTGAGCCGCACTGTGAAGGCAGCAGACCCGCTCCACCCAAGAGCAAAGCTTGGAGAGTAAGAATTCTATTTTCAGGCACTTGATCTTGAGAGATACTTTTTAATACTCCAAATGGTAAAAGCCGTGCCAGCTTCTGAAAAGCCTTCTTATTTTTGGTATAGCCCAAAGCCCCCATGATCCCTTGATATAGAACTTCCTCCGGCTCTTCCAAGATCAACTCGACTTCAAAAAATGCCGATTTTACATAGAATCGCTCCGCACCGTATTGATCGAATATCTCTCCGAGCATCTCGTTGCCTAGAAGTTCTCCGGCGTCACGGCAAGGCAAAGCTGGCAATTGATCCTCTTCTGCCCGAACAGTAAGATCGTCCATCGATCCGTTGAGATAACCATACAAGGGCAAAGTTGGAATAGTGTTGCTGTTTTGCAGTTGAGCCGGTGATTTAGCGTCATCCCACAAAACAACTTGTAAAACGACGCTGTTAAAATGGGGATCAAGATGATGGCCGTGGGAACGCCAATCGCTCGATTTCACGTGCAGCTCTACATCGCCAGTGACAATTTCATCGTCGAGAACGATCATTGCTCCGAGGAAATCAGGGCCACTATCCTTGTTTTCGATACCTATCGAGCGCACCCTCACCATCCTGCTATCACTCGCTGGAAACGGCCCCTTCTGAAGCCATTGGCCTTTCCATATCTGAGCTAACAGGCTTTCTCGAACTCTTGGGCTTGTATGGTCAAAATCCGTCATCTACTGCGGTTCACTCAAGAGACGACTAGTTTTAAAAAATCATCCAATTGCCCATCGAATTCCTCGGCGATGCGTGTTCCATCCTGCTTAAGGGCAATGAGGTTTTCTTTTGAGGCATCATCCATATCTGGTTCGGCATAACTGAGTTCGCCATTAATTCTGAGATATTGTTCGGGATGTCCGACCGCATCATAAATCTGTGCCAGCTGATAGTCCACCGTTTCTGAGACGCCCGACATCATGATATCGATGAGCGGTTTTATCCAGCCAAGTGCGCCCCAATCCTTGGCCTCTTTGTAGCTATAACTCTTCTTGACATAACCAGTGCCAATCGAGAGAATGGCCATATCCCTGGCCGTGGGTTTACTCTGGAACTTCTTTCTGGCTTCCGCGTATGCACACAGTGTGGGATTATTTGCAAACACCCCGCCGTCAATCAATGGATAGGGTACACCAGTCATCGATTCAACCATCTCCGTTTCAAAATAGGTTGGCGCTGCTGATGTGGCTCTAGCTACATCCCGAACCAAGAAATCATGCATTTCCTTTGCTCTGGCATCGTGTTGCGTGAAGAACTTAGTTCGCCGGTTTTCGATATCGTAAGAGGTTATGAGACATGGTTTCAGCAGTTGGCTGAGTCTAAGATCACCAAGGTAACTATTGAGGGCTTTCTCCAGTTCTTTTGCCTCGTATTTTTCGTCTCGCATACCACTAAGCGTCTTCATTCTTTGCCACGCAGAAACATCAAATATGTCGCTACCCTTTTGAAGATACAATGCTACCGCTTCTTCAGCCGAAAACCTTGGCCTTTCCGGTGCGCCATCCAAATCAGGACAGAGATAAATACAGGACAATATTCCACCGGTACTGGTCCCTGCGATTAAATCGAAGCAATCAGCAATTCGGGCATTCTGATTCCCTGTATAAACCTGAAGTTTTTGCTCCAGTGAAACCAATACCTGCCCCGGTATTATCCCTCTGATCCCGCCACCATCAATTGACAAAATACGGATTAAATCTGACATAGATAACAAACCTTTCTTATGAGAATAACGCCTATCAAACCTCGTCAGTATTTCTCTATCGAAACGTATCCATGGCGCCATACGCTGCCCGAAGCCGGTTGCCAACGATCTGGGCCAGCCTATCCATAACTTTGAATCCCAAATCCGTATTACCTTCCAGCATCGCCCGCAGATCAGCGCCTGAAAGAGAAACAAGTTGGCTCGGTTTTTGACATACGGCTGACGCAGATACGCTACAGGGATCGCATAAAAAAGATGACCATCCCAGGCCTCTGCCCTTTCCCAGAATATCCACAGTCATCGTACCCTGACGTCCGCCAAGTGAGACTGATCGAACCAAAGCAACTTGACCCTCTGCAATCAAGTATATCTTGGTTCCATATTCGCCTTGAGCAAATACAGTATCGCCAGCTTCATACGACTCGATACTACACAGTTGTGCTATCTGCTGTATATCTTCTTCATTTATGTTGCTGAATATTTCACACTTCTGTAAAGCTTCCATAATTTCCGAGGACGCCATATTCCCACCTCCTCAAATCATTATGTGTAAGGTTTGACTGCCACCTTCCGTTTGTTTTCCTCGATTATGGCCCGGTATAGACATTCTCCATCAACCTGCGGTTGCTCAAGGTAATACAGGCGCGGAAATGCCTCGGAGCACTGACCACCCTGAGGAATGAACACCTTTTCGTGAGGATAGATACCAATCACTCTAAAGCTATCTTCGGAACCACGCTTGCCCAGTTCCCGGGCTATTTTGGCAGCATTTCTCAGTATCCTTTGTTCAGAAGGATTTTCTATATCGATCACCAAACGGTTATTATTACCATCAATCATTGAGGATTCCAAAACAGCAATAGCGTAGTTCGTATAGTTCAAATCTTTCCAATCTTTCGGATTGGTGATGGGAAGTACCTCCTGCCAAAGCCTGGTTACCGCCGATAGAATCCGTTTCACTTCCTCAAAATCGGCAGGCTTGCCTCGGTCAACACGATCTTTTATATAGGGCTCCACGCTACCAAGAGGCTGACAAATCTCTACCGGCAACCCGATCCTTTTCCTGATAGCCGCAATGATTTTCTCCGCGTGCCTGTTTACCTGACCAATCCACTCCCGCATCATCTCCTTTTCAACAAAACCGTTGTTGTAAGCCTCCATCAGATAGAAGTAGTATTCAACCGTCGGCATCGCCATAATTACCTTTTTGAAAGCTCTATTTCCCTCTTTCATAGCCACGATCAGGTCAGTGAGCCTTGCAACTGCATCCATCTCATAAGGACATAGCTTGTCTGAGATACACAATTTTTCGATGTGGCCATCTATTTTTGTTGTGGGAGCCACTATGGAAAGCTCTTCTCCGCTATCCAGAGTTGCTGTGGCATTTGCAGCGCAGAACAAACAGGTATCGGTTAGGATATTGATCTCGTCCGGAGGGTCCAGTTTGCGTTTTTCTACGCCTATGCTTTCCCCCTCAATCCGTACATACTGATAGTTACCGGTAGGCAAAACCAGCCCCAGATATCGCCCGGCACTGGCTCCTGTGTCATCATTACTTTTCCTCAGCACATGTTCAACGTAATCTCCCAATAAATAGGTACCCTGAGGTAATATCCCCGCCTTCAAATAGGATTCGAAAACGGAAACCATTCTTTTCCCATGCGTAGAGTCCCGTACAATCGTTTTTCTTGTGACCTGCATATTTCCATAGTAGAAAACGGCCGGCAGCCGATTTTCAAAAGGGTGAAGGCTACAATATGTTTGTTCAGTCATGATTTGATATCCGAATCATAGCGATTCATTTTCCTCATTCCGAGCCTGTTCCTCAGCACGCTGTTGTAGTTCTTTGATCTTGTGGCTCCATGAACGCTCACCCCGCCCATAATTGAGGTAAACGATGGGGCCAGTCACCGGGAACACCATTATCAGCAACACCCACACCATCTTCCCAAATCTGTTCTTTATGGTTGATAGTGTGAATAAATCTCGAAGAGCATAGATTACCAGGAACAAATGGATAACCGCAACGCCAATTAGAAACTCTTCTGGACCACCCATATCTATTCTCCTGTCTACGTGCACACAGCATACATCAGGTTACTTAGCAACTCAAGCTTTTCGGATGCGAGGGGCAAAAGAAGGGGATGTTGAGCATCAACTCAAACAACGTACCGGAAATGAAAATCAAAATAGGTATATGTACACTCGTTGGATTTACGTATTCACAGTAAGGGTCCCGTTTCCAGCTATTACGGTTTCCCCGGCTTGATTCTGACAAAGGATATCACATTTGATGAAAGTTCGGCCTTCATCATTTTCGATCTTACGAACAGTGCCGCTCACAGTAATGGTATCGCCCGGACGAGCAGGGGCTTTGAATCTCGCATTGAGTTTTCCGCCAACAAGCCAATCCTGCCCAAAATTGGAGATCATCATTTGAGAGACATAGGCAAGAATCAGCATGCCATGGGCAATTGTTCCCCCCAACGGAGTGTTCCTGGCAAATTCCTCATCGATATGAATAGGATTAAAGTCTTTACTTGCTTCTGCGTAAAGGGCAACGTTCTCCTGAACGATTTCCTTGGTCATCTCCCGAAGAACCGACCCCTGTTCCAACGTTGATAAATCCAATCGCTGATCTGTGCTCATACGTTCCTCAATTCAAAAATCCATATTTATGGAAAATTAAAGCTGCTTTTCCCTGCCACTACAAGATCCCCATTTTGATCTTGCACCTTGAACTCAATATCAAGCAAACGCAGTCCACTTCTCTCCTGTTTTCTACTAACTCGCGCATGGCAGGTAATGGTATCACTTTCTTTGGCAATACCTACTGATTCGAGTTCCTGGGCAAGATGAATGGTCCCGGAAGGCATATCCACATAATCCAACAATGCTATCAATGACCAGGCGGCAATAGCGGTTGGAGGAACAATGCCTGTATTCTGAAACAACCTGTCAGTTTCCCCGGTCGCTTTCAAATAGGCCGAGACATCCGCCGAACCCAGATTATAACTGGCAGGAGGGAACTCGTAACCCACTTCCAATTGACTGTATTCGATTTTCTGTTGCTCTGTCATGTCTTATTCCCGAAAATAATATTGTGCCAATTTTACTGGGACACTAGGATCGATGTCAAGCAGTTCGAATATCCATCTATTTGCGCCGATACTCCTGCAGCGGAAGCACATCGAATGCCTGCTCTTTTCCTGCCAGCAACGCCACTGCTACCCGTACAGCATCAATATAAGTAAAGCACGGGATTCGTCGTTCGGTGGCGGCGCGTCTTATTTGGAAACCATCCTGAAGCGAGTCCCTTCCTCCGGTTGGACTGTTTATAACTACGTCAATGGTCCCATCCTGGATGATATCGAGCACATTGGGATGGCCTTCGGAGACTTTCTTGCTGATCATGGTGACTGGGATTTCGAGAGCTTCTATCATAGAGGCCGTGCCTTCTGTGGCATAAATTGAGTATTTCAACTCGGCAAGCCGTTTTATCATCGGTATAGCTTGCGACTTGTCCCGATCCGAGAGGCTTAGAAGTATCGATCCTTTGGGAGGGATCATTGCACCGGAAGACATCAATGCTTTCACCAGAGCACCGGAGAAATCGTGATCTATTCCCATGACTTCCCCTGTTGATTTCATCTCCGGCCCCAAAAACGTATCCACGCCAGGCAGCTTCGACATTGAAAACACAGGGGCCTTAACTCCAACAAGGGGTTGAATCGGCCAGAGTCCGCTTTCGTAGCCCTGGTCTGCCAGGCTCTTTCCCAGCATTACGTTTGTGGCTGCCTTTACCATCGGCACCCCCGTAATCTTGGAAAGAAACGGCACCGTACGGCTGGCCCTGGGATTGACTTCAATAACAAACACATCGGAAACCCAGTCACCCGGCACAATTACATACTGCATGTTCATCAATCCTTTGACTCCCAGGTTCAACCCGATATCGATGGTGTATTTGATAATGGTTTCGGTTTCACTGTGAGTCAAGTTGAGCGCCGGATAAACAGCCATCGAATCGCCGCTGTGAACACCCGCACGTTCGATATGCTCCATTATGCCAGGAATGAGTACTCGCTCGCCATCGCAGATTGCGTCCACTTCTACTTCTTTGCCTTCGATATATTTATCGATGAGGATCACCCGTCCGATATCAAGTTCAGCGGCATTTTTCATATAGATGGCCAGTTCAGCCGGATTGTGGACAATCTCCATAGCCCGACCGCCAAGGACGTAACTGGGACGAACAAGTACCGGATAACCGATAACGTCCGCTGTGTTAAGAGCCTCTTCAATCGAGTACACAGCTGCACCCGGTGGCTGGGGAATCCCCAGTTTATCCAAAAAGTCCCCGAACCGCCCCCGGTCCTCGGCCATATCGATAGTATCGTAACTTGAGCCGTAGATCGGCATCCCTGCCCTCGTCAGCGGTTCGGCCAGGTTAATAGCGGTTTGGCCACCAAACTGGACAATCGATGGCGATGCCTCGCCGGATTCCCCCGCTTCATTCTCCAATATATCTCTCAGGCTCTCTTCATCGAGAGGCTCGAAATACAATCGATCGCTGGTATCGAAATCCGTGGAGACCGTCTCGGGATTAGAGTTGACCATTATACTTTTTACCCCGGCCTCCTGCAATGCCCATGCAGAATGGATACTGCAATAATCGAACTCAATACCCTGACCAATTCGGATAGGTCCGCTCCCAATGACTACTGCTTTTTTGCCTTCGAGGGGTATAGCTTCATTCTCTTGTTCGTAAGTGCTATAGAAATACGGAGTCTCTGCTGCAAACTCAGCCGCACAGGTATCGACCATCTTGTATACCGGTAAGATTCCCCATTGGTGTCTCAAATCTCTGACTTGTTCAGGCAGTTTATCGGCCAAAGTGCCTACAACACCATCAGGAAATCCCATTCTCTTGGCCTCTCTCATAAGGCTGGGTGTCAGGTCTTCAGAGAGCAACCTCTTTTCCATTTCGATAATATTTTTAAACTTGTTCAAAAACCAGGGGTCGATACCACCGGTTCTCACAGATACAGCTTCAATACTTATCCCGCGACGGAGTGCCGAAAGGATCGCCCAGAGCCGCTGATCATTAGGATGAAGTGGGTAGGACCTGCCCTTCCACACCGGATCTTCCCACAGTACCGTACGTTTGCCAAACTCCAATGATCTAATGGCCTTTTGAAAGGCTCCCTCGAATGTTCGGTCGATGGCCATTGTCTCCCCGGTAGATTTCATTTGCGTGCCCAGGACGCGGTCACCCATGGCAAACTTATCGAATGGCCAGCGGGGTATTTTGACAACGCAGTAATCCAGCGCAGGTTCGAAAGCGGCTGTAGTTTCTCCAGTTACTTTGTTGGGAATTTGATCCAACGTTTTCCCGGCGGCAATCTTGGCCGCCACCCGGGCGATTGGGTATCCGGTAGCTTTGCTCGCCAGTGCTGAACTACGGCTTACCCTAGGATTCACTTCGATCACATAATACGGAGGTTCATCTTCACGACGTTTAGTGACAATCGGGTGTGGCTCTAGTGCGAATTGAACATTGCATCCACCTTCGATCCCCAAAGCCCGGATGATCTTCAAACTGGCCGATCTCAGCATCTGATATTCTTTATCGGTTAGTGTCTGGCTGGGAGCAACAACGATACTGTCACCGGTATGGATACCCATCGGATCGATGTTCTCCATATTACAAATGGTGATGCAATTGTTAGCACCATCACGCATCGCCTCATATTCCAGTTCTTTCCATCCCAGAAGGCATTTTTCAACCAGAACCTGATTGATAGGGCTGGCTGCCAACCCGCTGGAACAAATATGTTCGTATTCTTCCTCGGTATGGGCAATTCCGCCGCCAGTTCCGCCAAGAGTGTACGCCGGGCGAATTACTAGAGGCAGACCGATATCTTTGGCTGCTTCGCGCGCTTCGGCCATATTTTTCACTGTAGCGCTGGAAGGGATGGGCTCTCCGATATCAATCAGCATTTGTTTAAAGAGTTCCCGGTCCTCGGCTTTGCGGATGGTATCAATTGAGGTGCCCAGAGTGCGGACATTGTATTTCTCCAGAATACCGGCATCGGCAATATCTACCGCCAAATTTAGCCCTGTCTGCCCACCGAGAGTGGGAAGAAGTCCATCCGGTCTTTCCCTGGCGATAATGCGTTCGAGGACTTCGACAGTTAACGGTTCGATGTACACGATATCGGCGATACCCTCATCCGTCATAATAGTTGCCGGATTGGAGTTTACCAGTACTGTGGTAATGCCTTCCTCGCGCAAAGAACGGCAGGCCTGGGTGCCTGAGTAATCAAACTCCGCCGCCTGCCCGATAATTATCGGACCCGAACCAATTACCAATACTTTCGATATTTCAGACATATTTTATTACTCATCGTAGCGCGACCCTTTAGGGTCGCTCATTGGCGAAGTTAAAACTTCGCGCTACATGTACTGCTTCACCATCTCCACAAATCGTTCAAACAGATACATGTTATCAAGAGGGCCCGGAGAGGCTTCAGAATGGTACTGGATCGTAAAAAGCGGCAGGTCTCGATGCTTCATACCCTCAACAGTGCCATCATTCAAATTGATGTGACTTACTTCAAGCCCGCTTTTGACCGTATCGGCATCGATGGCATACCCATGATTCTGCGCCGTAATGTAAACTCTACCTGTCTCCAAATCTTTCACCGGATGATTGGCACCCCGATGCCCGAACTTCAACTTGAATGTCTGGGCTCCAAAGGCTCTCCCGATCAACTGATGGCCCAGACAAATACCCATAACCGGCTTCTTTTCCACCAACTCACGTATAGTTCCAATAAGATAATCAAGCAAAGCAGGATCGCCGGGACCAGGCGAGAAGAATATGCCATCAGGATTTAGCCTCATGACGTCCACTGCGCTGGTAGTACAGGGAAGTGCCGTTACTGAGCATCCAAGCCGATGCAAACTCCGCATAATATTGAATTTGGTACCCGAATCCAACAGTGCTATTCCTGGGCCTGCACGCTCTTCGGAAGGTTCCCACTCAAAAACATCTTTGGTGGTCACTTCCTTTACAAAATCGATTGAATCGTAGCGCGGCATTTCTTCCAGTTGAGCCAGCACCTTTTGAGGATCTTCATCAAGGGATAGTATTCCCATCATCACGCCAGAGGATCGGATCTTTCGTACCAGCGCCCTGGTATCCACTCCGGCAATTCCGGGGATATCCTGTGACTGAAGATATTCATGCAAAGTGCGAGTACTGAGTCCATGGCTGGGAATTTCGCATTCTTCCCGGACCACAAATCCAGCCACCTGTATCTTTTTCGATTCATAATCCTGTTCGTTGATACCATAATTACCTATCATAGGGTAAGTGGGCACAACGATCTGTCCCGCAAACGAAGGATCAGTCAAAACTTCCTGATAACCGGTCATGCTAGTGGTAAATACCACCTCGCCATAGGTTTCCCGCTCAGACCCAAAGGAATACCCATCATAAACCGACCCATCTTCCAGTGCCAGAAAAACTTTTTTCTTCAGCAATTTTTACCTTTCTCAAAAAAGTGATTTCACTTGGTGTACATAAGAATACCTCTTCGCCATGAAATGGCAAGAGGTATTCTTTTTAAGTATTACCTTGATTCATTTTTATTTTCCTTGCCGATCTCACAGGAACGGCTTAAAGGCCTATGTATTTAGAAACTCGATTTCCGTTTATTATACTCCAGCAATGTTACAAATATGTTTCAGCGACTATGTGATATCAGCATGATAACTCTGTAGAGATCTAACCCCCGTCTTGCCCTTGCGATAGGCTGCAATACCTTTAACAGCAGCTGCTGCTCCAGCTATGGTGGTTATGTAAGGGACTTTATATTTGATGGCTGCCTTACGAATATAAGAATCATCGTACTGGCTTTGCTTGCCGACCGGTGTGTTAATAACCAGTTGTATTTCGCCATTCATTATTCCATCAACAATGTTGGGACGACCTTCATGCATTTTGAGGATGGGTTCGGATTCGACACCATGTTCGGCCAGAAATTCGCGCGTACCTTCGGTAGATTTGATCTGAAAACCAAGTTCTGCAAAATGCTTGGCGACCGGGAGTACCGTGGAGGCATCCTTTTCGACCACTGTTATCAAAACAGTCCCCTCATCTGGAAGACGTTGCTGACCTGCTTCTTCTGATTTGTATAGCGCAAGTCCAAATGAATCGGCCATTCCCAGTACTTCGCCGGTAGACCGCATTTCCGGCCCCAAAACAGGGTCAACCTCCGGGAACATCGGGAAGGGAAACACCGCTTGCTTAACTCCATAATGCGGGATCGTTTTGTGCTTGAGATCGAGATCAGCCAGTTTTTTGCCCATCATTATCTGCATCGCGATCCGGGCCATCGAAAGCCCGCATACTTTTGAAACAATGGGCACCGTCCGCGAGGCCCTTGGGTTGGCTTCCAATACATACACAACATCATCGCAAATGGCATACTGCATGTTCATCAGACCGACAACGTGGAGTTCCTTTGCAATCTTCTTGGTGTATTCATTGATCGTATCTATGTGTTTCTGCGGTATGCTGACCGGAGGTATAACGCACGCCGAATCGCCGGAGTGCACACCAGCCAGTTCAATATGTTCCATTATCGCAGGTACAAAAGCATCGGTTCCATCGGCTATGGCATCTGCTTCAGCCTCGATGGCATTATCCAGGAACCTGTCAATCAGTATAGGCTTATCAGGGGTAACTCCGACCGCAGCAGCAACATATTCTTTCAGCATCATCTCATCGTGCACCACTTCCATCCCCCGTCCGCCAAGAACGTATGATGGTCTTACCATCAACGGATACCCAATTCGTTCAGCTATCGCTAACGCGTCACTCAGATTGGTGGCCATACCAGATTCTGCCATGGGAATGCCAAGTTTATCCATCATGGATCTGAAGCGATCTCTATCCTCAGCCAGATCGATCGTATCGGGAGAAGTCCCCAGGATATTTACACCCGCCTCGGCCAGTTCGGCTGCGATATTAAGCGGGGTTTGTCCGCCAAACTGAGCAACCACTCCTTCCGGTTTTTCCTTTTCATAAATACTCAGGATATCTTCTACTGTCAACGGCTCAAAATAGAGCTTATCCGACGTATCATAATCGGTAGAAACAGTTTCCGGGTTGCAGTTGACCATTATCGTTTCATAGCCCTCATCACGCAGGGCAAAAGCGGCATGAACACAGCAATAATCAAATTCTATGCCCTGCCCGATTCGGTTGGGACCACCCCCGAGAACCATAATTTTTTTGTTGTTAGTGGACGTGGTTTTATCGGGCGCATTATAGGTGGAGAAGTAATAAGCCGCATCTTCAACGCCGCTGACAGGAACCGGTTCCCAGCCTTCAACAACACTCACGGAAGTCCGCTTTTCTCGAATTTCTTTTTCAGTTACTCCGAGTAGCATTGCCAGATATCGGTCCGCAAATCCGTCTTTCTTAGCTTGAATAAGCAAGTCGTCCGGTAATGATTTCCCTTTATATTGAAGGATATTTTCCTCGAGTTCTACCAATTCCTTCATCTGATTGATGAAATAGGTTTTGATGTAGGTTTTCTCGTGAAGTTCCTGAACATCAGCGCCCTTGCGTAGAGCTTCATACATGATGAACTGTCGTTCACTGGAGGGTTCATTTAGCATCTCCATAAGCTCATCAAGCGATTTATCGTAGAAGTCTTTGACAAATCCGAGGCCATATCGGCCTTTTTCCAGAGATCGGATAGCCTTCAGGAAAGCTTCTTTATAATTCTTCCCGATGCTCATAACCTCGCCAACAGCCCGCATTTGTGTACCAAGCTTATCTTCAGCATCCTTGAATTTCTCAAAGGCCCACCGGGAAAACTTGACCACTACATAATCACCGGATGGCGTATATTTCTCCAGTGTTCCATCCCGCCAGTAAGGGATTTCGTCCATGGTCAATCCACCGGCCAGCAGGGAAGAAATCAAGGCAATCGGGAATCCGGTGGCTTTGGAGGCTAGCGCGGAAGATCGAGAAGTGCGAGGGTTTATTTCAATCACTACTACTCGGTCTGTTTTAGGATCATGTGCAAACTGAACGTTGGTTCCACCGATTACATGGATTGATTCGACAATTTTATAAGAATACTCTTGCAAGCGTTTCTGAAGTTCCGGGCTGATCGTTAACATGGGAGCCGTACAGAATGAATCGCCGGTGTGAACCCCCATTGCATCGACATTCTCGATGAAGCACACAGTGATCATCTGATTTTTGGAATCGCGTACCACTTCCAGTTCCAATTCCTCCCATCCCAAAACGGACTCTTCAACTAGAATTTGCCCGATAAGACTTGCTGCTATGCCCCGGCTGGCTACAATACGTAGTTCCTCCACATTGTAGACCAAACCGCCACCAGTGCCACCCATCGTGTAAGCCGGACGGATAACTACGGGGTACCCAAGATCAGCAGCGATTTTTTCTGCATCTTCAACGTTATAAACCGCCGTACTTTTGGGCATCTCTATGCCCAGCTGGTCCATCATTTTCTTAAATTCGATTCGATCTTCTCCACGTTCGATGGCATCGATTTCAACCCCAATGATTTTGACTCCGTATTTTTCGAGCACTCCCGCCTTAGCCAACTCGGAACTAAGGTTGAGCCCCGTTTGGCCACCGAGATTCGGCAACAGGGCATCAGGGCGTTCAGCTTCAATGATCTTTGTCATAGTCTCAAGATTCAACGGTTCGATATATGTGACATCCGCCGTACCCGGATCAGTCATTATTGTTGCAGGGTTGGAGTTCACCAAAACGATCTCATATCCCAATCCCCTTAAGGCCTTGCACGCCTGCGTTCCGGAATAATCGAATTCGCATGCCTGCCCGATCACGATGGGGCCTGACCCTATTATCATTACCTTCTTAATGTCATCTCGTTTTGGCATATGTATCTCCCTTCCTTTTCGTTTGTTGAATCAACCCCTGAAACCAAGTCTAAGAACTAACTGTAATACCGCGCGATTTCAAATACTCCTTAACCTGACCAATGGTGAAAGTACCGAAATGAAACACCGAAGCGCCCAGCACGGACTGAGCATGCCCCTCGGCAACAGCTTCGTAGAAATGCTCCAGTGTCCCCGCTCCACCACTGGCAATCACAGGCAATCCCGTGGCATCGGCTATGGAACGCGTCAGTTGTAAGTCGAATCCGGCTTTTGTGCCATCTGTCGCTTTGCTGGTAGGAAGTATCTGACCAACTCCAATAGCCGCCATTTCTTTAGCAAATTCCACTGCATCTTTACCTGTTGCGGTACGGCCCCCATCAATATAGACCTCGCGTTGTGAAGGGAGACTCTTGTTCTCATCGGCATCGATGGCAATTATTATCTTTTCCGACCCAATTTGTTTGACCGCTTCTTTTACCATATCCGCATCCCGGTAAGCCGCACTGGAAATGGAAACAAAGCTTGCGCCCGATTTCATGGCCTGTTCAATGTCTTCGATAGATTTGATACCCCCGCCAACTGCCAACGGAGTTTTTACTACTGCTGCAACTTTTTCGAGGACATCAAACATCGTTCGTCTGCCTTCTATGGTTGCAGTGATATCCAGAAACGCGATTACGTCTGCGCCACCTTCTGAGTATGCCTTTGCTGCCTCGACCGGATCGGCTGCATCATGCAAATCGACAAAATGCACTCCCTTGACTACTCTGCCTTTCAACATGTCCAGACAGGGTATAACTTTGACTATATCCATTGCAGACCTCCGATTTTTTTCTTAACCAAACATGGCCTACTGATATTCAGGCACAAAAAAATTCCTCTTGCTATCAATTCAACAAGAGGAATTTATTTTTTACACCGACTCTTTCGATTTTGCATCGCCAGAGAGCACATATATTTTCTTCTCCCTTGCCAGTCTCACAGAACTGGCTTAAAGGTCTTTTGTTCCTTGACATTATAACAGGCTAAAAAACATTTTCCAACCCCGGATTTTCCAGGCTTCCCAATCACTTTGGGAAACCTTTTTGAACCCAAAACACCGATCATACTAATCAGAATTCCATCGTGTTGGTACGCCACATAACTTGACACGGTGCTCTCGATGATTCATCATAGTACACCAGTATAAGTAGAACAGAATAATGTGCGGAATTGCAGGCATATACAACCGAGTCACCAATCGTCCGATTGATCCGTCTATACTCAAAAGGATGAGCGGATCTCTCCGGCACCGGGGACCTGACGAAGAGGGTTTTCATACCTCGGGGAGTATCGGGCTCGCGCATAGTCGTTTGAGCATCATCGACCTGTCAGGCGGAATACAACCGATATACAACGAGGATAAAACCGTCTGCGTAATATTCAACGGGGAAATATTCAATTACGTCGAACTTCGTGAGGTCCTTCAGTCAAAAGGCCACCGCTTTTACACCCATACCGATACCGAGGTGATAGTTCACCTGTATGAGGAACACGGTAAAGATTTCCTGCAGCACCTCAACGGGCAATTCGCCATTTCACTCTGGGATGAAAAACGCAACGAATTGATGCTCGCCCGAGACAGGGTTGGTATTCGTCCTCTCTTCTATTCGGTTCTCGATGACGGAACGTTTCTTTTCGGATCGGAAATGAAGGCTCTCTTTTGCCATCCTGATCTACAGGCAGAAATCGATCCTTCCGGACTCGATCAGATTTTCACCCTGTGGGTAAACATCCCTCCGAGAACAGTGTTCAAAGATGTTAAAGAATTGGCCCCCGGGCACTTCATCACGGTATCGCCCGAAAAAATTGAGACACGGCAGTACTGGAAACTGCAATATCCCGATCAGGGAGCCTATGAAGACAAGCCTTTGAGTTACTACACCGAGCAGCTTAGAGAACTACTCTACGATGCGGTAACCCTTCGCTTGCGCGCCGATGTTCCAGTAGCTTCATATTTAAGTGGAGGACTCGATTCCTCTATCATCTCAACACTCGTAAAGAAGTACCATAACAACGATCTAATTACCTTCTCTGTGGCTTTTAAAGACACCGAATTCGATGAACGCTCGTACCAAATGGAAATGGTAAACCATCTGAATACCGATCACCGCATCATCGAAGCCAATTACGATACTATCGGAAAAGCTTTTTCCGATGTCGTGCGGTATGCTGAAAAACCGATGATTCGAACGGCGCCATCCCCCCTTTACCTGCTTTCCGGGTTGGTTCGCCAAGACAACATCAAAGTTGTTCTCACCGGAGAGGGCGCAGACGAAATTTTCGGGGGGTACAACATCTTTAAAGAAGACAAGATAAGGCGATTCTGGGCAGCTAAACCGGAATCCAAAATGCGGCCTTTGCTTCTTTCAACTCTCTATCCGTACATATCCCGGGATTCCAGGGCGAGCAGTTTCTGGCAATCCTTCTTTAAAAAAGGTCTGACGGATACAGCCAACGTCTTTTATTCGCACCTGCTCCGATGGGGAAACACTTCCCACATAAAACGATTTTTCACAAATCAGTATCGGGAATTATTCGACGAAGACCAATTGTTCCAGGATCTGCACCAATACACCGATCCCGATATCAGAAGATGGCACCCCCTCTGCAGAGCCCAGTATCTGGAGATGTCACTGTTCATGTCCGGTTATCTCCTTTCATCACAAGGAGACCGAATGATGATGGGACATTCCGTCGAAGGAAGATTCCCCTTCCTGGATCACCGGGTTGTTGAATTCGCCAACACTCTTCCTCCCAAATACAAGATTAACTCACTAAACGAGAAATATATTTTGAAACAAACTTATAAAGACCTGCTGCCCAATTCCATAACCGAAAGGGCAAAACAGCCATACAGGGCTCCCATCAGTCAGTGCTTTGTAGCCACTCCGGAAAGTATTGATTCTTCCTTGTTATCCAGAGAGTCTATTGAAGAGTTTGGCTATTTCGACCCCAAGAAAGTAGAAATCCTGCTGAATAAAGCAACGGGCAAAAACCTCGGCGAACGTGATGAGATGTCTCTGGTTGGCATCGTATCCACTCAATTGCTCCACCATCATTTCATCAAGAGTCCAAAAAATATTTGTGATCCTATCTAAATCACCCGATAATCTGCAAACCCCCTTTCCACCGAAATATACTTGATAACACTCTTGACAAATTCATCCTTGTGTTTTACCATTTTGATATGTAGGTAAACGGTTTCCTATTACTTACCCATTACATTAGCATACTACGATGCAATCGGAGGTACATAGCACAAATGAGTCAGTTTTATGAACCAGAGATTACGTTACTCTATTGCGGGCGTGGCCTGGCTGAGGGCGAGTATCTGCCGGAAGGAACCAAAAAAGGCAACGGATTCAAATCAAGGTTCGTCATGCTGGCCTGTAGCTGCAAAGTGGAGCCTGGTTATTTTATCAAACTCATAGAAGAGGGAGCCGATGGGGTTATGCTGGTTGTTTGCCCCAAAGATGAATGCCAGTTCATGGTCGGGAGTGTGCGCGCTGAAAACCGCGTCAAATACGCCCGATCCCTCCTTGATGAGGCCGGGATAGAAAGTGATCGTCTGGGAGTAGTCGAAGGCCAGAATCTTTCAGCCACAGAGTTTATGACATTCGCCGAAGAAATGGCCAAGATGGTCAAACCACTGGGGCCTAATCCCATGAAGTCGGTCAAACAAGCAGTTTAGTCAGATTGAGGGTATTTCGAAAATCAAGCGAAGTAAATAAGGTGATTAGCAATGCCAAAGAAATATCATGTGAATGTTCAACCAAGTGCACCAAGATTCGAGCCAATCTCTAAGTACTGTACTATGGAGACTAAACCATGCCTTCATTGCAGGCTCTGCGTCAAACTCGATGCATGTGTTTACGATGTGAACAAGACGCGGGGATTTGACCACGTTCAAATTCTGGACCCGGGCGACTACCAGTGCATGGGATGCTTGCGTTGTATTCAAGAATGCAAAGCCAATATTCTTACCAGAACCCGTAATTCGCGCTTCGATGCAATGGGCAATGATTATTGGAAGCCCGATCTCATTTCGAGTATTTGGACACAATCGGAGACGGGCAAGATACCTGTATCAGGCGCGGGATATCGTGGACCGTTCAGTGGTCCCGGTTTTGATCAGATGTGGACCGACATGTCCGAAATTGTGCGACCAACCCGCGATGGTATTCATGGCCGTGAATACATCAGCACAGTGATAGAACTGGGCAGACGACCGGAGAGGCTTGAGTTCGATGATGACGGCAACCTGATCACCCAAGCGCTGCCATTCCGTGATATACAAATACCAATCATCCTTGATATCCCCCCGGTAGGAATGATGGGTGAATCCACCAGGCAGGCCATTGCTAAAGCTGCGGGGACCCTCAGCACCTTGGCAGTCGCTGAGTACGAAGAAGCCCGGGGGCCTCTGACCGAACATCGAGAACACCTGATTGTCAGGTTCGATCCTCAAAAAGATTTTCTGGAAGAGATCGAGGGAGTGCCATTGGTAGAGCTGGCCTACTCTGAAAGCGTTTTGAATGCCGTGGTCGAAATCAAAAAGCAGAGTCCGGGCACAGTCATTTCCATCCGCTTGCCACTCGATGAAAACGCCGTGGAACGAGCGTCCGGACTGGCCATGGCCGGTGCAGAGGTAATTCATTTACAAGCTAGCCCCAAAGGAAGAGGGCTGGGTGAAAGGCGAACCGATTTTATCACCGAACTGGTCCGAGAGGTTCACCTTCGCCTGGTAGAAGATAATGTCAGAGAGCAACTCACAATACTTCTGACCGGCGGTATCGCGTTGGCCGAGCACGTAGCCAAAATAATAATCTGTGGTGTTGATGGAGTCGGTCTTGATCTGGCAATGATGGCAGCTATGGAGTGCCGACTTTGCCGGGAATGCGGCGATGATATTGAATGTCCGGTTGACTTGGATACAATCCCTGCGGATTATGGCGCCCAGCGTATCGTCAACCTCATCGGGGCATGGCATTCTCAGCTCATTGAAGTAATGGGAGCCATGGGCATCCGTGAGGTTCGCCGAATACGCGGTGAAGTTGGCAGAGCGATGTTTTTTGATGATTTGGAGAACGATAATTTTTCCCCCATTTTTGGCGAACGTGCACAGGACGCTTTACGTCTCGGAACCGATGTCGATACAAGAGACATTCCAGAATCCTTGCCTCATCAGTGGGATTTCCCACTGGTGGAGGGATCTGTGAAGGAAATACCCACCCGGTATAAGAACCGGCTTTCCAAGTACAGAATCGTTAGAAGTAATACTTGTATAGCGTGCGGGAAATGTTCAGAGGTTTGTGCCCAAGGAGTTCACGAAAGATCTGGGAAACGCATGATGTTCCCCAAGGCGTTTCAATGTGTAGGACCGGAAGCCTGCCAGGAGAAAGGCGCGTACTGCGTGGACGCCTGTCCTCAAAAAGCCCTTCGAGTAGGGGCTGATCCTATATGGGAAACGTTCGGTGATCCACGATGGCCAGCCGATTTGCTCGTTAGTACCTGGATACAAGCAGAAACAGGGCGACCGCCAGTAAACGGACTTGAATACCGAGTCGGAGCATCCGGGGGCGGATTTGACCGGATAGATTTTCTATTTCCGGAAGAACCGGTAAACCAGGACTTCAATCCGCAGGACGTTGACCTATCAATCCCTCTGAATCGCAGAGACGATGATAATCGTCCCCGGATTGATATCGGATTCCCGATATACAGTGGCGGGATGAGTTTCGGTTCGATTAGCCTTGCCATGATGGTTGGAAAGGCCAAAGCCTACCGGAAGTTCGATTCCTTTACCTGTACTGGTGAAGGCGGTTACCCGGATGTACTGAAACCATATGATGACAACGTTATCACCCAGATAGCCACCGGTCTTTTTGGGATTAAGGAAGAGACGATCCAGAGAGTCCGAATAGTGGAGTTCAAGTATGCCCAAGGGGCCAAGCCGGGTCTGGGAGGGCATCTGCTGGGAGATAAAGTAACACCTGCCGTAGCAAAAATGCGCGAGTCAGTGGTAGGGAATTCACTGTTCTCACCGTTCCCGTTCCACTCAGTTTATTCGGTTGAAGATCATAAGAAACATGTAGACTGGGTCAAAGCAATTAACCCGCGGACACTCGTGTCCGTTAAGGTTTCGAGCCCTACCGATGTAGACATGGTAGCCGTAGGCAGTTACTATGCGGGCGCTCACATCATCCATATTGACGGCAGTTACGGAGGAACCGGAGCAGCGCCGGATATCGCGAAAAAGAATATCGCCATGCCTATCGAGTATGCCATTCCCAAAGTGCATCAATTCCTCAAGGCAGAGGGAGTTCGCGATCAGGTAACCCTCATCGCATCAGGCGGAATCCGTACTGCATGGGATATCGCTAAAATCATCGCGCTGGGAGCAGACGGTGTAGTTCTCGGTACATCCGAGATGGTAGCTCTCGAATGCATTCGTTGCAGTCGGTGCGAAAGTGGCCGTGGATGCCCGCGAGGTATAGCCACCACCGATTCCGAACTTTCCCATACGTTCGATTCCGACTGGGCAACTCAACGGTTGACTAACCTTCTACATTCCTATGCCATACAGCTACAGGAGATTCTATGGCGGTTTGGGATGAAGAGCGTTAGAGAACTGGTGGGCAGATCGGATTTACTCGCACATCAGGACTATATCAAGGAAAATGCGATGGTTGTACCGGAATTGGTGGCTACACAATAGCATAGATCATCAGGAAGTGACGAATATGAGACAAACGGATCAATCTTTTAGAGCTTTACTAAGTTCCAGAAAAGAGCTTACTAAAGATATGCCGACCGTTACCCAAGGGAAATTGGCAGAAGAGGGCGGTTGTGGGGTGGTTGGTTTTGCTGCGAGCGTTCCGGTGGGGGGCCGACATATATTAGAGCCGTCCATTCAAATGCATAACAGAGGAAACGGAAAGGGCGGGGGAATCGCATGCGCCGGATTAAACCATGAGCAACTGGGTGTGGACCAGGATACTCTGAAAAGCAACTACATTCTTCAAATAGCCCTCCTTGATCCCCACTGCGAAGGGGAGGTCGAAGACGAATTTGTTACTCCTTATTTTGAGGTCGCTCACCGGACGAAGATTGAGCCTGTGGTAGATTGGGAAAGACTGGGTATACCGGTAAAACCACCAGACATTGTTCGATATTTTGTTCGGGCTAAAAGCGATGCCCTTCAGCAATTTGCCGAAGAGAACGGCTTCACCAACATGAACGAAAGGGACGTCGAAGACGAATTCGTCTATCAGAACAGCTTCCGCTTAAACCAGAATTTCTATGCTTCACTGGGAGACAAAAGAGCATTTGTGCTTTCTCACGCTCGTAATTTGTTAATTTTTAAAATCGTGGGCTATGCTGAGCAAGTTGTACAGTATTATGGACTGGAAGATTTCGAAGCCCAGGTATGGATCGCGCATCAGCGTTATCCCACCAAAGGACGCGTATGGCACCCGGCAGGATCGCATCCGTTCATTGGAACGAATGAAGCGCTGGTCCACAACGGCGACTTTGCCAATTACCACGGTGTTTCCGAGTATTTGCGACAGCATAATATCGCAACGCAGTTCCTCACCGACACCGAGGTCTCCGTTTTGCTGTTCGACCTGTGGAGCAGGATTTACAAATACCCTCTGGAACACGTTATCGAGGCCCTGGCTCCAACCCTGGAGCTCGACTTCGACCGGCTTCCGGAGGATAAGCAGCGCGAATACAAGCTTGTACAGTCGATGCACATGCACGGTTCGCCCGATGGGCCGTGGTTCTTCATCATTGCCCAGAGCAAGCCCGATGATGACATGTACCGGCTAATTGGTATCACCGATACCGCTATGCTCCGCCCCCAGGTATTTGCCTATCAGCAAGGAGACGTCAGCATTGGACTGGTGGCGTCTGAAAAGCAGGCGATAGACGCCACATTGAGTTCCCTTTCTGCCGAAGACAACCGATTTCGCCCCGTAGCCGATCGGTACTGGAATGCACGCGGCGGCAGTTATACGGACGGGGGAGCATTTACATTCACAGTAAAAAATAACAATGGAACCTGTACTCTATCCGTGACCGACAAGTTTGGACAGACCATCACAGCACCGGCGGGAGAGTACAAAATCAACAGAGATAGCGAAGTCCAAGTCCCTGCCAATGGTCAAGAAATTATCAAGCAAATAGTAGCCGATTTTGACGCAGGGCAGGCAGAGGAATCATTTTCTCGTATAGCGCCACAGATTCGCTCTTGGAACCTGGATCAACTCAGATGGTGCCTTGACGAGATCATCAGAATAGCCTCACAAAGTAATGCAGCAAAAGGTGCGCTAACTTTGCTGACAATGCTCAATGATCGGCGCTACGATTGTGGATCAATGAGACGAAGTTCCGTTCTACAACTGATCCGTGAGAGCATCGATTCTATTCTCAATTCTGTACCACTAATCAATTCCAACGCGTGCGGTCTGGCGGCACGAATCGACTGGGAATCAAGGGACAAGCTGAGAGGGCCACTTGGAAATGAAAAAGCTCTGGTTATAAATGCACGTGATTTCTCCCCCGAAGGTGATGATCGTGACTCTCAACTGGCAGTTAAAGCTTATGGATTGGGTTGGAACCGATTCGTTGTCTACGGCTTAAAAGGCCAACGTTTCCACGGTTGCGGATTCGGGCCGAATACCGGAGGGGTGCGTTTCGATATCTATGGCAGTTCCGGTGATTACCTGGCATCCGGGATAGACGGTATGGAAATCTATGTACACGACAACGCCCAGGACCAACTCGGGCAGATCATAAAGAACGGTCGATTAGTGGTGTATGGTGATGTCGGGCAGACTTTCATGTACGGTGCTAAGGGAGGGGAAGTTTACATAATGGGTAATGGCGCAGGAAGGCCACTAATCAATGCCGTGGGCAGACCTCGCGTAGTGATCAATGGAACATGCCTTGATTTCCTCGCCGAATCGTTCATGGCCGGTGACCCTCATAACGGTGGCGGATTTGTAATACTGAACGGCATCGAGTTCGATGATCAGGGCAACGTCTGTGAACAAGCCGTACCGTATCCCGGTTCGAACCTGTTCTCGTTGGCCTCAGGTGGAGCTATCTTTGTGCGTGATCCTCACGGGCACCTCATGGACGAGCAGTTAAACGGCGGTGAATTCACAGAGCTTTCAGACAAGGATTGGGAGTTGATTCTGCCCTATCTTAAGAAAAACGAAGAGCTTTTCGGCATTTCTATTGAAGGCAGTCTTCTAACGGTCAATGGCAAACTTCGTGAACCCGGTGAAGTCTATCGCAAGGTACGGGCAGTCAGTTTGGCAGTACTCGCCAAATCCGATGCAACGGAGTAGACAGTTGCTTTCACTAGCAGTTGTGTACGGGACGAACCACGATCACCACTGTTTAAAGAGATCGTGGTACAATAAGCCCACCACACCTAAGGATGTAGAGTTTTGCCGAATATTGTCATCGTGTCAGCCCAGCCTGATCGAGTTCAAAACCTGAGTCTCGATTTGGCTCGGCATGGGTTGGATTGCCCCGTAATTTCCTCAAATGAAAAAATACTGCAATATCTCGAAGACGATTCCCCGGATTTGGTATTGATTGACATTGCAAGTGTTGCTGTAGAGTCGAATCGCTGGTTACTATCGAATACAATCAAAGAACATTTCAATTGCTCCGTCATTGGACTTCTAACAAGGAATAGCCTTGACGATATCGAGGTAACCGTTCCAATAGACGATTTTGTTATGGAACCATGGGACTCCGCCGAAGTTGCTTTGCGAATCAGACGGGCACTCTGGCGAACTACCAATATTGAAGGTGATAGCATTATCAAATATGGCGACCTGGTCATTGATCTGGATAAATACGAAGTCTCCGTTTCAGGAAGGCTTATTAACCTGTCTTTTAAAGAGTATGAGTTGCTCAAGGTTCTGGTCACCAATAAAGACCGCGTCCTGACGCGTGAAGCGATATTGGACAAGGTCTGGGGCTATGATTACTTCGGGGGTGATCGAACTGTGGATGTGCATATCCGAAGGTTGCGAAGCAAAATAGAGGATGCGCATCATTCGTTTATTGATACAGTCAGAAATGTAGGATACAAATTTATAGTTTAGTAGCCTCAATCATTTTACCTCCCCATCAAAGTTCATCCTTGTAACACAACCGTAACACCCCTGCAATGTCGTAGAAACATCATTCCGATACCCTTTGAAGTAATACGATCGTAGTTTGAGAAAGGGGATTTGTGAAAATGATAAATGCAGGGGATACAGTATGGATACTTTTGTCATCAGCGATGGTGATGCTAATGACCCCGGGACTGGCGCTTTTCTACGGAGGCATGGTTCGCCAGAAAAACGTTCTTTCCACGCTAATGATGAGCTTTGCTTTACTTGGTGTAATTGGCGTACTCTGGGCACTTTACGGATACAGCTTAAGCTTTGGTGGTGATATTGGCAACGTCGTTGGAAACCTTGATTTTCTGGGATTGATGGGGGTCGGACAAGAACCGTCAGATACCTATGCTTCAACAGTGCCGCACTTAGCTTTCATGGCATTTCAGGGTATGTTTGCAATCATAACGGTAGCCTTATGGACTGGCGGGGTGGTGGAGCGAATGAAGTTTAGTGCCTTTCTGCTATTTGCTGTACTATGGTTCACTTTGGTCTATTGTCCGGTGGCTCACTGGGTGTGGGGAGACGGTGGATGGCTGGCAGGCCTGGGTGCACTGGACTTTGCCGGTGGGACTGTTGTACATGTCAACGCCGGAATGACTGCGCTTGCTCTATCATTTCTCCTGAAACCTCGTAAAGGATTTCGAGAGGGTGTCCCCATGGAACCGGGCAACATTCCCCTGGTGATCATCGGGGCTGGCATACTCTGGTTTGGCTGGTTTGGATTCAACGCGGGAAGCTCGCTAGCTGCTGATGGACTAGCTGCCAGTGCCTTTGTAGCTACCAATATTTCTGCAGCAGCAGGAGCAGTGGCCTGGATGTTTATTGCATGGCGGGATCGCCGTCCTTCAGCGATGGGTATTGCTACCGGTGCCGTAGCAGGACTCGTAGCTATAACTCCTGCCGCTGGATTTGTCCATCCTATTGCCGCTATTCCCATTGGTATTGGCGCTTCGATAATTGGCTACTACTGCATTCTATGGAGAACAGAAAAAGGAATTGACGAATCATTAGACGTATGGGCCGTTCACGGTATGGGTGGTGTCTGGGGAGCACTGGCAACTGGCATTTTCGCCACGGCAACAATCGGTGGTGTCGATGGACTACTCTGGGGAGGCGGAATGCAATTCCTCAAACAGATTGTTGGTGTCGTTTCAGTAGGGGTATTTGCCTTTATCGCCACCTGGGTTTTAGGAAAGCTAGTCGATCGTGTCGTTGGTCTGAGAGTAGAATCACATGAAGAAGAAGTTGGATTGGATATCTCTCAACACGGAGAAAGAGCGTATGGAGGAGTATTACCATGAAGAAGATAGATGCAATCATTCGGCCTGAAAAACTGGAGCCTGTACGAGAGGCATTGGCTGAAATCGGTATAATGGGTATGACAGTATCCGCAGTGAGTGGTCGAGGAAGGCAAATGGGAATTACTTTGCAATGGAGGGCAGGAGAATACAAAGTTGACCTGTTACCAAAAGTAAAGCTGGAGGTGGTAGTTATTGATGAAGATGCTAGCAGGGCCGTGCATACGATCAGGAATAAGGCCAGAACTGGAGAGAGGGGCGATGGTAAAATATTCGTAACCCTTGTTGAAGATGCAATACGAATCAGCAATGGCGACAACGGAGATGACGCAATTTAGTATAATTCATGTAATATGTTTGTAATATTTACTTGTTACATTAAATTGAAAGCAACGAAAAGGAGGCAACATGGCCAACAATAAAGAAAGCAGAGAATATGTACTCAAGATGGCAAAAGAGCATGATGTGAAATTCATCAGGATGTGGTTCACTGACATTCTGGGTTTTCTGAAGAGTTTCACCATTACAGTTGAAGAACTTGAAGGCGCACTGGAAGAAGGGATGGGTTTTGACGGTTCATCCATCGAGGGATTTGCACGCATTGATGAAAGTGACATGATGGCTTTCCCTGACCCCGACACATGGTGCCTTATTCCCTGGAGGCCGAAAGAACATCGCGCCGCGGCTCGCATGTTCTGTGATGTGGTGAAACCTTCCGGTGAACCTTATGAGGGTGATCCACGATACGTGCTAAAAAGAATGCTGAAACGTGCATCCGATATGGGTTTCACCTTCTACGTCGGCCCGGAACTGGAGTTTTTCTATTTCAAGAATTCTGAAGGAACTGAAATGCTTGATACGGCTGGCTATTTCGATCTGACCGCAGATGCTGCTACTGAATACAGACGAGATACAGTCATTACCCTTGAAGAGATGGGGATTGGCGTTGAATATTCTCATCACGAAGTGGCTGGCAGCCAGCATGAGATAGATATGCGATACACCGATGCTCTTACAATGGCAGACAACGTAATGACGTATCGGCTGGTCGTCAAACAAACGGCACAGAAATATGGAGTATATGCTACCTTTATGCCCAAGCCAGTTTTCGGCGTCAATGGAAGTGGCATGCATGTTCATCAGTCATTATTCAAAGGTGACTCAAATGCTTTCTTCGAAAAAGATGCCCCGTTCCATCTTTCGGATTTGGCCAAGAGTTATTGTGCTGGATTGCTTGCCCATGCGCCGGCGATTACATCCATCTGTAATCAATGGGTCAATTCATACAAGCGACTGGTTCCGGGATATGAGGCCCCGGTATATCTCTCCTGGGCACAGCGAAATCGCTCCGATCTAATCAGGATCCCGGAATACAGGGTCGGCCGGGAGAAGTCTACGCGTCTTGAGATGCGATCCCCGGATCCGGCATGTAACCCCTACCTTACTTTTGCGGTGATGCTGGCGGCTGGTCTGGATGGCATCGAAAAGGGGTTGGAGGCTCCCGATCCAGTGGAGGAAAACGTCTATGCAATGAGTGATGAGGAACGAACTCGCAGAGGAATAGGAATGCTTCCGGGCACCTTGAAGGAGGCAATTCTCCTGACCGAGCAGAGTGAACTGGTCCGAGATGCACTTGGCGACCACGTTTTCAAAAACTTCATTGCTAACAAGAAGATCGAATGGGATCGTTACCGAACGCAGGTCACTGATTATGAAGTGAACAGGTATCTGCCTATTCTGTAAATTTAACCTGTTTCGACTCGACAAAAAGAGACTTGCGGCTATTGTCCGCAAGTCTCTTTTCTTTGTTTATCAGTTCTTGGGCCTAGGCTTCCTTCCAGAAGTTATAACTAGCGTTTCGGTGCGTATAACGTGATCCGCTGTAGCAATGTCGTTCCCCACAATTCTAATCAATCCGTCAAGATCTTCTGCTTCAATCAATGCCACAATATCGTACTGTCCAAACACACGATCAACTGCTAATAACTCTTGCTTATTGCCCAATTCAGTAACTGCGGTAGGCTCCTGGCCTTTTTCTGCCTTGATTAGTACATAAGCTCGCTCACTCATGAGTTATGACCTCCCAATAAATATTCGCTGCATCATCTGGTTGATTTCTGCCCGTATTGTAGTGTGACAGAATGCTTTTACAATTATTTTTCAACAAACTCTTCGAACAACGAAATTATGAATAGGCTGTCTTGGAAGAAATTCTATGCATATCGTCCGCAGGCAAATCCTTCACCCAGTTCGCACCAGACGCAACCCCCAGGTGCTTGCTCAGAAATAATAAGCTGTGATTCACATTGGCCGCAAAGTCGTTCTTCCCCAAGTTTCATGGGACCGTTGCAGGGAGTGATGGTCATAGGGCAAAGCTGGATGCAATTGTCACATTGCTTGCAAAAGTCAGGTCTGGTGCCGAAGGGGTGATCCACGTGCCGATCCTTACCCCTTCCAACAAAGCCGATGGCGCGGGCCTTCCAGATTTCAGTGCACGTGCGAACGCAACGTCCGCACAAAACGCAGTCCTCATTCCGAAACGGATACCGAACATCGGTAACCCCGCAGCGTACAGCAATGTCCTGAATAGCTCGGGAGTTAGGTGCCTGAGCAACCAATAATTCCGCCAGGTTGTGGCGCAATTTCCTAATTTTATCCGTACTGGTCAGTATCACCATATCCTCTTCAACATTTAAAGTGCAGGAAGTAGTGACTTTGGAACGGCCATTGACCACGTGTTCAACTATACACAACCGACATGCACCAATGTCGGATAGATTAGGAACATGACACAGATGCGGAATGCAGATACCGTATTCGATCGCAGTATCCAGCACGCTGGTGCCCTTAACCGCACGAATGATGGCTCCATCTATATTAACATTAACATACTGCTGCATTTTAAATACCTCGCTTTCTCAAATGACTTGAATAGCATCAAACTTGCAATCGCTGCGGCAAATCCCGCATTTTTGGCAGAGCTGAACATCAATCACATGCGCCTCTTTCTTCTCACCGGTAATGGCCTGATGCACACACCCTGTCAGACAAACACCACATCCGGTACACTTTTCGGGATCAATAGAATAAGTGATCAGCGCCTTGCAAACCCCGGACGGACATTTCTTTTCATTGATGTGCGCCTCGTATTCCGAGATGAAGTAACGCAAGGTTGAAAGAACAGGATTCGGCGCGGTCTTACCCAAACCGCACATAGCAGTCTGGGATACCGTATCGGCCAATTCTTCCAGAAGATCAATCTGACCCGATGTTCCTCGGCCCTCGGTGATATCGGTGATTATCTCAAGCATGCGGTCGATACCCACCCGGCAAGGCAGGCACTTGCCGCACGATTCATCCTGCAGGAATGTCAGGAAATATTTGGCAACGTCCACCATGCAGGACGCCTCATCCATCACCACCATACCGCCTGAGCCGATCATCGATCCGGCTTCGGAGAGAACATCAAAATCTACCGGAAGATCGAATTTCTCAACCGGCAGACAACCCCCTGATGGACCACCGGTCTGAACTGCTTTAATAGAATTACCGTTGACCCCGCCACCACCTATATCAAACACCACTTCGCGAATGGATGTGCCCATAGCTACTTCAACCAGCCCGGTGTTTTTAATGCGGCCAGTCAGAGCCAGGATTTTGGTGCCCTTGCTACCCTCAGTTCCTTTAGAAGCAAACGATGATGCACCATTTAAGATGATGGATGGAACGTTTGCCCAGGTCTCGACATTATTGAGTACCGTTGGTTTGTGAAAAAGACCGTCCACTACAGTGTGAACGTCCTTAGCTCGGGGCTCGCCGACTTTGCCTTCTATAGATGCCATAAGAGCAGTTGATTCTCCGCAGACGAAAGCGCCTCCACCCCGGGCGATATCCACATCAAACGAAAATGATGAGCCCAGAATGTTGTCTCCAAGGAGACCCAGTTCGCGGGCCTGATCGACGGCAATCCGTGAATGCTTTACTGCAAGGGGATATTCGTTGCGAACGTAAATGTACCCCTTCTGAGCGCCAACTGCCCGGGCGCCAACCATCATGCCCTCCAGAACCAGGTGAGGGTTACCTTCGAGCACACATCGATCCATATAGGCCCCGGGGTCGCCTTCATCAGCGTTGCAGATGACGTACTTCTCGTCCCCAAGAGCCTCTTTACACTCGTTCCATTTACGGCCAGTCGGGAACCCACCACCTCCACGCCCCCGCAATCCTGAGGCTTTTATATCCGCAATAATTTCATCCGGAGCAAAACCATTGGTCACTTTTATCAGAGAGGAATATCCACCAGCTGCGATATAATCCTCGATCGAGCAAGGATCAACTTCTCGGTTCTGGGAAAGAATATGCCTATCTTGCGATTGGTAAAACGGAATCTCGGCTTCGGTCTTAACCTTCTGGCCGGAAACAGGATCGGTGTAAAGCAGCCGCTCAATCACTTCTCCCTTCATAATGGTCAGATGTACGATTTCGAAAGCATCCTCCGGCGAAATATGGCAATAAAACAGATTTTCAGGTTCGATGACCATGACCGGACCCTGCTCGCAAAATCCATGGCATCCCGTTACACACAGGCGCACACTGGAATCCAATCCTTGCCTGGATAGTTCTTCTCTGATTGAATCAGCAACATCCTGTGATCTTGAGGCCTGACAGCCAGTGCCGCCACATATCATTATTGTTGTAGTAATGCTTTGCCTTTGCGTGCGTATCTGTTCGCGCAAATGCTCCAGTTCACGGTGGCTGTTAAGTCTGGACATTTTGAGTCTCCTCCCCGCCATTGCTGCTAATGGTATTGATAAGCTTGCGAAGCTTACCGGGCGTCATGTGGTGATAAGAAGACCCATTCTCCGTAACGATCGGCCCCAGGGCGCAAGCGCCCAGGCAATTGACATGCTCGACAGAGAAAAGACCGTCGGTAGTCACTTCTCCGGGTTCAACTCCCAGTTGCCCGGTAGCCTGGTCAAGAAGAAGCCGCGCCCCCCGGACATGGCAGGCTGTTCCCATACACATGGTGAGCACATTCTTACCGGCTGGTTTTAACCGGAAGGCCTTATAAAAGGAAGCCACGCGATAAACTTCCATGATCGGCACCCCAAGACCTTGGGATACGGCTTGCATAGCCTCCTCGGAAATATATCCATCGTTTTCCTGAATGTCCTGAAGTACCTCAATGAGTTGATTTGGTTGACTTCGACGCCCATCCAGAATTTGATCGAGTGCTACGGGTGACATATTGACCTCCTTATATACAGAGACTCCGCTTGATATTTCTTAGAATACTTGATACGATCAGTGTCGTATATACTGAATAAATGCACTCATAATGCCTATATAAAATAGGCATTATACGAGAGGATTAGATGGAAAACAAAGAAAACGATCCGGCTCTACTCGATGGTCACCCGTTACCTTTTCCCACAAAAGAGCTGGCTCTTTTGTGGCGAATCCCGTTTCCTACCGAAATCGAACCCGACAAAATCGAATCCGCACTGCGAGAGCGTATCAAGGAATTGAACTGCCTTTATGGCGTTTCTCAGCTGGCTGAGCGCAATCTCTATTCCATGGACAAGCTATTGGAGGAGATTGTAAATTTTTTGCCCTATTCATGGCAATATCCCGAGATTACCTGCGCCCGAATCATTTATGAGGGAAGAACCTTTACAAGCGATAGATTCAAAGTGACTAACTGGCGACAGTCGTCACGGATCTACATGTATCATGAAGCAGTAGGTGAGATTGGAATCTTTTATTTGGAAGAATGCCCCCCGGCTGACGAAGGTCCTTTTCTGGAAGAGGAGCGAGCCCTTTTGGATGCAGTTGCCGAGCAGATTGGCACAATTGCCACCCGGATATCAGCAGACCTGGAATTGCAGGAGACCAACCAACAATTAACCCTGGAACGCGAAGCCTTGCAGGAATCGAACACAGCGATGAGAATAGTCCTGGCCCGAATTGAGCAAGAGAAACAGGAAGTCTACCGGGACATCAATATGAACGTTGAAAAAATCTTGATGCCTATTCTGCATGCCTTGGCTCAGCAACTGTCACCATCCCAAAAGAAATATGTAGATATAGCGCAGACTAGTCTTGAAGAAATCACATCACCATTCATCAATCAATTGTCCCGTTCCTATCGTTCGTTGACTCCGACCGAAATCGGTATCTGTAATATGATCCGTAACGGAATGCAGACCAAGGAAATCGCCGAGGCTCGTAGCGTATCCGCGGCCACTATCAATCGCCATCGGGAAAAGATTCGCAGAAAACTCAATATCACCAATCAAGACGTCAATATGGCGACCTTCCTGCAATCAAGTATGTGGGAGGGAAAGTAGAAATTGAGGCTGGGTTAGAGACCATTCGTCACACGGTGTTTTCCTGGCTGTTGCACAATTCGGGACTTTCGCCATCCCTTGCCCATATAATTCCCAACGCAGCACAATTAATGCGGTTGTTGTCATGTCCGTATTTTATTATGAACTGTCGGATATTTACGGAAGCATTGCGGCTATTGACAAACCTTTTGGGGTTGCGTATCGTGAGTAACAGTTGACCACTGGCAAACAGTTATCTATGCCCTCAATCAACGAACGGTAAATCAATCATGATCGGAAGCGAATCTCAGGAAGTTGAACGAAAAGTCCTCTCTATCCTGAGAATCATAAGTGAGTCTCAAGAGCCGGTAGGGGCACGAGTTGTCGCCCGGCATTTGCAGGATTATGGCATCTATTTGACCGAAAGGGCGGTTCGTTATCATCTCAAGTTGATGGATGAGCGTGGCCTTACGCGGCTTGAGGGGCGCGATGGCCGGTTAATCACCGATCAAGGTATTGAGGAACTCACTAGCGCCTTGGTACAAGACAAAGTGGGGCTTGTCCTCTCCAAGATTGAGATGCAGGCATTCCAAACCGACTTCGATTGGAAGTCTCGCACTGGTTCAGTCCCGATAAACATCTCCCTTTTCCCAAAAGAGAAATTCGGCAAGGCTTTATCAGCCATGGCCCCGGCATTCAAGGCCGGCCTCTGCGCGGGTAACCGTGTAGCAGTAGCCAAAGAAGGTCAGCGACTTGGTGATTTGACCATTCCGGAAGGAAAGACAGGGCTGGCCACAGTGTGCAGTGTTGTCACCAACGGAGTATTGCTCAAAGCTGGTATTCCTATGGATTCCCGTTTTGGCGGCATTCTCCAGATCAGGAATCGATTGCCACGGCGGTTTGTAGAACTGATTCATTATGCGGGTTCATCTCTTGACCCTTCTGAGGTTTTCATCAGAGGCAGAATGACATCGGTGAGAAAAGCATCCAAGGAAGGAAATGGTAGGATACTTGCCAATTTCCGTGAGATACCAGCTGTTTGCCGTCCCATTGTAGAGGAAGCCGTCTCAGAATTGAAGGAAGCTGGCCTGGGAGGAGTACTGTTGATGGGGAATACCAGCGAACCAGTCTGTGAAATCCCCGTCGATCTCAACAAAGTCGGTATGATCCTTGTTGGAGGTATGAATCCTGTGGCTGCCGCTGAAGAAGCTGGAATTGAAGCCGATAACAAGGCCATGAGCACGACTATTGATTATCAGACAATGGTCAGGTTTGAAGATATCTCAGCGTAATACAGCCCCTGTTTCTCAAAGATAAGCATGCACCCGGCTTTCCAATTCCTCATAACGGAACAACTTATTGAAATCCACCAATCCAGCCATTGCACGAGAGTAAGTCCGCAAACCCGTTTCCTCAAGTATATGGGATTGAGCCCACCAATAACCACCGCTCCTACCCTCCCCTCACTTACCGGTATCTCAAATAGCACTTGTCCCATTCTACCGATCTGCATGAATCCGCGTAGCCCCACACGCTGCAACTTGTCTGCCAGTTCGATCACCAGATCACCACTTTCCGCAGGAGACCCCCGAAAGCTACTAATACGCCCATTGCCGAATGTAACCCGATGATTGGCAAACGTGCCGCAACAGCCAGTGTAGTATTCCCATAGTTATCGGCAAATTAACCAATTTAGTTCCTTCCTAAAAACACTGTATTTTGCCTGGCAAAAAGGTATTGACAGATATCTAACGCGATGGTATTATCTTCAGCAGTAGACCGTAGGCAACCGTTTGCCGCTCTGTCGGCACCGGTTTGCATTAGAAATTCTATTATTCTGGAAATAGCATGGTCGGAAGCGAATCCCAGGGAGTCGAACGAAAAGTCCTTTCTATCTTGAGAATCATAAGTGAGTCTCAAGAGCCAGTGGGTGCCCGGATAGTGTCTCGTCGCTTACGAGACTACGGGATTGACCTCACTGAAAGAGCCGTACGCTATCATCTCAAACTTATGGATGAACGTGGCCTCACCTGGCTGGAGGGCCGTGACGGGAGACTGATCACCGAGCAGGGGATTGAGGAACTCGGCAGTGCATTGGTTCAAGACAAGGTCGGACTGGTGCTTTCCAAGATCGAGATGCAGGCATTCCAGACGAACTTTGATTGGAGAACCGGTGTCGGCGCTGTACCGCTAAATGTGTCGCTCTTTCCCAAAGACAAATTTGGAAAATCACTATCGAGTATGGCTCCTGTATTTCGTTTAGGGCTTTGCGCGGGAGACAGGGTCGCCATGGCCTCCGAAGGCGGGCGGATCGGCGATGTGGTCATACCCGAAGGGAAAGTTGGGCTGGGAACCGTGTGCAGCGTTCTCATAAACGGAGTGTTGCTCAAGTCCGGCATCCCGATGGATTCTCGCTTTGGCGGAATCCTACAGATCAGAAACAAACAACCTCGACGCTTTGTAGAATTGATTCACTATGCAGGTTCTTCTCTCGATCCATCCGAAGTCTTTATCCGGGGGAAAATGACCTCAGTGAGGAAGGCTGCCAAAGAGGGTAACGGAAAGATTCTGGCTAATTTTCGGGAGATACCGGCCATTTGCCGCCCCATCGTGGACGAAGTGCTCGCAGGGATGAGGAAGGCTGGTCTTGGAGCCGTGGCAGTAATCGGCAATACCAGCGAACCTGTATGCGAGATTCCAGTGGAGATGAACAAAATAGGGATGATACTCATCGGAGGAATGAATCCTATAGCAGCCGCTGAGGAGGCTGGGGTGGAAGCTGAAAACAAGGCGATGAGCACCGTTGTTGAATATCAGGACTTGATCCGATTCGAGGACCTGTTAAAAAGATAAAAACAAACAAAGGAGGAAGCAGTATGAATCTGCAACGACCCAACTCAAACGATGCCACCCGGACGGCCAATCGCTCCAAGAGCGTTGTCCCGATGAGCGGCCTGTGCACCCGCTGTATCGATGGGTGTACCGGTAACTGTGAAGTCTTCAAAGCCACCTTCCGTGGCCGCGAATTGATCTATCCCGGTCCGTTCGGCAGTATCACCGCCGGTGGCGACAAAGACTATCCCCTAGACTATTCTCATCTAAACATCCAGGGCTATGCGCTCGGTGCTACCGGCCTGCCCACTGGTGTGATCGGTGATCCTGATACGGCCACTTTCCCTTCGGTCAACACCGAAACAGATTATGGCTGGGACAAAAAGGTAAAGATGCAGGTGCCTATCTTTACCGGTGCCCTTGGATCCACAGAAGTCGCCCGAAAGAACTGGGAGCACTTCGCTGTCGGTGCAGCGATTTCCGGCATTACCTGCGTTTGCGGTGAGAATGTATGTGGAATCGATCCGCAACTCGAACTGGATTCCAACGGCAAAATTTCGCTGGCTCCGGATATGGATCGGCGTATCGAACAGTACAAACGCTATCATCAGGGTTATGGTGAAATACTGGTTCAGATGAATGTTGAAGACACACGACTTGGTGTGGCCGAATACGTCAGCAAAAAGCATGGCCTAGACACGATAGAGCTAAAATGGGGACAGGGTGCCAAATGTATCGGTGGTGAAATCAAGGTCGATAGCCTGGAGCGTGCGCTGGAGCTGCAAAAGCGCGGCTACATTGTCACACCTGACCCATCCAACCCGGTCAACCAAGCCGCCTACAAAGACGGCGCCATCAAAGAATTTGAACGTCATAGCCGGCTCGGCTTCATTGACGAAGAGGGCTTCTATGCCGAAGTACAACGCTTGCGCGACCTTGGCTTCAAGCGCGTAACCCTCAAGACTGGTGCTTACGGCTTGCGTGAGTTAGCTATGGCACTGAAATGGTGCTCCAAAGCCAAGATCGACCTTCTGACCATTGACGGCGCTCCCGGCGGAACCGGCATGAGCCCGTGGCGCATGATGGAAGAGTGGGGCATGCCCAGCCTGTACCTTCACGCCGCTGCCTACGAATTTGCCGATAAGCTGACTGCCAAGGGCGAGCGCGTACCTGATCTGGCTTTTGCAGGCGGTTTCTCCAGCGAGGACGGAGTATTCAAGGCAATCGCCATGGGTGCCCCATACGTGAGAGCTATCTGTATGGGCCGTGCTCTGATGATCCCGGGAATGGTCGGCAAAAACATCGACCATTGGCTCAAAGACGGCAAGCTTCCAAACACTGTCAGCCAGTACGGTTCGACAATCGAAGAGATTTTCGTCAACTATGAAGATGTCAAAGAACTGGTCGGTTCGGAAGAAATTAAGAGCATTCCTTTGGGTGCTATTGGTATGTACAGTTACTCGCAGAAAATCAAAGTCGGTTTGCAACAGCTTATGGCTGGAGCTCGATGCTTCAACGTCCCGGCAATTACCCGCCGCGAACTGATGTCGTTGACTAAGGAATGCGCCGAAGTTACAGGTATTCCTTATCTGATGGATGCCTATCGCGAAGAGGCCATGCAGGTCCTCGACAGCTAAGCCCCTATCGTTTACCAATCATGATCAACGGACGGGCTCCGAAACCATCGGAGCCCGTCTTCTTTTTGCAGATAAATCCGGCAAACAGCCGAGTTTTCAACACAACTAAAACATACCGCAGTTATGCTGCACCGGGAGGTTTTTAACTATGCATAGATATCGATGGGCTCTGCTTCTTTTAACTGTGCTGACATTGTTGGTTGCCACAACAGGGACATGCCTGGCCGACGAAGAATCCTTAGTTCAGGTCCAGAAATACGATCGCGCTATCCACGTGATGGCCATGCTGCTGATCGGCTTCGGATTTTTAATGGTGTTTGTGAGGAAGTATGGGCGATCTGCACTTACGGCTACTTTTTTGCTGGTAAGTGTGGCCATACCGATTTACATAGTAATTGACAGCACCGGAATCCTGGGAGACAAAACAGATGTTGAAGTAGACCGGCTGATCATGGCAGAGTTTGCTGCCGCCAGCCTGCTCATATGCGCCGGTGCCGTTCTGGGAAGACTCAAGATGTTCCAGTATCTAATCTTGGGATTGATCTTCATCCCGCTATATATGCTGAACGAATGGATCATTCTGGAGAACGGATGGGGACTGATCGATGAAGGAAGTTTCGTCGATACCGGAGGGTCGATAATCATTCATGCATTTGGCGCCATATTCGGGCTGGGAGTTGTTCTAACGATGACCACCAAAAGCGAACACGGAACCGCTATTGAGTCTGATTTCACCAGCGACAGGTTTTCCATGCTGGGCGGCATGGTGCTCTGGGTTTTCTGGCCCAGCTTTTGCGCCGCACTGGTAGCCCCCGATCTTGTCCCGTTTACGGCCGTCAATGTTGTTTTGGCTCTTTGTGGTTCTACTCTGGCCACGTATTTCGCTTCGATAGCACTGAGACGCAAAATAGCTATCGCCGATATCGCTAATGCAGCACTGGCAGGAGGGGTGGCCATCGGAGCTACCTGCGATTTTGCCAACCATCCCACTGCCTTTCTAATCGGAGGTCTGGCTGGCGCTTTATCCACTCTCGGGTTTGCCGTCATCCAATCCAGGCTGGAAGGAATGCTCAAAATGATCGATACCTGCGGAGTCACCAATCTACATGGAATGCCCGGTTTGATGGGAGGTATTGCTGCCATATTCGTCGTCGATGGTATCAGTACGGGTAATCAACTGGCAGGTATTGGCGTCACCATTCTGGTAGCACTCGTTGCCGGTTATCTGACAGGGTTGATCGTTTCCGCTTTCGGTAGGCGGGTTGTCCCCTATATCGATTCCGAAGAATTCCTCGATGCCGAGGCTTAGACAAGCAATCGAGAATGGCTCCGAGGCATCGGGGCCATTCTGCTATAATAAACCAATGCCCAGTGAGATTGATGTAGTAATCATCGGTGCAGGCGTTGTTGGGTTAGCCATCGCTGCAGAGATAGCCGAACAGGGAAAAAGTGTTTTCGTCTTCGAAAAAAACCGTACTTTCGGTCAAGAGACCAGTAGCCGAAACAGCGAGGTTATCCACGCTGGTATCTATTATCCTGAGGATTCTCTAAAGGCAAAACTCTGCGTTGATGGTAACCGATTACTCTATGAACTGTGCGAACAAAATGATATCCCGCACAAGAGGTTAGGGAAAATCATCCTGGCGATTAGTGAAGATGAGATACCCAAGCTAAACACGATACATAAACAGGCCTTAAAAAACGGCGTTCCTGGAATAACCTGGCTCTCCGAAGAGGAAATCATACAACTCGAACCCAATATTTCAGGAAAGGCTGGTCTGTTGTCCCCCTCCACTGGAATTATCGATTCTCACGCACTGATGCAGTTTTTCTACAGAACAGCCCTTGGGTACGGTGCCGAACTCCTCTTTGAAGCCGAGGTAATCGAGTTAAGCAAGATAGGGAACGATTGGAAAGTTAAAATCCGTGACTGGGAGGGGACTACTAATCTTGTTGGCCGAGTAGTGATAAACTGCGCTGGCCTCGAATCCGATAAAATTGCTCAATTGGCAGGGATCGTGAATGAAGAATACAAACTCCATTATTGTAAGGGAGAGTATTTCAGTCTAGGTTCAAAATGGAGAAATAGTGTCAACAGACTAATATATCCAACACCGGAACAGGCTGGCTTGGGAGTTCATGTAACATTGTCTCTTGATGGGATGATGAGGCTCGGTCCCAATGCGTACTATGTTGATGCAATAGATTACAAGGTTGATAAAACTCATCAGGGAACTTTCTATCAATCTGCCAGGAAATATCTCCCTTTCATTGACCTCGAAGATCTAAAGCCCGACTTTGCGGGCATACGCCCCAAATTGCAGGGACCAGGAGATACTTTCCGAGATTTCGTCATCACACACGAAGAATCCAGAGGTCTGCCCGGTTTGATCAATCTTATCGGCATCGAATCGCCGGGGCTGACGGCATCACCCGCCATTGCCAGATATGTAGCCAAAATGGTCTCCGATGTTCTTGCCTGATTATCGATTGCGCCAGCACACAGTTTAGTCATCAAAAACGCTCAGTCCACGCCGGTAGTCCGCCACCATAGTCGGATCCGAACAAGCGATATTTGGACTATCCACTAACAAATCTACATGGACTGTTTCAATAAGCCCCCTTGTGTTATTAGCTATAAAATTAGATCGTTTTAACCAGTCCCTTGCATTATCGCACCGCTCGGACTGCTTGACAGTCCATAATTGCGATGATATACTTCGGCAACGCGGACTGCCAAATGGCTTATTCCAGGCAAAGGCATTATATGACTGAATCAACAAGAAATGGTGATCAGGGATTAACCCTACCCTATGGCCCGACCAAGGGGATGATGCAGGCGATCCAGTTAATGCGAAAAAGCACCCCCGCAAAAATGGATAGTAATTATCTTCGTTTAAACAAAATAGCCCCTGGCAACGAATACAAGGTTATCGGAGCCCTCAGATTTTTGGGGATCACAGATGAAGAGGGGAAACCAACACAAAAAAGCCGGTTACTGAAAACCAAGGGAGCCCCTTTCACTACAGCTTTACAAGATATCGTGCGCACCGCATATGGGGATGTTTTCCGTCATATCAACGGAAGCAAGTGTTCTCAAGAGGATATTTTCAATCACTTCATCACCAAAGACTACCTGGGACCAGAGATGGCAGCCAAGACAACGCGCTTTTTCATCCAGCTTTGTCAGTTAGCGGAAATTGACCTTGGATTTAGCGGCAAAGAAAAGCCTGCAAACGGTTTGAAGAAAGGGACAAACGGCCATCACAAACAAGGATACGAACATGCGCTCCCTGTTATGACCGGGCCATCAAGCCAATTCCCTCTGATTCTGGCATTGACTCCGGAAATGGCCGCAATGGAAACTGATGAACTCGCGCAGTTCTTTAGGAAACTGAAAACGGCTCTCGTCAAAGCAAGCGAAGATTGATCCCTACGGAACATACTCCTCCCCATTTCACGTTTCCCTAAAAGGTATCATGACCGATGTAAAATACTGGGTCGGATTCAATATAATACCGGGAATAGGCCGAGTCAGATTCGGGCAACTCCTTGAGCATTTCGGTGATTTGAAAGAAGCGTGGAGCGCCGATTCATCGGATCTCTACGCAGCCGGGCTGGACAAAAAATCAGTTCAGAGTATAGTGACCCGGCGGCCAAGTATCGATCTTGACACTGAAATGCAGAAGCTTGAGCGATACAAGATCAAAGCCTTTGTTCAAAACGATCCCGAATATCCTTCAAGACTTAAAGAAATCTTCGATGCACCACCGGTACTCTATGTTCGCGGGACACTTTTACCAAACGAGGAATGGTCCCTGGCTGTAGTAGGAACTCGACGCGCCACAATGTATGGACGCGAAGTCACCGAACGCCTGGTTACCGATTTGGTGCGAAATAGAATAACCATTGTTAGCGGCCTTGCTCGCGGAATCGATACGGTCGCACACCGGACTGCTCTGGATGCTGACGGATACACCATCGCAGTTACTGCATGCGGATTGGATATTGTTTATCCGGCGGAAAACCAGAAGCTGGCGCAGCAGATCATGGAGCATGGCGCTCTGGTAAGCGACTATCCACTGGGAACCAAACCTAAAGCTGAGAATTTCCCACGACGTAACCGCATAATGAGTGGATTGAGCCTGGGAACACTGGTCATTGAGGCTACTGAAAAAAGCGGGGCACTCATCACTGCCAGAATGGCTTTGGAACAGGATAGAGAGGTTTTCGCCATACCAGGGAGTGTATTGTCAGCGGCAAGCAAAGGCAGCAATAAATTGATCCGCGATGGGGCAAAAACGGTATTAGAAGTCGGGGACATACTCGAAGAACTAAACCTAAGTATTCTTCCCCAACAATTAGAGTTGGTTGAACCGATAATACACAACGATACAGAGGCATTAATCCTGAAGCATTTAGCCGATGGCCCACTGCATATTGATGAGCTATGTCGATCGTCTTGCTTACCGATTTCCATCGTAAACAGTACCTTGACAATGATGGAACTTAAAGGTATGGTTAATCAACTAGGTGGCATGAATTACGTAGCCGTTGTTCGAGGAGCTAGAGTTAACTAATGGCAACCAAACTAGTAATTGTAGAATCACCGGCAAAAGCCAGGACCATAGGGCGCATCCTGAAGGATGGGTATACCGTCAAAGCCACTATGGGACATATTCGAGACTTGCCGGAAAAAGAACTTGGGGTCGATCCTGAAAATGGATTCACTCCTAAATATATTACTTCTAAAGGCAAACAGAAGGTTCTCAAAGAGATAAAAGCCGCAGCCAAAGATGCCTCTATCCTATATCTTGCTACTGACCCGGATCGAGAAGGAGAGGCGATATCCTGGCACGTGGTCCAAGCTGCAAAATTAGAGAAGCTACCTACTAAACGAGTAGTATTCCATGAAATCACCAAAGAAGCCGTGCAAGAGGCTTTCCGTCACCCAAAGAAGATCGATATGAAACTCGTCGATGCCCAGCAAGCACGACGCATACTCGATAGACTAGTTGGCTACAAGATAAGTCCGATTCTGTGGCGCAAAGTCATGAAAGGGCTTTCCGCCGGTAGAGTACAATCAGTGGCAGTGAAAATGATTGTTGACAGGGAGCGAGAAGTCGAGAAGTTCGTTTCTACCGAATACTGGTCAATTGAAGCCGATTTAAAAAAAGGAAAATTATTGTTCCGCGCGGAACTGGCGAGTAAAGATAAAAATAAGAAGATATCCATAGGCAACGAGGATGAGGCCAACGGTCTCTGCGCGGCCCTAAAGCAAGCTAGTTACACTGTTTCGAAAGTCCAGCGAAAAACCGTTTCCAGACAACCCGTAGCGCCGTTCATAACCAGTACGTTACAGCAAGAGGCATGGCGCAAACTTCGCTTCAGCGCCAAACGCACCATGTCTGCAGCACAAGCCCTATACGAAGGCATTACCATCGGGGAAGGTGAACCGGTAGGGCTTATTACATATATGCGAACCGATTCCACGCATGTAGCTGAACAGGCAATAGCAGAGACCAAGGAATACATAACTGCTACGTATGGCCCCGATTACGTTCCGAAATCCACCCGAGTTTTCACCAAGAAAGTGAAGGGGGCCCAGGAGGCCCATGAAGCCATCCGTCCCACATCTGTCAGCCGTAAACCGGCAATGATGCAAGCCTATCTTAATTCGGATCAGCTGAAGCTCTACGACCTCATCTGGAAACGAATGGTGGCCAGCCAAATGGCAGCTGCCCTTTTCGATAGCATTTCGGTGAATATTCAGGCTGCGACGCCATCAGACAATTATCTCTTCAAGGCAAGCAGTTCAACGTTAACCTTTCAGGGATTCCTTATTCTCTATAGTGAAGGAAAAGATGAAGAAGAGGATGGAAACGATAAACCTGCACTGCCCGAATTAACACAGGGAGATATTCTCGATCTGTTAAAGCTTTTACCGGAGCAACATTTCACCAAACCACCACCACGCTATACAGAAGCTACACTAATCAAGGCCCTGGAGGAAAATGGTATCGGGCGTCCCGGTACCTATGCTCCTATTATTTCCACCATTCAAGATCGTGATTATGTAACCAAAGAGAAGGGTCACTTCGAGCCTAATGAAATGGGATTCGTTGTTACCGATTTGCTTGCCGATCACTTCCCGGAAATAGTCAACACCGGATTCACGGCCCAGATGGAAGAGAAACTGGATGAGATTTCCTCGGGAAAACGAAAATGGATTCCTACGTTAGAAGCATTTTATGAGGTTTTTGCAGTCGAACTCGAAAACGCGGCCATAAATATGCCTAAAGTCAAACCCGCACCTGAGCCCACGGATGAAATCTGTGAGAAATGCGGCAACCCGATGGAAATAAAGCGCGGTCGATATGGAAGATTCCTGTCTTGCAGCAACTTCCCCGAGTGCAAAAATGCGAAACCCATACAGACCCACATTGAAGCCGATTGCCCAAAATGCGGATCCAAATTATCGGAACGGCGCACCAAACGAAAACGCATATTCTACGGTTGCAGTAGTTACCCCAATTGCGATTTTGCAGTATGGGAAAAACCCTTATCCACTCCCTGCCCCGAGTGTAGCGGGCTTTTGGTTCCTCACAAGAAAACCTTGGCTAAATGCACAAAGTGCGATTATGAGGGTAGCCTGGAAGAACTCGAAGATAAAGAATTAGTACTCGCCTAGCTCAGGTGTCTGCATGGAGGAGATGCTCAGTAAGTATGTTCGCTATCTCACGGTAGAGCGCAACTTATCACCATTCACCATCAGGAACTACTCCACTGATATACTCCATTTCTTCAATTTTCTGAAGATGGAAGAGATCGAGTCGCTGGAAGACATCGACCACTCGATCATCAGAAATTACCTCGGGCAGCTTCTGGACAATGGAACGGTTCGTGCCAGCATTTCCCGAAAAATGAGCGCCCTCCGCTCTTTCTTCCGATACTTAAACCAGCAAAACATAATCACAAACGATCCGGTGAGCAAGATTTCCGGTCCCAAGCAGGAAAAACGCCTTCCTACTTTTTTGACCTCGGAGGAGATCCTCGATCTGCTCAATGCGCCGGACACGTCGACACCCCAGGGAGTTAGAGATCTCGCCATACTGGAAATGCTCTATGCTTCAGGATTGCGGGTGAGCGAAATCGCTTCTCTGGATATGGGTAGCGTGGATATGGAGACATTCCAGATTCGGGTCTGGGGTAAAGGCGCAAAAGAACGAATTGTTCTGATGGGCCAGCCAGCGGCTGAGATTCTTCAGCAATATATGGATTTTGGACGGAACAAACTCCTTGGAAAGAAAAAGGAACGAGCACTGTTTCTAAATCGATATGGGCAAAGAATCGGCGAACGCAGGATTCAACACCTGATCAAGAAATATGCCCAACAGGCCGGAATTGGCGGACGTGTTTTCCCTCACATGTTGCGTCACACGTTTGCGACACATATGCTTAATGGTGGTGCTGATCTGCGAGTAGTTCAAGAACTTCTCGGGCATGCCAACTTAGCCAGCACCCAGATATATACCCACGTAACCCGGAGTCAAATGCGCAGTCGATACCTTGAAGCGCACCCCCGAAGCCAGGAAGCCACGAAGACAGTGAGGCCTCCCTCTACCTCATCGGATTAACGTTCCCATCCACTTCTTGTGATGTGTATTTGCTGCTGATATACTATGAAAACCATGAGAATTATAGTCATCAACGGACCAAATCTAAACCTGCTAGGCAAGCGAGATAAATCCATGTACGGGAGCAAAACTCTCGATGAGATCAACTCAGCATTGAAAGAACAGGGTGAAAAGCTCGGCGTAGATATCGCTTTTTTCCAATCAAACCATGAAGGAGCTTTAATCGACTTTATCCAGGAGCAAACTCTCGGTACAGACGGGATCATCATCAACCCCGGTGCCCTTACCCATTACGGGCTTTCGCTCATGGATGCCCTCATCGATACTAAGCTGCCCATAATCGAAGTCCACATCTCCGATATTCACTCGCGTGAAGAGTTCCGGCAAAAATCAGTAATTGAACCCATAGCCACCAAGCAGATCAGCGGACAAGGTTGGCAGGGATACTCCACAGCTCTGGACATATTAGCCAGTGATCTATCAAAGGGGAGTTAATCATGGCTTCCCGACTTGAGAGTTTGCGCCGTGCATTATCCCAACAACAACTGGATACTATTTTCATCTCCCAAACTGCCGATCGACGCTACATTTCAGGGTTCACCGGATCGGCAGGCTATCTATTGGTTTCACAAAACAAAGCTATTCTTGCCACTGATTTTCGATATGTAGAGCAGGCAAAAATGCAATCGCCCGAATTCCAGACTGTTCAGATAACGGGAGAGTTCGGGAAATGGTTTCCGGGAATTGTCGCTGACCTGAACGCTAAGAATATCGGCTTTGAAAGTGATGGGATGACTCTTACTGCTTACCGTCAGCTTGTCAAAGCGGCAAGAAGACTTCCCCCTAAATCGCGACCGCGACTCATTCCAACCTACGGATTGGTTGAATCCCTGCGCGCTGTCAAAAACACAAAGGAGATAAATTCCATTCAAAATGCCGCCGCTCTAGCCGATGCAGCGGTGGAACACGCCGACACCCTATTGAAACCTGGTACAACCGAAAAAGAACTGGCCTGGTCATTGGAAAAACACCTTAGAGAGAACGGCAGTGAAAACTTACCGTTTCCCATTATTGTGGCATCGGGCCCTAACTCGGCACTCCCCCATGCACAACCTACTGACCGAACCATCTCGGAAGGAGAGTCGATAGTGATAGACCTTGGGGCTCGGGTGAACGGCTACTGCAGTGATATCACTCGCACCATCTGCATGGGAAAACCCGACAAAAGACTGGCCCAGATATACAATATCGTTCTTCAAGCTCAATCTGCTGCCCAAGAGAATATTACGGTCGGCATGAATGGAGACACAGCCGACGGCATTGCCAGAGAGATAATCGAAAGAGCCGGATACGGCGATAAATTCGGACACAGCCTGGGACATGGGGTCGGGCTGGATGAACATGAGCAGCCCAGACTCGGGCCGAATTCAGCCGACGTACTTACAACGAACATGGTCTTCACCATAGAGCCCGGAATATACATTGAAGGGTGGGGAGGTGTTCGCATTGAAGATATGGTATTATTGGAGAGTGAGGGAACTCGTCCCCTTACCAAAGCCATAAAGGCACATCTCTAGGAGGAGCCATGAAAGAAGTTACAGATGCACGGAAGGGTACAACCTTTGAGATGGACGGACATCTTTACTCTGTAATCGAGTACCAACATATCAAAATAGGTCGTGGTTCGGCTACGGTCAAACTAAAACTTCGGGATATTCGCGGCGGACATACTACTGAAAAAACTTTTCAGTCTGGTGACAGACTCAATGATGTGCAGGTTTTGCAACGTCCGGCTCAGTACCTTTACAATGACGATGCCTTCTACTACTTTATGGATCAAGACACTTTTGATCAAATTCCGATGAACGGTGAACAACTGGGAGACACTCTCAATTACTTGAAAGAAGGAATGGTAGTCCAGCTATCTACGTATGACGGGGATGCGATTGGAATGGAACTCCCTCTCGCTGTGACGTTGGAGGTAACTGAAACTGGCCCCAGCTTTAAAGGTAACACAGCCCAGGGTGGGACCAAGCCCGCTGTTATGGAAACCGGTATCACCGTACAAGTTCCCATGTTTCTCAACACGGGCGATATGATAAAGGTAGATACGCGTACCGGGTCATACGTTGAAAGGGCCTAGGCAGGACAACTCAGGTCTGCCTTAATACTATTCATACGGCAGGCTATATGAACTATGAAAGTAGACCTGCATCTGCACACTTGCTACTCCCCTGATTCCAATTCGTCCCTGGAAGGTATCGTCAAACGCTGTCAAAAGCTGGGGATCGACTGCGTGGCAGTAACGGACCATAACACCATTGAAGGGGCTCTCCGCATGAAAGAAATCGCCCCCTTCCCTGTTATAGTGGGGGAAGAGGTCATGAGCTCCAGCGGAGAAATCATCGGGTATTTCCTCAAGCAATCCATTCCCAAAGGGCTACCCCCCAGTGAAGTAATGGCTCGTATCAAAGATCAGGGCGGTCTCGTCTGCCTTCCCCACCCATTTGACGGATTTGGCAGATATCCGCTAAAGACATCTGATCGTGAGATTTTAGTTTCGCATATCGACATCATTGAGATTTTTAATGCACGCTCCATCAGAGGCAATTTCTCCGCACAAGCTCGTTCGTACGCCGAACAGCACGGATTTTTATGTAGTGCCGGCAGCGACTCCCACTCTACCAGAGAGGTAGGTAACGCTTACGTAGAAATGCCAGCGTTCGATGATTCGGAAGGATTCAAAATCGCACTAGGCAAAGGCCAAGTGTTCGGTCGAAAGAACAGCGTGATCGATCGTGTAGCCACCGGCATTAGCACTCTACCGAAGCGAATAAGGGGCCACCGTCATGTATAGAATAGGATGGTTTTCGAGTGGACGAGGATCAGGGTCCCGTGCTCTGCTGACAACGATGCACCAGAGCATCGATCAGGGAGAGGTCAAAGCAGAAATCGCCTTTGTCTTCTGCAACAGGGAAGCCGGACAATCCGAAGAAACAGACCGCTTCCTGGATATGGTTAAATCATACAACATCCCACTAGTATGCTTGTCCTCCATTAAATTCAGAGAGTCTTTGGACACTTCGCTACTACCGGAGTGGCGCATTCACTACGACCGGGAAGTAATGCTCCGCCTCCAGAAATTCCACGTTGAACTCTGTGTACTGGCGGGATACATGCTCGTTGTGGGTGCTGAGATGTGCCGGAACTTCACCATGATCAACCTTCATCCCGCTGAACCCGGAGGGCCGAAAGGGACATGGAGAGAGGTAATATGGGAACTGATTGAAAATCAGGCTGATCGCACTGGTGTTATGATGCATCTGGTTACACCCGAACTGGATGAAGGCCCACCGGTAGCCTACTCCAATTTCAATATCAAAGGCGATCCCTTCGATATACACTGGCAAAACTTGAAAAGAGAACCGATGGAAGCGATAAAAGCGCGTGAGGGCGATGAAATCGATCTTTTCAACCTAATCCGCAAGCACGGACTAAAACGGGAGTTCCCGTTGATTGTGAGTACAGTGAAGGCATTCAGCGAGGGTCGGATAAAAGTTCAAAAAGGCCAGATTGTCGACAGCAGTGGTAATTCCATCAAAGGATATGACCTAACCGAGGAAATTGACCCGATCGTGTCATAAAAAAATGGAGTGATCGAAAACGATCACTCCATTACTCGTAGGTCCAATCAAACATTTAAGGAATCTCTGAATAAGTCTCGAATCATGAGATAATAGTGACAGGATTTGTTCAAGGAGATTTACCGATGATAAATGGGCCATCGTTTGCCAGCCTCGCCTATGACAATAAGAAGAAAAGGACCCGCCGGGAA
>Ga0233437_1001169_pt1 | contig 50739 bp, 27 predicted proteins | sample SI_122_August201_FD_182714 | JGI IMG/M metagenome (GOLD analysis project Ga0233437, IMG submission 182714) | Seawater microbial communities from Saanich Inlet, British Columbia, Canada - SI_122_August2016_200_MG | ecosystem: Environmental > Aquatic > Marine > Inlet | place: Canada: British... | reverse complement strand
GGAAAAACAACGTTGCTTAATTCGTTGTTTTGTTTTTTACCAAATGAGGAAAGGATTGTTGTTACAGAAGAAACACCAGAAATTGTTTTACCTCAAGAACACAAAATAAAACTCAATTCTGCAGAACAACTAAAAATTGGTCTTGAAAAACTAATTGAAAACACGTTTAGAATGCGCCCAGACAGAGTAATTGTTGGAGAAGTTAGGAGCCGCGAAGAAGCAAATGCCTTTGTTAACACAATGCTTGCTGGCCAAGCCAAAGGAAGTTACGCTACGTTTCACGCCGAGAGTACCAAAGAAGCACTTGAACGAATGAAGAGTTTTGGAATCAAAGATAATTCACTAACCTCAATTGATCTAGTAATCGTTCAAAAACGACTTGGCAGAATCGACAAAAAAAGTGGCATACGACGCGAAGAAAGAAAGGTTTGCGAGATTTGTGAAATTACGAAGAACACAAAAGGAGAGTTAAAAACAATTACTTTGTTTTCTCTTAACCACAAAACCAACAAACTCGAAACAGTAGAAGATTCTGTGAGATTAAAAAAGAAAATAAAACAAACTTTCTCCGCGAATGAAAAAGAGTATACTAAGTTGCTAAACACAAAGACGAAGTTACTTTGCAAACTAAAAGGCGATATTTCTTTTGAAGAATTTTTTGAATTAGTTGAAAAAGAGTAGCTTTTGCGTAATTAAAACTAATAAGATTTTGCTACATAGATTACTTCTTTTGCTTCTTTACCGCAAATGATACATTTCCCTTTTGCTTTCTCATTAACATCGATTCGAGTTCCACGAATTTCCCCGCCCGTTTCTTTCTCTATTTTTGTAGCACATTTTTCTCCATCAAGATCACAAGAACAAAAATTAACTCGAGCAATTCCTTTTCCAACCACTTTCTTAACTTCAGTAATTGATTTACAATCCTTAACAATTCCCTTGAAGTTTTCATCTGCAACTTTCTTTAGACTCTTACTCAAATCTTCTCCAGCCAAAATAACATCTTTTACGATTGTTTTAATTGATACTTCTTTTTTCTTTTCAGTGTCTCTTCTAAAAAGCAAGGCTTTGTCCTTTGCAATATCGCGTGGACCAATTTCTATTCGCAGAGGAACTCCTTTCATTTCCCAATAATAATATTTTTCTCCCGGACGCTTATCGCTGTTATCAATTTCAACCGAAATATTTTCGGCTTCAAGCTTAGCCTTTATTTTTTCAGCGGTTTTCAAAACCTTTGGCTCTTTATCTGCTAAAATCGGAACAATAATTACTTGTAGTGGAGCAATTTCAAAAGGGAATTTTAGTCCTTTGTCATCTCCGTGTGTTAGAACAACTGACGCAAACATTCGTGAAACACAAGGACCATAACAAGTCAAATACGCTAATTGTTCTTTTTCATTTTCATCAGTAAAAGTAACTCCGAATGGTTTTGAAAAGTTTTGTCCTAGCATATGCGTACTTGGTTGTTGAACTACTCTTCCAGAAGGGGTAATAGCGTCTGCCCCGTACGTATTGTCGGCTCCTGGAAACTTATCCCATTGTGGCCTTTTGAACACCATTGTTGGAACACCATAAATACCAAACACAACTTCTTTTGTTGTCATCATATCACTCAAAACATTGTCATAAGCATCTTGTTCTGTTGCAAACGCACAATGCGTTTCAATCCAATGGAATTCGCGACTTCGAAGAAACGGGCGAGTCATTTTTGTGTCATAACGAAAAACATTTGCTCGCTGATAAGTTTTGAACGGTAAATCTTTGTACGAACGAATCCAATTAGCAAACATAGAATAGAATGCGGTTTCGCTTGTTGGTCTTAGAGCAAGTTTTTCATCAAACTTTTCATTACCTGCACCCGTAACCCAGAATACTTCTGGTGTAAAACCTTCTACGTGTTCACTTTCAAGCGTAAAGTTCTTCTCAGGAATTACTGTTGGGAACCAGTATTTTTTGTGTCCACGAGCTTTTAGGTTTTTTTCAAGGTAAATATACATTTTTTCCATTGCTTCAACACTCCAAGGTTGGAAAACAATGAATCCTTTTACACCATAGCGAATATCTGCTAGTTCCGCAGTTTTAATTATTTCTGTAAACCATTCACTCGGGTTCTTGTCTTTACTAGCATTAAAAATCTTTTCTACCATAGGAAGAATAATCCTAATTAGCCTTTTAAATCATATGTCGGAGCAGGTTTGGCAATCGACGAGAATTAAACAAGCTTTTTAAAAGATGAGAAAAAAGCTTTTTTTATGAAAGCGAAAAAAGCAGTTAGGAAATCGAAAAAGAGTTCCTTTATAGAAAAAAAGATTTCTAAAAAAGCTGATCTACGAAAAAAGGATGTTGTCAAACTAAAAGCAAATTCTTTGAAAATGAGTGTTTTCATCTCGTTGTTTGTTTTGCTAGCGCTTGAACTTTTTTTGAAGAACTTGTTGTTGGCCACAGGGTATTCTATTATTGTATTAGCAGTTGTGTTTGTTGTTTTAATGCAAGTGCCTGTTCTCAAGATGAAGAAAAGAGTTAAACGAATGGAAAACGACCTAGCGTATTTTTTGCTTGATTTTATAATGGAATTAAAAGTTGGAAAAGATTTTTTGAGCGCCATGCGAAAAGTTTGTGTGGATGAGAACTTCGCTGCAAAAGAATACTCGCTGGTTCTAAATGATATTGACAAAGGAAGTTCTATCGCAGAAGCACTTAGAAAAATGAATGGCGTTATGCAAAGTAATGTTATTCGAAGAGTCAATAGTAATTTGATGACTCTTTATTCGCACGGAAATAGAACTGATAGTGCAAAACGATTTGCTGATGAACTGCTTTTGAAGCAACGGATTGAAAGCAAAGAGTTTAGTGGGAAAATGGTTGTCTTTGCTCTAGTGTTTATTGCAGTTTCTGCTATTGTTCCAGCAATGTTTGCTAGTTTCATTTTAATCGGAAGTTATTTTATGAAAATACAATTCACCGCAATGCAAGTATTTGTTATTATTGTTGTAGTATTTCCGTTGATGGACGCAATGGTATTGATGTTGATCAATTCAAAAACTCCTTTGTTTTTGAAGAACGGTTAGAGTGAGACAAATGGATTTAATTAAAATGTTTAGAAATGGATTTCATTTTTTCTTTAGCGAAGAAAAAATTATTGAATTTGAAGAAAAATTGTTGATGAACGACAATCGCGTAAAAAACCTGAATTTGTTTATTTATTACGCGTTATTTTTTGGAGGTATTGCTTCGATCATTGGAATGCTTGCTTGTTTCTATGCTGGACTCTCAATGGAAAAATATTTGATTTGCGGAAGCATTGTTTTTTTTATTCCATTTTTTCTGAACTACTTGTTTTGTGATATTTTGTTTGAGAAACGAAAGAGGAAGAAAGAGGAGTTGTTACCCGAAGTATTGCTTGAGACAAGTGTTTTTTGTGACGAAACTTCCTTATTAAAAACCATCTCAAAAATTGTTGAATCCGAATTTGATTTGATTTCAAGAGACTTTGAAAATGCCTTGCGCGAAATAAAAAAAGGTGCGAGTTTTGAAGAAGCACTTGAGCGGATCAAGAGACTAAATAAAAGCAAAGAATATTCTCGCGTAATTGATCTACTCTTGCAAGGATATAATTCTGGAGCAAGCATGAGTGAGTTGTTTAAAGAAACTGCTGAGAACTTGCTTGAAAACAAAGCGATTATTAAGGAGAGACAAGCAGTTATGCTTGTTACTAAATACACTTTGTTGCTAGCTTCAGCAATAATTGTTCCTGCAATACTAGGTTTGATTATTGGGCTTGTAAGCGGATTCAATTTTGGTTCTATGAGTGCAATGGAATTTGGTTTAAGTGTTGCACAGCGCGAAGAAATGTTTTCTCTCGCAGTTCTTGGAACAAACTTATACATAATTGAGTATTGTGTATTAAGTGCCTTCTTTCTTTCAATACAAGAAGGAAACAAAAAACAGTTTTGGATTTATTGTTTGTTCATTTTACCCGTTGCACTAACTGCATTTTTTTTAGCACAAGCGATGTGATAGACATTACACTTGCAAGCAAAAACTAGGCACGATCAACAAGAATGCCTATAACACCATTTTCTTTTTTTACCACAAATTTAAGATTCGTTGGAAGGCGACTAGTAGTTATTAGCCTATTTGATCCTATTAATTCAATGTGCTTTGGCATAGATTCGCCCAAAGTAACCCCATAATTTGGGTTAATGAATAATTCATTTTCTAATCGAAATTTTCCCCCGGCTACAATAATATCAATGTTTTTGTCGTCCAAATAATTGATTATTTCGTCTAGTTCTTCACGTGGATTAGTTATAATCATACGTTCTAATATCTCGGAAAAACTATTTGCCCATAACACATTCAATTCTTCATTTTTTATCGCATATCCTGCAGGATCCATCAAATATTCAAAGAAGCTAATATTTTCGAATTCTTCACTTTGTTTATCCGGAACACTAAAAGAATTATAGATTTGAATCTCTTCCGGTTTCAATAAAATATCGTAAATATTCGTTTTATCTTTAATATATGTTTCTTCATCAACTTCAGTAAAACTCATTTCACAATCTTTTTGCAATAAATCTAGTTCAGGGATAAATTCTTTTTTGGGACCACAATATAACCCAACTCTAAAATATGTTGGATCTTGCGCTAAAATATACTGCCGATTATGTCCTTGTTCGATCTTACCAAAAAAAGATACATTCAATTTGGGTTCTTTAGTTAAAATACTTGAATATTCTATCGCATCAATTTCATCATCATAACTATTTATTCGCGCATAATTTTCAAATTCATTAGTAGAAAACCCGTCTCCGCCCAGAACAAATACAAACAGATTTATACTTTCTTTTTCACTTGCATAATATAACCCAGTTTTAATAATATTTTTACTACCTAAACTATCATCAATACGCATATTCCCAAAGCGCATTTCAGTATACACATTAAAACTATTCCACAAAAATGAACCTACGAACATAATTACTACAATTAACAATACAACTAAAACTATTTTTTTCATAATTAAGTATAATTTAATCGTATTTAATACTTATTAACTTACTTTGCAGTTAATTCATAGAAAAAAGTTTATAAATAAGATAATGCTTATTGTTGTTAGTGATAGAAATGGCTAGTGAGAAAAAAGAATATGTTACTTTTATTGAAACAAAAAAAATGTCTTTAACTGGTTTTACCTTAATAGAGGGTTTTCCTGATCTTGGTTTAGCTGGTACAATAGGAACAAGATATCTTGTTGAAAAACTTAGTTTTGAACAAATAGGTTTTATTAGATCAAAACTTTTGTTGCCGATCTTACGCATTAGCCAAGGAGTTCCAATGCACCCTGTTAGAATTTATGCAAACAAAAAACTAAAAGTAGTAGTTGTTTTAGCAGAACAAATTATTCCAAACCAAGTAGCACATGTTTTTACTGACGCTCTTATTGATTGGATAAAGAAAAAAGGAATTAAACGAGTAATAGCAACTTCAGGTATTCGTGTTCCAAACGGAAAAGGAGTTTATGCTTTTGCTAGTGATGAAAATTCTAAAAAAGTTATTAAGAAAAACAAACTAGAAATAATACAAAACGGAATTAGTTCTGGAGTAACCGCGCTGTTAATGCTTGCACTAAAAGACAACAAAATGGAAGCATTTTGTTTACTTGGAAACGCAAAGAACAATGCCGATTACGAGGCCGCCGCAGAAATAGTTAAAGCATTTTGTAAACTAACAAATATTAGTATCGATGTTAAACCACTATTAAAAGAAGCAAAGAAAATAGAGGGTGCAATCACACAACACTTAAAGACAATGCAAGACAAAAAGAGCTTACAACCTAGTACTTCGCAAGCATCTGGCTCAACTCCAATGTATGCTTGATGATAACTGCGTTTTAAACGAGCGGTAGATTAATTAACCAATTTCTTGTACTATACTTTATGTTAGAATTTTTTGCGTTACATGATTTATTCTATTTTGGATTAATTGACGCGTTAATTAGCCTAGTTTATTGGTTTATAGTTGTTTACGCTTCAACTCGCCCTTACGAAAAACATCCTTTGAAAATGACACTAAATACGCTCCTACCACTTTTTGTAGTTGGATTTTTTCTGTCTTTTTTTGGAATACCCTCAATCCTTGCAGGAATAATTGTTTTTGTAACCTACTTAATTGCTCTTAGAAAAATACAGTTTGTTCCCATGCGAACAATTGTTCACGTTGGTCTTTCTATGCTGATTTACTTCTACATTCTTTTCGCAGCAGCTAGCGAACTTAGAATTTTCTTAATTCTCATTTATGGAACCCTCTTGTACATACACGGGATCATTAAAATGCAAGGAAAACAAAAGTTTGATTCGCTTAAACCTGCACCAAAATAAGAAACTGATACAAAATAAATTATTTCTTCTTTCTTTTAATATCAGTTTGTGTTAAGAAGAAAGTAATCGCTAAGAACATTGCAATAAACAAAGCGAGTCCTGCTGCAGTTTCTGGTAGCGAAGGAATATTGAATCCTTGTCCATCTTGTGGACCAAGATTAAATGTCATTGGGTTTACTGGTTGACCAGAAACATTTCCTGTTCCATCAGGACCATAACTCATCCCATTGTCTTTGAATGCTTGACTAAGAGGAATTTGCATACTGTTTTCAGGATACCATTTCCCACTAGTTGGGTCATACCAAAAGGATCCGTTTGGCCCTTGTGCAGTTCTCAGAGTTTCGGTTGCACCACCATTGTACTTTAGTGTTGGCACGCCATTCTCTGCATCAAATTCAAGTGTGTGATTTCTTCCATCCGCAGTTTGGAAAGAGAGTGTTCCATCAGCACCCTGAGTAATCCCTCCAACAATTTCTTTGTCAGTTAAAATTTTTCCTGTTTCCTTGTCAATTACTCTAAAATAGTCTTTACATTCTCCACTATCTTCTCTCACTGAATAAAATTCGTATACTTTTCCATCAGTTGTGAATTGCGTGAAAGGGCCCATTTTATTCATCGAAGTATTAAAGTTTTCTACTTTCTTTTGTCCGAGTTCATCATTTGGGAATGCGGTTGCTTCAAGTTCTATTGCAGGTTGTTCACAACCAGTATCAGGATCTGTGATAGTAGTTTTCTTAGCATTCAAACCCGAAACTTCATTATTTGTTAACACCGCGTCCTTGTGTTGTCTCAACCAAATAACTAGCTCGTTAGTCTCTTTATTCAAAACAATTGAACCATTTATAAAAGCCATTCCTACAAATTTTCCAGAATCAATTACTTTGTCTTGGCTCATTTCTAAACGTGAATTCCAGAAACCATCAATAATGAATTTTGAAGCAAGATCTCCCTCGGCTCTTGGCCCAGAGCCTTCTAAATGGATTGCGTTATCACGTACAAATATATTTTCGTATCCTTGCGTATTAATTGTTTTTAATTTTCCAAATACTTGTGATATTTCGTTACCCGAATACGTTATTCCTGACTGATTTTTTATCGCACTAAGAATACAAGCTAGAACGAGGTCTTGTCTTACAAATACTTCTCCAACACCATTAACTTCGAAAACGACTTCGTCTGAATTTGGTGCACTAACTGTGTTAATTCTTCTTGGAACCGCTGCAAAAGGCCCTCTAGTATCAGGAGTTATTAAACCAACAATATCTTTTTTATCATCAATAACTTTTTTACCATTAACATAAGCATCCCCATTCTCATAATCGGCTCTAAATGATTTATCACCATCTGTTACAACCATCGCTCCTTCTGTTTTCAAACCAGTTGGCATTAGGTTTCCACGAGTCCACAAATAGAATACTTCGTCTCCCTTAACTACTCCTTTGCTTGGTGGTAATAAATCAATTTTTGCTTGTAATATATTTTGCTTTTTTGCTTGCCCTGCAAATTGATTAAATTGATCAGTCATTTCACCAACTGATTTTGCAACAGGATTATCTGTATTTGAAATCGATGACTTTAGGTTAGTTGCCATCTTACTTACAGTATCCGAAAGTGTTTCACTTGACAAAACTTCTTTTGTCTTCTTTTTCTGTGCTTTTGCTGGAGGAGGATCATAAAAGTGTATGTAATAACCTTCTTTGTCATCAACACAATCTTGTATTTTTGGAGTCAAAAGAGTTTGTTGTATTACCGAACCAATTATTCCGGGCCCTAACCCCACAACATAAAACATACTTTCTCCACCAGCTAGGATTAGTCCAGACGCATTTCCTGCCCAGCCAAGCCCAAGGTTACGTAGTTTTTGATCGCAAGTCTCTCCATTGTCACGGTCTTTGATAAGATTAATATTGCCTCCTTCTATTTGCCCACTCTTTCCATCTAAATCACTGTGATGCGTGTACGCAATTATTGTCGAACCTTTTTGCCCAGCCATTTTTGAATCAGCTGCTTCTGCAACAAAAGCTTCAATTTCTACTGGCGAACTAACAGCTAATTGCAAATTATTTTCTGCATAAGAGATACTTCCAAGACAACCAGAACAATTTTCATTATGCGAATAGAAAACAAGGTCTTGTACTTCGTCTCGCGTAATAGCTTTTGCAAGGAAACCTTCTGGTTGTATTCCTTCGCTTGAACCAGTTACCCTTGTTACCCAATCTCCTGCGATAGTATTATTCTCTTCAGTAAACTTTGTTGCGATATAATTGTAAACCGAGATTGGAAGGTTAATTGCTCTTGCAAACATATCTCCTTGATCCGAACCTTCGTTAGCATAAAAATCAATGTACGAATCGTTGTAAATATCTTCTTCTCCTTGCGAAACAGTTATTGCTGTCCAAGTATCTGGTAGCATGTACGCTGAAACTGATTCGATTCCCGCACCTTTTTTGAAATTCCAATAAAGAATTGGCATCAAAGTTCCTTTTGGTAAACCTGTTTGAAGAGGTTGTTTGTAAAAGTTTTGTATAAGATCTTTTTCTTTTGCTAGTTGTGAATCAAGCAGAGACCAGCTTCTTCTTTGAATGAATTCTGGATTTTCTCGCAGAGCATAATACAAATCATCTAGATTCTTATTTGCAGTATTTATTCTACCATAAACCCTCTTTTGTGATATTATTGGTGCTAACACTTCGGGTCCCAGGTATTGTTGTACTTTGGCACCTGTTGCTGGATCAATTGCAGTTTTTGGAATCCATGCTGTTTCAACTAAATCAAAATTTCCTCCCCAAGCACCATTTCGAACCAAATCAATATTTTGTTGGTTAAGTGATCTAACTTCTCCAGAAAGATTATTTCTAATTGCTTTTGCTCCTGCACCACTAGTCCCAAGATACTGTACCATGTCGTCTGCACTGGCACCCACTTTTATGAGTGAACCTGCTTTATCTAATTCATACAACATTAATTTTCCAGCATTTGTTCCAGTTGCAACTGTTTCAAAAGTTCTTGCATCTATACTATTTGCCCAACTACTCCAATCACCCTTATCACTAAACTCTGTGAAAATTCCTTTTAGGTTATAAGATCCTTTTTCTACAAGTGGAACATATCCTGTTCTTGCCAATGTATTATTTCTCTTAACAGTGTAATCTGTGATCCCGCCTAATCTACCCGACTCTTGTAACCATTGTGGATAATCAAGACCTGTAACGTCATCCCAATATGCAAACTCTCCCGCTAGCTTTCTTGCAAAATCAGTCTGTGCGGTTTTTTCCAAAGCTTTATTTCCTGCTGCTGCGCTAATCCCTTGATTAAAAGTTTCTTCCCACATCTTAACTTTTGTGTTACTCACGCGAGTATATGCACGAAAATCATCTAGAGATTGAAAAAATTTTTTCTTTTTTGCTGGAGACAACTTCATTATTACCGACTCAGGTAATAACAAGTCTTCTTTGTAACCTGCAAATGACGTGGAGAAAGCCCTTCGCTTTATAGTAATCTCTTCCCAAATCTTTGTCAAACCATATTCATCAAGTGTATCACGATAACGATCGATTCTCTTTCTTCCAAGAGCTTCTACTGGAATATCATTCCATTGCTGTCTAGTGTGCTCTAAAAATTCGTTAAATTTATTTCTAAATGTTGAGCTTTTAGCTCTTCGTCCAAAACCAAATAATTGTTTTGATTGGTGTAATAGAGTCGGACCAAAACTTGATACAACCATTTCAGTTGAAAACCAAGCGTTGTAGTACTTATCAAATGCAGAGTAAGTTGCTACAATACACTCACTGTTTAAACAATCAGTTGCTGGTTTTGCAGTGTACTTTTGAACCAAAAAAGAATTTTGTATTTGGTCAGTTGGTTCTACACTTGCAACAGTAAAATTCTTTTGATCATCATCAAAAATAGTGTTTTGCATTTTCTTGTACTCTTCATCGCTAACTCCAAGAGCTAGTTTTCCACTCGTGTCTTTTAGAGAAGTAAACGCGTTAACTAAATCTGATTTGAATCCTTTTCCACTAGTTCGATAACTCAAACCATTTCCATAAGTTCTACAACCTTCTTGTTCGAGATCCTCACATCTCCCAACTCGCAGTGTGTCATTTAGAACAATCCCTATTCCAAAAGGACCATCAATCGCTCTTTTTGCAAACAAGGTAAATCGATCTGCTTTTGCTGCTTGGTTAGGTGCAACTTGTTTTACAGCAGTTTTTCCATCAGTTGATTCTCCAACTAATTCTACTTTATCCATTTCTATTCCATCAGGTTTCTTTTTTTGTCCATCACCAATATTCTTTCCTGCAAAACCCTCGCTTGTTAGAGCCATTAGCGCTTTTGCTTCTTTTAGTGAAAGCTCGGAAACATTACAACTAACTGGTGCCATAATAGGCGTTGTGCCTGTTGTTCCTGTTGGAGGCGTGGTTGTAGTTAATGTAGGGGTAAGTGTTGTAGTAGGTGTTGTACCTGGCGCAACTATGTCTTCAAAATACGCAGTTTGTGTGGGCGTAGCATCAATGGAATATGCTAGTGCAGGTTGACCAAATAACAATGCCAACAGCATAATAGAAAAAACAAATGCTTTCGTAACTTCTCCCATCCAAATCATCTACCCTATTACCTAACCATTTAACCTGTAAATATATTTCATAATAACCAATATATTGCTATTGGAATTGGTTTTATTCCCCCGTAAAAAACATAAACAAATAATCCTAGCGGTGCCCAGCTAAAAAAGAAAAATAATAGTATTAGAAATAATGCTGATGAAACAAGAACAGCAATAACTTGTTTAATTGTTTTTGAATAATCTTTGTCTTCTTGCAAATCTGTAACAAAACCAGTTAAGAATTCAAAGAACAACAAAGCTAGCGCGAGTATAATTGATGCAACAGCTATTCTAGCCATATCGCCAAGTGTTAACAAAATTTGTTCACCTGCGTTCAAAGCTAACGCTACATCCATTGGTTGTGCTAGCGCACCACCTAAAAGAACAAAGTACGCGTACATCACAAACAAACACAAAAAAGATATTACAAAATTTATTAACAAACAAGATTTTATCCAACTTAACTTTCGTTTTTTCATTAATCTTTCTTTTATTGGTGAAAGCAATTTAATAGCAACAAAAGAAATTATGGTTAATGGAATAAGATAAATTAGAAAGTCTATTATGCTAAATAAGAACGCTATTAAAATATCCATTTTTATCAGAAAAATAAATGTTTTTCATGTATAATAATGTTTTCTAAGCATAAAATACGCAGATAGGGAAAATATGCCAAAGGCAAATAATTAATAATCGGGAAAACAATTCTAACTTAAAGAAAATTGAATTAAATTAGATGGAATTTGGTGAAATAGATGTTTGAAATGTTTGTTTGGTTATTTGCTTTAGCACTAATTGGTAGTTGCTCTGTCGGGTATTCCTTGCTTAGATTAATCTACCCCGAAAAACAAGATGCAACTTTTGGAGAAAAAATTGGTTATAGTTATGGGATAGGACTATTGGTTTTTCTACCCGGAATTATTTCAGTAGCAATGCTTGGCGAAAAACTATTTTTTATTGTCTCAGGAATCGCGTACTTAATTTTGTTCATTGCATTTTATATAAAACGAAAACAAGCGGGTTTGGAAGACACTGCAGAGTTAGTCGAAAACAATAAAAGAATTTTTATCCCAAAAAAAGTTTTAACTGATGAAGAAAAGGCTAACAAAGAACAATACAAATCTGTTCCCGAAAACAATGCGCGAATAAATAACAGGCTTTCACAAAAAACAATTGACTCGGTTAAAGTTAAAGAACAGCTTTTTAAAGAAAAACAACCTAATGTAATCGCTAAACTACGAGAGAAAACACTTAACATTGAAACACAGAAAAAAGAAGAAGAAAGAGACAAAACATTAGCAAAATTGAAAAGTTTGGAAACCCAACTTATCAAGAAAAAGAAAATTGAAGAAGAAGAAATAAATGAAAGTGAGTTAGAAGGAATTGGAAAAGGGTTTGAGTGAAATGAATAACATAACAAACAATGTCATCGTGCAACGATGGCATACATCGGGGTCGGCACCTAATGAAACCCAAGTTTCATTGGTCCAGCAAAATTATATTTTGCTAGGAAACGAAAATGCCGTTGGAAAAGATTTTTAGTGGTTAAAATGAGTGAAAGAGTTCCAAGAAGATTGAAAAGGTTTTACCGAGAAGGTGAAAAACAAGTTGCACAAGACAAAGAAGAATTTGGCGATTATTCTGCACCACGAAGTTCTCGCAGAGACGAAACAAAAGATGAAGAAATTGTTACACATATCCCGGATATGAGTTATGAAGATATTGATGACAAGAATCTAAAAGATATCAAAAAGGTAGAACAAAAAAATCTAGAACAAAAACTTGCAACACTTGAAGTAAAAAAATTTAAGAAAGAAAATAAGCGTTTACCAAACCGAAAAGAATCAGAACAATTAGCTGGTTCACTACTTGCGCAATTCAAAGAAAATCCTGTTGATGACCACGGAGAATTTAGTTACGAAGGAGACGGTGGCGAAGAAATTTCAGAGAGGAGAGGAAGACATCATAGAAGCCGTCAAGTAGAAAAAGAAGAGAAAAGCCATAGGCATGGACGTGGAAGAAGAAAAGAAAAAGAGGTAGTGGCTGAAAAAGGCATTAGTGAGGCAAGCCCCCCACAAGGAAACATAAAAGATTTGATGGGCGATACTACTGGCACAGATGGCAAAAAAGAAGATGGAAACGAATTTGATCTAGGCCTCGCAGAAGATATGAGTGAAGATGTGAACGCAGTTAACTCTGATCTTGATGAACTCGAAGAACTAGCTGATTTTGACGGAAAGAAAAAGAAGAAAAGCAAAAAGTAATTACTATTCTTTTTTTGCACAGTTCAAAAGATTAATATATTCCTTTTTCCTTCTTAAACTATGAAATTTAATTCTCGTGGACAAATGAGCGCACCATTTGAGTTGCTGGTTGCAATGATAATCATGGCTTTTGTTGTAATTATTGGAACACAAATGATTGCTAATACTGAAAACCAAATGTGTTTGTTAAGCATTGAAAAAGAATTAACCGAATTCAAATCAAATATTGAAGAAACTGTAGCAAAAAAGGCTTCTGTAAAATTTGATTTTCGGCCCGAAGATTGTTTCAATGAAAGAAAAGTTACAATAAAACTACACCAATTTATTGATGATCCAACTACGTGTGCTGCAAGATGTGGCGATCCCCGCGACAGTTGTTTTATAATATTTTTTAGTGCACCAAACTTGTCAAACGGTTACAAACAAAAGTGCTTGGATATCGCAGAGTACACCACGTTCTTAGGAGTAGACGAAGCTTGCGACACAAGTGGAACACTTGAAGGATACAAAGCAATGACACCTATTGGTGATGCCGCAGATAATTTATTACCCGGAACATATGTTTTGCGAGATGTTTCTTCCGCAGGAAATGCATATCCAAAAATTTGCATATTTAGGAGAGCATAGGTGGTTAAATGCTAGGATTTATTATGAGCAAAATGCAAATGTTGTTATTTGCAACAGGCATATTGATTGTCGCTCTAATGATGTACGGTTTTATATCTGATGTTGAACTAAAAAATGTATCTGCAGGAGTACTAGAAACAAGCGCAACTATTATAGACGCACAAATGGGTATTGACTCATCAAGTTCATATAAAAAAACAGCTATTCCTGAGATCCTAAGATATGGACTCAATGGTTCAAATAGATTATTTTATGACTTGCATTTCTCAAGCGGAAAAGAAGGTGGAGAAAGCTTTTTAGTACTCTCCATCGCAGAACATAGACGGAAAAATATTATTGATTCGAAAAAACTTTTTTTAGATGCGAAAATTGTTTTAATTGATCCAGAAATAATCACTGAAGGAAAAATAAATAGTAATTTATTTTTAGATGAAGAAGCAGAAAGAATTATGTTATATCCTCGTTCCAGTGCAGGTGGATTGCTAGCCGCACCAAATGCATTTGTTGCATTAAAAGAAGTTGATCGAACCGGCGAAACCACAATATACATCATCCCATGTTCTTCAAGAAAAAATGAGATACCTAATAATTGTATTGCAAACGTTTTACGAACAGGTTGTTATTTACTTAGCGAAAATACTCCTGCCCCCGCAGATGATGATAACATCAGAAAAGCCTTTGACATTACACGTGATGTGTTAGATGTAAGCGAAAGAAAAGATCCTCTAACTTGGAGGAATTGCCAAGACCTCTATGGTTATTCATAGGAGATTATAAATTATTTTAATTAGGTGTGTATTTGAAAAAAATAAAAATACGTTTTGGAAAAAAAGGTTTTATCGGACCAATCGGAGATGATTTACCATCACTAATCCCGATCATGATTTCTTTACTATTATTTTTCTCAATCTTTTCTTTTACACTAAATATTTATGATGCGCAAAATGACGAAATAAGAAAACACATTACCATGATCTCGGTTGCTCGTTCGCTCAAAGGCGATTCATTAATCACAGATTATGAACTCTTTAATAATAAGTGTGCAAAGATAAAAGAAAAAAAATTCCCATATAGTTTTATGGTAGCAATTTATCCTGCGACAGGAAATTTTGAAACACTTACCCAAGATTTTGCCGAAGCAGGTGAAGGAAATTTTTCTATTAATTTCTTAAGAGGAAAAGATGAGTTTGATGACTCCAAACCTTATTTTTGTAAGTATAGAAAACTTGGTAACCTAGAATTTTCTTCGAAACGACAAACTTTTTCACCACTACCTTTTCCGGTGGCAGTGCAAAGAGAACGCAATATTGGTGGCGAAGACTATTATATCATTGAACCAGCTGTAATGCACATGGTGGTGTGGGGCTAATGCGAAAAGATTTTTTCAAACTCGATAGCCGTGGTCAAGCCGCTTTGATGGATTCAATAATTTTTCTAACGATTGTTGCAAGTATTACAACAGGAATGTTTTTTTTCACAATCAATTACGGTACACAAACAGCTGACCGAGTAAATTCTTTTTACTCAAGTGATTTTGCAGTTGACGCTTTGAAAGTTATTACATATATTAATGTGTTAAGAACTGGAGAGGATTTTGGACGTATCACTAGCATGGGTGTTGTAGAACTAGATTATTTGCTCGCGCTAATAAAAGAAGATTATGCTGACACAAAAACACTTTCTCCCGAAACGACTAACGCGGTTGTCGCCACACTTGGTGCAACAATGAGACCGTTTGATCGTGCGTACGACTATGCATTCTATCTTGTTACTGTAAGCGAACCAAAAAACTTTTTGTTTGTAGTACTCGCACTTCACGAGTGTACTTCATACCCAAGTGTTTGTGCTGATCCAACAGATAAAACAAAAGAAATTGACAGGGTATTCTATTATTGTACTCCTGGGATAAGTAATTTTTTAGAAAAAGATGTTTTTCCACGAGTAGGAAAAGTTGATTCAGGATATGGTAAAGTGACTTTATCAGAAGATGTTGGTACTCGCTCGGAATCACGAATCTATATTATGGGTTTACAAACATGGAAAGCAAGAAACGTTTCAACACTTACTGATTTAGATGATCCTGCAAACCCATTGACATGCCGACAAATTATTATTCCAACACCTTAATAGCGATAACAAGAAAAAATTAAATTATCATTTCCACACTGCTAAAAATTATGTATTGTGTGCAGATGCTCCTAGAAAAACAAGAGTTTTTCTGGACCCGCGAAACTTTGGTTTCGCTAGGCCACGGCATACCGTGACTTTTTATACCACTTATTGTTATTATTAACAGTTATGGGTAGGAAAATTAAAGCAAGCGATTTTGGTTCTTCTCCAGGAAAATTATATACGGGCATTACTGCTACTGGAGAAAAATTTGTTCCCGAAAAACAAATCGAAATAGAGAAAGATCCGCCCTTTGTTGTATATTGTAAAAAGATGGCAAAAAAGTTTCCGTCTTTCAAAAAGAACGCACGATATTCGGACAAACACAAAAAAGCAATTGAATTTTTGGGTTGGAAATTAAGCCCTGGAGAATTCATGGCCGCAATAAAAGGAACTTTTCTAACAGGAATTATTCCAATCATTTTGGTAATCGCATTAATCTTTATTTTCGGAGTAGGATTTGAAATCGGTTCAATTGATTTAACTGAATATATTGGCGGACCTTTTTTGTACACTTTATTTGACGAAAGCATGGTAATGACAATTTTTTTACTAGTTAGTGCTTTACTGATGGGTGTACTTGGAGGAATGGTTTACTATTTCTATTCGTATCCACTAGGAGCAGCAACACAAGAACAAAATAAAGCACTTACATATGTTCCTGAAATGATCGGTTACATGATAATGTCCATGAAACTAGTTCCTAATTTGGAAAAAGCAATTGAGTTTAGTGCAAAACATGGTCGCGGAAAAATTGCTGTTGATTTGAAACGACTCATTTGGGATTTTCAAATTGGTTTACACGAATCTATTTCACAAGGACTTGATGCACTAGCATACAACTGGGGAGAATACTCAAGCGAATTAAAAGAAGCTCTAATGAAAATTCGTGCCTCGGTTCTTGAGCCAAGCGAATCACATCGATATCAGTTACTCGATAAAACGATGCTAGAAGTTTTAGAAAGAGTAAAAACAAAGATGGAAGATTATGCTCGCGGTCTAAACCAACCAAGCGTAATGTTATTTTATTTAGGTGTTTTGCTACCCCTGATTTTGATAATAATCTTACCAGTAGGTTCTGCATTTTCAGGAAATGCTTTTGCAACAACAGAAATACTATTCATGATTTATTGTGTTGGAATTCCACTAGCATCATTTATTTTTGCAAAAAATGTTGTAGCAAAAAGACCGCCGACATATGAGCCTCCAGAAATAAAAGATGATTTTGCAGGCTTACCAAAAAAATGGCATATGAAAACAAAGAAAGGAAGTTTTGATACAAGAGTTGTTTTTGCAATTATATTGATAATTGGTTTTAGTTTGTCATTTGCTATTTCTTCGCAAGGAATTCCTCCAAAGTTTTTATTGCCACAAGACGAGTACTTACCAGATTTACAAATAATTCAAGCTGATCGAGATTTAGGACAGATACTAAAAGATGATAGCCTTAGTGAAGATTATTTAGCAAAAGACTTCAAACCATTTGGGATTGATTTGTATTTCATTGAATTCCCCGATATTCGTGGTGGTGAATACTATCAATTAATGGAAAAAGATTATCCTGACCCCGATGTTGCATATGAAAAAGCATTGCAACGTTATTTGCAATACGTTAGTACACCTAGTAATGATCCGACAAAACATTTGTTTTGGTCTGGCGTGATTATTACTCTTGCGTTTGCAATCTCATTTTTGTTATACCACAAAAATATTTACAAGAGACGAGCACAACTAAATATTATTAAAATGGAAGATGAATTCAAAGAAAGTATGTATGTAATTGCTTCACGAATGGGAGAAAACAAACCAGTTGAAAATGCGTTAAAACAAGCACGCGACTTTCTACCAGATTTATTAATTAGTAAAAGAATTTTTGGGAGAACCGTTGAAAACATTGAATTAATGGGTTTACCACTCGAAGGCGCGATTTTTGATCCGATTTATGGTTCAATGAAAGGAATTCCTTCCAAGGTTTTAAAAACCGCAATGCGTTTGTTAGTTGACTCGGTTTCTCTTGGAGTAGAAGTTGCTTCACGCACCTTGATGTCTTTGTCGTTACAAATGGAGAACATGGACAAAGTAAATAAGTCTCTAAAAGACATGGTGTCAGATGTTTCAACAACAATGCAAACAATGGCCTTGTTTATTGGTCCCATAGTTCTTGGAATTACTGTTGCCTTGCAAAAAGTTGTTATGATGACTCTAGCCGGTGTTGTAGCTGACCCCGTGCTAACAGAATCACAAGCACTAGAAGCTGGTTCAATAGGTATTGGCGGAGCTAACATACAACAAATGTTCCAATTAACCGTTACCGAATTCCAAAAGTTTGCTACACCCCTAGTATTTTTAATAATAATTTCGATTTACGTAATGGAAATAGTAATTGTAATGATTTATTTTACAACAAAAGTACAAGAAGACAATGATCTTTTATTTAAAGTTAATTTGGCACGCGCACTACCAATCGCAACAACTGTGTTTGTTATTACCGCATTAATTGCAAATATCGCAGTAACTGGATTGATGGGTGGATAAAATGAAGAAATTTAAAAAAGAGAAAGAAAGGTTTTGGTCGGGTGAGCGTGGACAATCCGGTGCTGTATTTCGATTACTAGTTGATTCAATCGTTGGCCTTGCAATACTCATGATTATTTTAGGATCACTGATGTATTTTGAGTCACTCAATAATAATGCTTCAAGACAAGAGTTTTTTTCAAAAGTTACTGCAGCGGTTAATTCTCCAGACGGAACCGTGGTAGAATCAAATAACAGAATTGTTTTTCCTAGTGGCAGTGGTTTTACTAACGGAGATATGTCAACCCTAACAGGGTATCCAAAAGAATGTTTTTCTTTTCAAAGTCAACTAGGAATGGCTGAGGCTAGTGACGAAATTATTAGGTTTAATGGAAATGTCAAAACAAAAGTGTATATCAGGTGTATCGTAGAAGATGCGAGTTGTACCGCTGAAATAGAACAAACGGATGGTTGTTGTAAAATAAATTGTTTGATTTCTTTTGGCGAACCCATTATTGTTATTGAATAACTATCAATCGAGCCAAATTGATAAGTTTAAATACTACTTCGCATTTCTTTGTTAGTAATTAATCTTATGAGGTGAAATGAAATGGTTAACCAAAAAGGACAGGCATTTAGTGTTTTCGAATTGATGATAGCTGCAATCGTTGCAATCGCAATTTTGTTTGTATTATTGCCGTTAGTTGCTCCACCAGAAATTGGAGGAAATGCTACAACAGAAATTGGAACTACGCTAACAGACAAAGAAGGAGGAGGATTTGCAAGAACACAAGAGTTCACTTTGACTCCTAATGAATTAATTTCAAGTTCTAATTTTGATGAACAAGGATTCGATGCTACACAAATTGTTTTCCACGGAGGAGAATTTGAAGGAGGAAAAGTTACTTCAGGACTTCAAGGAGATATTATTTCATATATACAATCCGATAGCAAAACCCCTACTAAAGCAAAAGCAATGGTTTATTGTAGTGCAACAGGAGCATCTTTACTTAACGAAGTTGGTTTAATTGTTGAAGGAGATGGTGATGACATTTCTACAGCATTAGGCAAAGTAAAAGCTGATATCACTACACTTTGTGTTGGAAATAATGCTCAACCATGTTGTGCCGTAGTACTAGTAAGAAGATAATTAATGAATGAGTTGGTTCACGCCAACTTTATTCTTTCTTTTTTTTAACAATCAAAACAATTAAATACTATTTTTGTCATTAGCTAGTTATGAAAGAATTGTTTTTTGAAGAAAAAGCTGCTGGAGACTTCGGAGCGATTTATATGATACTTGTTTTTGCAATCGTTGCACTAGCACTTGTTTTAGTGGTTAAACCAATGTACCAAAATGCAGCTAAAACAATCCCAAAAGAAATTAGTAAAAGTTAAATTTGCTGATCATTATGAATATGCATGCGCAAGGAACAATCGAATACTTAATTATTCTAGGAGTAATAATTGTTATTGGCTTGGTTGTTATCGGATTATCAAGTGGTTTTCTAGATCAAACAGGACAAATCGATACAGCAACTTCTCAAATTGATTCCAGTATTGGCATCTCGGGAATCAGTATAACTGAAAATGTTTTAGACTTAGATGGAGACGGAGCACTAACTATTGTAAATTCATCAGGAGAAAGAATGGTCTTAACCAGAATAAGTGTTGACGGAGCAGACAATAACTATAACCGTGCCATTTTGTCTAGTGATAGTGCAACTATGCTATTAGACAATTTGACTTGTACTTGTTCGGCTGGAGAAACAACAAAAGTTTGCACCTATATCATAACTTATACTCAAAACGGAATAGAAAAAGTTGTAACCCGGAAATTAACTGCTAATTGCCAAGATACTGTTACTGGCCAAACTAACTTTACCAACCCAACCGATAATGCCGGACCCATAATAAACCTGTCTTCTCCAGCAGATGGTTACCAACAAACAAGCGCAGGAACAACAACATTTAATTTTTCAGTTAGTGATTTCTCAACAATTTCGTCATGCACATTAACTGTTGATTCAGGCGACGTTAATTCTATTTCAAACCCTTCTGGCAGCACAAGTTTGGATTATACTTTCCCAGAAGATCTTAATTTTGACTGGACCATTACTTGTACCGATAGCAGTACAAATTCAACTACAACCAGTGCAAGAGAAATATCAATTGATAATAATGCATATGAAATAAATACTTGCACACAATTGTATAATATCGGAAATGATTTATCAGGTAACTACAAACTAATGTGGGATATTAATTGCAGTAGTTATCCAAGAAGTTTTTATCCTATTGGGTCCGAAGCATTCACATTTTCTGGAACACTCGATGGAAATCAGAATGTTGTTTCAAATTTGAGAATTGAATCAGCACCAATGTCCACTGCGTTATTTGGTTATGCTGCCGGTGGAAATATACACGACATTGGTTTTGAAAATATATTTTTGTCAAATGACACTGGAGTGAGTGTTGCAGGCATCGTTGGAAACTCCAGCGGAAATACAATAATACAACGCGTATTTGTTACAGGAACAATCCTTGGTAATAGCGGAGTTGGTGGAATTGTTGGCGGGGCAGTCGACACAACAATTAGAGATGCTTATACTATTGCTAACGTTACAGGAAATTATTATACTGGAGGAATAATCGGCGATGCGGGCACAGGCACAGTACTAGAAAGAACTTATTCTGATGGGATATTAGATGCACTAATCTTGGGGTGGTCACCTGGGAATCGGATTGGCGGAATTGTTGGAAGCAATTATTATGGCACTGACCGAAACTCATACTCCGTTATCCAAATGATTGACACAACAGGAGTAACATCAATTGGTGGAATCGAGGGAGATCATTACTCAACAACAACATCGAATTTGTATTGGGATATTACTTCAACCGGACAATCAAATTGTAAAAGTGATTCTAATACTAATTGTACGTCAACAAATAATCAAGAAAGTTCTTATTACGGCGCAAGTGGAATACCATTTTCACAGCTTGACTGGCCAGTAGATGTGTGGCAAGCAAATGACAATAACCACCCAACATTTGTATGGCAATAAAACGCTACTCGAAACACTAGGTAATTTTTTATATCTGAAAAGTATATTATTGTTGAATTAATTAACATTAATTGTTGTTTGTAAGAATGTGATTGGATGAAGATAGGTGGATTTAAAGTAGGAGACTACGTAGTAAAAGATATTGGCGGAAAGAGAACACTAGTATTTGATTGTAAACACTGTGTGTACTCTGCTTCGATTGCAGATGACCATCATTGTAGATTCCATGTTTTAAAGTTACTACAACAACTAGAAGCGGACCGAGTTGTTTTCTCAGAAGTATATGAACGAGTATACGAAGAAGAACAAACAAAAATGCTAATGGAGATTGCTAATCTAACACAAAAATTTATTGTTGAGAGTGTTTGGAGTTACAACCATCTTGGAAAAGCAGGAAAAGAATGTGAACAATACTTTTCGCAACGACACAAATTAATTGTAAAAGTTGCAAACGATTTACTTTCCTATGATCCGTTACTAGCATATTTGACACTGATTAACGAATTAAAAAAAGAAGAAGGAAAAATAAGAAACGGCTCACCACAATATGTTACTTGCACCGAACCATATGTTGCAACTCTAATAGATATTCGTAATCGATTTAATGCAACTTCGATGATAATAAAAGCAAAGAGATTATTAACAGAGTTACAAGAAGTTCCTAACACTACGGTGATTTACAAATCATTATTCGAAGCCGATATCAAACCAAGTTTCATTGGATCAAAATTGTCTTTTGAAGGAATGGAAGAATTTAGTTTAATGGACGAATATGCAGTACGCGAATCAAGCGTACAAATTTTCTCAGATCCTAATAAAGTAGAAAAATTGTATTATATTAATCCGCCAGAATATTCTCTTGCACCTGATCAATATTTTATTTTGAGCAAGACACGCGAAATAGTTGCTTCGTACCAACCAGGAAAAACTTCTCTTAGTACGGTTGCCACATCAAGAAGATATTTTGAAAGATTATATGAAACAACAATAAAAGAAGTAGCAAAATTCAACAAAGTTAATCTTACCCCAAAAGATATTTCAGCTCTTGGAAAAGTTGTTGCTCGTTACACTGTAGGTTATGGGATACTAGAAGTACTACTTAACGATCGAAAAGTTACTGATATATATCTTGACGCACCAATTGGAGGAAAACCAATTTATTTGGTTCACTCAGATTATGGGCAATGCCAAACAAATGTTACTTTTACAGATAACGAAGCTAACTCTTTGATATCAAAACTTCGTGCGATGAGCGCTAGACCATTTGATGAAGCACACCCTGTGCTTGACTTTGATTTACAAGACCTTGAAACACGTGTAGCAGTTATCGGTCCACCACTATCACCAAGTGGAACAGCATTTGCATTTAGATTACATAAACTAACTCCTTGGACACTAGAACAATTTATTGACGTTAATTACCTAAACCCGCTCGCTGCAGGATTAATTAGTTTTTTGATCGATATGCAATCAACAACATTAATTGCTGGTTCGCGCGGAAGTGGAAAAACGTCTTTACTCGGTTCTTGCTTACTAGAAATACCACAAAATTCGCGTATACTTGTACAAGAAGACACTCTTGAACTACCTGTAAACTACATGAAAAATATTGGTTTTAATATACAAAGAATGAAAACAAAATCCGCTATTAGCGTTTCAAAAACTGAGACCGAAGTCGATCCGGCAGAAGCATTACGAACGGCTCTACGTTTAGGAGACTCTGCTTTAATCTTAGGTGAAGTAAGAAGCACTGAAGCAAAAGTACTCTACGAAGCTATGCGTGTTGGAGCTGCAGGAAACGTTGTAATGGGAACAATCCACGCAGATTCTTCTTACTCTGTTTGGGATCGTGTTGTAAACGATCTTGGAGTACCTACCACTTCGTTTAAAGCAACTGATCTTGTTATTGTTGCTAGGCCAATTAGATTTAAGGGTTCGCTTACAAAACATCGACGCGTAGTTGAAGTAACTGAAGTTAAAAAACACTGGGATAAAGACCCTTCTCGCGAAGGCGGTTTGTTAGCATTGATGAAATATGATGCTGCAAAAGATTCACTCGAACTACAAGAAGATAATTTAAAAGAAAGTGATTTGCTAAAAAAAATACAAACTACCTCGGGCTTGAGTGTGAATGATATTTGGGCAGAAGTCCGTTTGCGAGGAAATGCAAAACTGTTTTTAGTCGAAAAGAAAAATGAATTAGCTCTACCTAATTTACTCGAATCAGAAAATACTTCTCTTGCTTCAAATAAGATGTTGTTATTTAAAGAAAAAATGATTGAAGAGAGTGGTCGAACTGATTACGAAGTTTTGTTAGCACAATTCAAGACTTGGGTTGAAGAAGACCTAATTCCTCGTGTTAAAAAGCAGAAAGTTAAGAAGAAATAGAACAATACAATCCACTAGATTAGTCCAATTATAGACAATAGAATCCCAATTAATGCAAGTGCAACGATTACAGAGATAATTAATTGAAACATATTGAATTGTCCATTTGGATTTATCATAAACATCACTCTTACTACCCTAACACTTTGATTAATTTAATTCTTTTTATTCTTGGCGAAGCAAAAAACAAATGTTTAAATTGCATTAAAACAATTATTCTTCATGAACAAAAAACAAAAAGGGTTTGGGCAAGGCACTAGCTTCTTTTCTTTTATTGTTGAGTACTTAAAAGAGAAAGAAGAAGAAATAAAAAAGAGTCCAAGAAAACAATTTACTTTTTTTATTCTTGGTTTTGTTTTATCTTATTTAATTTTAACAGGAATAACTTATTTGATTCCAGAAATCTTTTTTGATTTGCTAACTGGGCTTGGTGCAAAAGGGTTATTGCAATTACAGGGCCTCGAAGTAGTTGAATTTATTGGCGAAAATTATCAAATGCTCGTTGGTTCGATAGGGATGGAAAAAACAATAATTATTTCTTGGCTTTGCGCAGGCGTACTTGAAATAATTATTTTAATAAGTGCAATGCTTGCAAGCTTTGGAATTGCTTGGAAGAAAAAATTTATTGGAATTATTTTTGCAGTGATTGTTGGTTATGTGTTTAACTTGTTGCGCGTGTGGACAACAATAAATATTATTCTCACACAAAACGTTCAAACGATTGAATTCGCACACGACTTTCTTTTCAGAGCAGTGTTATTTGTTTACATCATCGTTTTCTATGTTGTTTGGTTTTACGCATCAAACAATACTACTGCAAAGCAGTAGTATACATCGCTCCCGCTCGGCGAAAGGAGCGGTACACGACTTTCTTTTCAGAGCAGTGTTATTTGTTTACATCATCGTTTTCTATGTTGTTTGGTTTTACGCATCAAACAATACTACTGCAAAGCAGTAGTATACATCGCTCCCGCTCGGCGAAAGGAGCGGTACACGACTTTCTTTTCAGAGCAGTGTTATTTGTTTACATCATCGTTTTCTATGTTGCTTGGTTTCACTTTAGCGTTAGAAAAGAAAATGTGAGATAACAAGGTTTAAATTAAACAAAAGTATTGATGTTAATATGTTTGGCAAAGCACAAGGAACAATCGAATACCTAGTAATACTGGGAGTAATAATACTCATCGGACTAGTCGTAGTCGGACTATCAACAAACTTTCTAGAACAAACCGAACAAATAAACACAACCAATAACGTAATCGACTCAAGCATCGGAACAACAGGAATAAGCATTACAGAAAATGTTTTAGATTTAGATGGAGACGGAGCAGTAACAATAACCAATACAAACACCCAACCAATAACCCTTACCAAAATTACTGTTAATGGAGTCGATAATAATTATAGTAAATTCTTGTTATTTGGTGACAGCGCAACTTTCATGTTGAATAATTTAACATGTACTTGTTCGGCAGGAGAAACTAGCAAAACATGCAACTACACTTTCTACTTTACACAAAACGGAGTAACCACAACAAGAACACAAACCCTCACCGCAAATTGCTCAGGAAACTTTGGAGGCGGCAGAAGCGTAATTAACCCATCAAACACATGCACTTCATTTAGTTATTCGAGCTGGAGAGATTGTAATTCAGACAGCTTACAAGCTAGAACAGTAACATCTTCTTTGCCAACGAATTGTATAAATGGAACACCCAACCTTTCACAAAGCTGTGGACTAGGAGTACCGTGTGTAGCTTTTGGAGCAGGAACCGAAGGAGACCCAATAAAGCTATGTGATTGTACTGACCTAATTATGATGGACGCAAATACCGACATGCAAAGCAAATTCTTTTCTCTTGGACGCGACATGAATTGTTATGATGATACTCACGCTGGTGGAGCACTTTGGAATAGTGGTTTGGGTTTCGATCCGATTGGCGATAACACAAATAAGTTTACTGGCGGACTTGATGGAAACTCACATATGATATATGACATGTATATTAATCGAACAACAAACTACATTGGATTATTTGGTTATACTTCGGATGCAACGATTACCGATATCGGATTAATAGATAATGATATGAGCGGGGGATATTACTTCGGCGGATTAATCGGTTACAAAGAAGGTGGGACAACAACAGGTAATTATACTACGGGAAGCGTAACTGGAAGTCAAGATTACACTGCTGGATTAATCGGATACATGACCACAGGAACAGTTTCCGACAATTATGTTACTGGAAGTGTTGATGCAAGTGGTTATACCGGAGGACTAATAGGTCTAGTAAATAATGATGGAACTGTGAGTGATAACTATGTTAGTGGCGATATAACTGGTGCTAATTATTCAGTTGGAGGCTTGATTGGGCATTTTGTTGCCGGAACAGTCAATGGAAATTATGTTAGTGGGAGTACAACAGGAAGTGGAACCACAGGAGGAATAATTGGAGTCTTAGAAAATGGAACCGTTACTGATAATTACACAATCGGAAGTGTTGATGGAACCGATTATACTGCCGGAATAATTGGAGATATGTTTAATGGTTCAGCAACATATAACTATTCTATTGGCGACGTAACTGGGACGAATTATGTTGGCGGGCTAATTGGTCAAATGGCTAATGGGGATGCGTCATACAATTACACTATTAATGCCGTGACTGCAGATACATATGCTGGCGGACTAATCGGACTAGGGTATGGTGGAACAATGTCGAATAACTATTGGGACATTACATTAACTGGACAAAGCAGTTGTAATTCAACTGGCGACGATGGTTGTACCAGTACAGACAATGATGCTTCGGCATATTATGGAGCAAGTGGAATTCCGTTTGTAGAATTATCTTGGTCGAATAGTACTTGGACATCACGAGATGCTAACCATCCGATTCTAGCTTGGCAATGATAATTACGAAGAAAATAACAAAGTTTAAATTAAACAAAAGTACTGTTGTTAGTATGTTTGGCAAAGCACAAGGAACAATCGAATACCTAGTAATACTGGGAGTAATAATACTCATCGGACTAGTAGTAGTCGGACTATCAACAAACTTTCTAGAACAAACCGAACAAATAAATACTACAAGTAGTAGAGTCGATTCAGGCATCGGAATAACTGGGATAAGCATTACAGAAAATGTTTTAGATTTAGACGGTGATGGAGTCATAACAATAGCAAATACTAATCCTGACGCGATTACTCTAACAAAAATTACTGTTAATGGTGTAGATAATAATTATAACAAGTTTTTATTGGCAGGTAACAGCGCAACTTTTATATTGAATAATTTAACATGTACTTGTTTGGCTGGAGAAACTAGCAAAACATGCAACTACACTTTTTATTTTACACAAAACGGAGTAACTACTGTAAAAACCAAAACACTAACCGCAAACTGTTCAGGAAACTTCGAAGGCGGAGGAGGTGCAATCAGTCCTACCGTTACGGATACTACCGGCCCCACAGTCACCTTGTCTTCACCTGCAGACAATTACGAACAAACCTCAACAGGCGCAACAACATTTAGTTTTTCTGTGAGTGATGCTTCAACAATATCTTCTTGTTCGCTAGCATCCAATTCAGTTGATGTTAATTCTATTACAACTCCATCTGCTGATGTTACTTTGAACTATACTTTCACAGAGGATTTGAATTATAATTGGACGGTTACTTGCATCGATAGTGCAGCTAATTCAACTACTACTAGTGTGCGAACAATTGCAATTGACAACAATGCTTACGAAATAAATGATTGTGATCAATTGTATTTAGCAAGAAATAATTTGGCAGGAAATTATAAACTAATGTGGGACATTGATTGCGGAAATGGCGGAGAAGAATTCAGTTCGTTTGCTCCAATTGGAGAGTGGGCAAGTTCTTTTACCGGAAGATTTGATGGAAATGGAAATGTAATTTCTAATCTAACTATTAGCTCAATCGGAAATAGTGAAATAGGATTGTTTGGACATACAACTGGTGCAACAATTTATGATTTAGGTGTCGAAAATGTATATATGCGAGGTTCAATAAACGTTGGAGGCCTAATCGGACACGGGACCGCTTCAACTGATGTGCAAAGAGTTTATGTTACAGGAATAATCACCAGTGGTAGCGGTTACGAAACAGGCGGAGTAGTAGGTTTATTTTCAGCATCAACAATGAGCGATGTATATGCAGACATAAATGTAACTGGTTATAATAGTGTTGGCGGGGTTGCAGGAAAACTATACGATAGTAGTACCTTAGAACGCACATATAGTCGTGGAACCGTTAATAACCCAAACGGCGCGTGGAATATCGGTGGGTTAATTGGTGGATCACACACTTCTTCAACAGATACTAATTCATATAGTATTGCAAATCTAACTAATGGTGGCGAAGCAACGAATACAGGCGGAGTAGAAGGATATAGCATAGGTTCGACACGAACAAATTTGTATTGGGATACCACATTAACTGGACAAGCAACATGTTACCCTAGTGGGAGTACTAATTGTACTAGCACAACTAATCAAGATTCATTATATCATGGAGCAAGCGGAATCCCATTTGCACAGCTTGACTTTTCAACAAGCGTTTGGCAAGCAAGAGACAATAATCATCCAATATTTGTTTGGCAATAAGTGAAGTGAAAAAACAAATACACAAAGCTTATCTTATACATAATAGTCTTTAACTATTTTTTCGTTATTTCTTTGTTAAAACGAGATATTTTCGAATACAACAAGGTTTATTAATAATGAAACGCTAGATTTTATTAGCGAACAAATAATTGTTATTAAATTGTTATTTTGTTTAGATTAATGAATGGTGTTGAATTGATTTCGGAAAAATTATCTGGTTTTTACACTGCCCTTGAAGACAAATACTTTAATTTTTTAGATGCTCTTGACCATCGCGGGATTCCGGTTTATGCTTACTCTGATTTCTTCGAAGAAAAAGGTGTTCCAAGTTTCATAGTTACAATTGCAATTATCATTGCACTCTTACTTGTTGTAAGCATTGCATTTACTGGCATTGCAAGTGTTGGAGAAATAACAATTGTTGCACGCGACAATAGCGGACAACCACTACAAAATATTACTCTTAGTATTGCAACCGAGACCGGCGTTGTGTTAATTAATTCAGAAACTGTTAGCAATGGACAAACAATAAACATTGTACCACAATCAGTCGGAACTAAATTAGTTTTTAGCGCAACTAAACAAGGTTATCATCCGACCACTGATGAAACCATAATTGGCGACGAAGAAGTAAAAGGAGAATTATTTTTTGAAAAAGAATTTCTTGGAATAAATGGACGAGTTCGTTTAATTGATTCTGAAAACGGAACCAAGGTTAGTGATGCAAGTGTCTCAGCAAGATACTTAACTAATGAATTTACTGCTCACCCTGACGGAAATGGATTATTTGTTTTAGGAGGCGTGCCAGAAGGAACAAGCGTGTTGTTAAAAGTTAACGCTGAAGGATATCTTGAAATAGAACAAGAAGCATCTTTTTCCCGCGATTCGATAAAAGATTTAATCGTAGTACCTGACAGTTCTTCTTTTCAAGGAAAAGCAAATGTAATCTTTAACGTCGTTGATCCAAGTGGGAATGCAGTAGATGGTGCACTCATTACAGTGAACAACAACGACAATCAAATCGTATTACTCGAAGCACAAACTATTGGCGGACAAGTACTAGGCAGTATTTCGACAGGCATACCCTTGAAAATAGTTATTGAAAAAGAAGGTTACCTACTATACGATTCTGACTTAGAAGGAACAAGCGTAACTCTGAGAAAAGCAGAAGAAAAAATAGACTTGTATCTAAAAGCAGGCGGAGAAAGATTAATTGTAGATACATATAATGAATTAGGACTAACACTAAGCGATTCTATTGTACAAATTTTTTCACCTAGTGGAGAAAGAATTGCTCGCGAAATAACTACTACAAATGGAGCAGAATTTAATGGACTCGATGCGCGATTTGACTATTTAATTACTGCCGATCGTGATGGTTACTTACCAAATGGCAATATCGTAAGAGTTGGAGAAACCGAGAGTGCATCAATAATACTTCGCGAAGAAACAAGTGTTAATTCTACAAGACTTGATTTCATTACAACCGACACTAGCGGAGTAGCTGTTGCGCGTGCACAAATAAAAGTATTACAATTTGTTGACGGAAACAAAATACCTTATGGGCTAGATGATTTTGCGACTTCCATTGGAGGTTATGCGAGTGCAATTGTTGAAAAAGGAAAAACCTACGAAGTACTCGCAGAAACTGATGTGTTAGAAGGTCGCATACTAAAAGAAGTCGGAGAAGATGTTTACGATACCAAAGTGTATTTGCAGATGCGAAAAAAGCCACGAGTTATTGAATTGATTTTAAGAGACATCTATGGAGATAGAGTTACTGGAAATGGAATTGTAAGTGCGCTTGACGGAACAACTCTTTTTGATGGAAATATTTTGGGATCAAAAATATTTTTTGATGCAGAAAATAGAGAAGTCATAGAATTAATGGTTGAAACCGATGACGGAAACACGTTTACAACAAATATTGTAGTAAATGGAAAAGACACTATTGAAGTTACAATTTATGATAGAACTTCAAATGGGTTGTCACCACAAATTGAATTTGTTGGACTTGAAAATGAAGAAGGTAATGAAGTACAAGGAATTACCCCGGGAGAATTTTATCTAGCCAAATTCGAAGTTGCTTTCCCAGTAACATCTGATACTGGTGGACTACATGTTCGAGCAGGAACAGATAATATTAATTTTGTTGATTCAGGAAATTTTGCAGTATTTGATTTAGTTGGTGCTAGCGAAAAGTTCTTTTCTTACTCTTACACTCCTTCACCACTACCCGGAAACGAAGTTGTAGATCGAAGTAATGAAGGTTTAGCTGGAGAAGCAAATAAATGGGTTGAAGGAGTAATGGACAATCCTTCGGGAACCTATATCGTAAAAGCAAAGATACGTGCAAGTGATTTTACTGCCGGAAAAGTTGTTTTAAAGTACCGTGCATGGGCGAGGTTAGGAGAAGATTATTATCGTTCTCCAGAAGATATAGAACTCGGTTTTAACGCAGTGACCGAAGAAAAAGGAGGCTTGTACGCCGATACCAAAACAGAAGAAATCACATTGTATGAAAGTTTGCCAGAGTGTAATGACACGATTTGTGTAGCACTAAAATTCGTTGATAGTGATGGACAATTATTTGAAACAGCTAACTTCGAAGCGTTAACAGGAAAACAATATGCACTCGAAGCAGAGTTTGTTGCAACCGAAGGAGATTATCTACAATTAAGTGTTAGCTCTGACAACAATGTTTCATTTATTTCAACACAAACAAGTACGTTTAGTTTTTCTTCTCTACCTAGCAGTTCAAAAAACGAATTGACAACAACACTTAGTTTGAATCAAAACGGAAAACAAAAAATTCGTTTCTACTTCTTGCCCGGAACAATCGGACCAAATGTCATTAATTTCAAATCTATTGGAAATGGAATAATCGAAAGAGACGTTTCGTTTAATACAGTAAGAGAAAAAGAATTAATTGTTGAACTAAATAATAGTACAGTTCAACTTGGAAGAAATTTTAATGTAAAAGTACTCGATGAAGGCCTACGAGGAATCGAAAATGCATTAATTAAGTTTGTTGATAACACAGGAACAGTTACTAAGAGTGTTACAGGTAACGGAGCTGAAGGTAATGGTAGAAACGGAAACTATCGAATCGAGAACAATCTTGACACAGGAGTTTACATCGTAAATGTGCATGTAGACCAATACAAAACAAATGAAACTCCACTACTCATAACAACAAGCAGTGTTCTAACGGTTACGCCAGAACTTGAAGCAAAAATGCTCTTTGAAGAAACAACAAAAATACTCACAATGGACGTGACAAATAATTCCGAATTCGCTATTAGAAATTTATCTGCAGATGCCAGTGATTCAGAAAACTATCGAGTACAAATATTCACTCAAGGAATAATTAACTCAGGACAAACACAAAAAGTACAAGTAAAAGTTGATTTTATTGGTGAAGCAGAAAATGCTGATGAAACAATTACTATTTTTGTAAAGGGAATGGTTGAAGGTAAATTCTTTGTACAAGAAAATTCGTCTTTACATGCAATTTACAATCGCGAACTCGATAATGATTGTTTAGAACTACGACCGGGGAATGTAACAATTAATCTTATTGGAAAACAAGGAGCAAATGATACTGAAACAATTGAAGCAATAAATAATTGTGAGATCGCAATTAATCTAGAACACAGAACTGTTGAGAATACAAGACAATCATACATACTAGTTAAGAGCGAAGATATTTCTTTACAACCCGGACAAACAAAAAATATTACTATTACTGCGAATAATTTAGTTGAAAGACAATACCATAGAAACAATAGTTTTTCTTACGATATTGTATACGACTCAAATTATTTGACAAAAAGACTATCTGTAACTGTTAAACTAATTAATCCAACATTAGCCTTGAGTTATCCAGGACAAATTACTTTGTTCTTAGCAAAAGACAAACCTGGTGGAGCAGCAACTGCAGCACAACCAATATTTGTAAGCAATAGATCACAATTCCCAATAGAAGGACTACGCTTTAGTATTGAAAAAGAATATGCTACCCAGACAAATGTGCGAATAAGCGTTGAACCTAGTGGTGTTGTAAGTTTGAATCCAGGCGAATCAATTTCTCCACCAAAACTAGTATTTGCAGAAGCCTCATCTAAATTAACTGGCCCTGCGAAAGCACGTATTTACATCAGAGGAAGCTTGGCGAATTTGAATAATCGTGTTGGAACAAATGATCGATATGATTACCAAGCACTATTCGCTAATAGTTATGCACCAACCTCAGGACAAGGATACTCCAATTTGGGTAATAACAATCAAAGTAGATACCAAAATAATTATTCTAATCCAGGAACCCTAGGATATTACGGTCAATCAAATGGTTACACAAATAACAACGAACTACTAGGTGTGATCGAAGCAACAGTGTATTATTCTGGCTTTGATTGTTTGAGAGTTAGTGTTGTTGGAGACAATACATTTAATCTAAGTGCAGAAGGCGCACAAAGAAGTTCAAAAATAAGTATCAACAATACTTGTGCAGAACCTGTTCGCGTGCTCGATGCTAGTTCAAGATCACCTGATTTGATGTTTGGTTTACCAACAATTACCGTTGCCCCTGGAGAAAACGCACACACATACTTGAGCGTATTTAGTTTGAAGAATAATTTGAAACTTGAGAATTATCCAGTCATAATACGCGGAGTCACGGGCATGAGTCAATCACCAATAGAAGCGAAAGCATTACAATTAAACATTTATGCAGGAGTTAATTTCAATGACACTTATAGTAAAGCAACGACCGGAGTAAAAGCAAAAACCTGTACTAAAGAAGACATAACAATTAGTATCCCAAAAACAAGTACTGGAAATTCGGATTGTTCTAATGGATATTGTGACGCAGAACAAGCTTCTGCATATCTAGCAAAGAAATTAGATATGACAATAAAAAAGGCTAGATCACAAGCTCTTGTAGCACAAAAAGAAACTGAGTTTGGAGCTTGTGCTTCACAAAAGTATTGTACATTTGCTTTGTTAAACGTTCCAAAAGAAACTGTGAAAATATATTTGAAAAACGACGCAATTACTGCTGAAACAATGCGAAATGCATTTGATAAAATAACCCAAGGAAGTACTGGATTTGTTGGTGGACTTGATCAAGGAGATTATCGATTCGAAGAACGCGTGATAAATGAACAAACACTCGAAACAATATCTATGAGTCCATATGGTCGACACGTATTTATTGATAACCAACTAAAAGGTTGCGGTTATTACGAAATAGTTCTTAACGGTTCATTCCCAGTTAGTGCAGAAGGAGTTGCATTCGATATTCCTACAATAACAATGCAAGCAAGAGCTTCAAGTGGTGGGCCTCGCGTTGAAACAAAAGAATGCCGTGATTCTCTTGAGAACCTAGTTAATTTTATTCCAGTTGACAAATCATATACTTTAGGAGACGACAAAGGCTCTTGGTTAACAAGTATTGAGACCGAGAAGAAACTAGAAGGAATTGCAAAAGGACTTTCAACAAAATTATTTGGAAGCGAGAACCGAGTAGGACAAGGCAATGGAAACAAAATTATTCTAAAAGAAGGTGCACCAAATAATGCTTTAGCAGAAGTTTGTTTAGCTGGAGGAACTAAAAAAACTATTAATGTTACAGTTACATCACAAATCGATTCTATGAATGCAACAACACGCAAAGCATTTGAGACACAAATTGTAAAAATGGTTTCTGAAACAACAAAAGGAAATTTTGGAACAAATTGTTTAGTCAAAGGAACTGACGGATATAATTGTGTACGACTAACTGATTCGGGTGGCGTTGGCGGATTAAAACTTAGTATACCCAATAAACGACTAACCCTAAGCCACAAAGAAGGTTGTGTTGAAGCAGAACTAACATCAAGTCTCAATGAACAAGTTAATTTCGAAGTTACGCCCGAAGAAGGAAAAAAGAAATTTAATGGAGTAACACGTGTAGTAGTATTTGATTCTAAGAAAAAAGAAAAGTATTATGAAAAAAGTTTTATTGATGGAAAAGTAATCACCGACAAAACCACTACACTAGTAAAAGGTAGCGGAACAACTTTTGCAAAAAAAGTAATTGTTTGTGCGTACCCTGGGACTACTCAAAAGAAAGCAAGCACACATGCAGAGAATGCATATATTACTGCCAATGGTGCACAATTTGTTTTAAAGGCCGTGAATAAAAATGCAGGACTTGGCGAAGGAACAGGAAAAGACGACGGAATCATAACAATTTCTACTGGAAGACTACACCCAAATGACTTGATCGAACTCGTTGGAAAGCCAGACTCATTCAAAGACAAAATTGGTGAAGCAAATCCATATTATTTTACACTTGTTTGGAATGACAGCAGTGACACGATATATAACTTTCACGATTATTTTACCGCATATAGAAACTTGGGCAATGGAAAAGGACTTGTGTTTAGAGAAGAAGATGGTTCTCTAACAGACACTGGCGTTGTTCGCGAGAAAAAAGATACTGCGGCACGAGCAGGAATGATGTCTTATTTCAAATGGTGTGCAGGAACAAGCGCAATATGTAATGTAGGAACCGGAATTGTTAGTTCAGCTTTGGGAGTAGCACTTGATTGTGGTTTGCCTGCTGCAACAGTAATGAGAGATGATCTAACAAAAGCATTCCCTTTATGGAAAAAAGTAATGGAAGGAATAGAAAAAATACCTTTGTTAGGTGATTTAGTTAAGACTGAGGATCCAACAATCAAACCAATGGATTGGACTGCAAAAACTAATGATGCCGTTGTTGCAGGTGGTGTTGGTGGATTAACAGCACGCACAATTTCAAATACTATGCGAACGTTTTCTGGTTTAAGCAAGAATAATCGAGCAGGAATAACTAAATGGGCGTCAAACACATTCACAAACGAAGTTAAGAAATCTGCGAAAAAAGCATTTATAGAAGCAAATCCATCACTAAAAGGAAGTAGTCAGCTTACAAAAATGGTTGATGCGTATGGCGATTTGTTCAAGACGAACTTTAGTGCGAGACTAGATTCAGAGTTCACTGAAGTACTAGCAAAAACAAAAATGAGCGAGCGAGCAATAATTAGTGATTTCAAAACAGTAAAAAATAAAGATTTATTATCTGCAGTTGGAAGAGCAAGAAAAGCTGCTGATACTGGACTTGACACATTCTTATCAGGAAATAGTGGCTTTAAATCTGGAGCGAATGAACTAAGTTGGTTTGATGTACTAGCTGAAAACGGAACAAACAATAGGTATAATCCAAACCTTTCCCCTAGTGATTTAACAGGTAAGTTAAAAGGCAAAGTAGGCATGTTAATTGATGATGCTGCAGGGAGAAGAGCTGGTTTAACAGGCCGTATAGACGCAGGACTTGACGCAACAAGTGTGGTTAACACAAAGTTTACTACTAGTGCAGGCAAAGATGTTGCAAATGTAATACCAAAAACCGATATTGAATCGTCTGCTAGAATGATTGCAAAGGATATCTTAGGAGAACAAGCACACGGAAAAGCTATTCCAGTAAATAATATTGATGATTTTGCAGAACAAATTGCTAAGCGCCTAGATAGCTCAATTACTGGCGAATACATTACCAAAGCTGATTTTATGTCTAAACTTTCAAATGAAACAGACACTGTTTTGAAAGGAAAAGCATTTTCTTCAATATCAAATGCACAACTCGATGATATTGCAAGAACATCAAAAGGAATGGTAGATGATGTACTCTCAAAAGCAAATCCTGAAGATCTTATAGCAAAAAGAGGGTTTTTAACAAAAGCAAAGGCTTTGTTTAGCGGAAGATTCTTGGCATCAATGGGAAGAGGAATCGGTTGTGGACTAGCATCGAATTATATCGGGGTTAAAAAATACAAAGAAGCATTTAACAAACACTTCAAAAAAGAATTAGACACTGCAAAGTCACTTGGTGGCGAAGGAACAATGTTTGTGAAAGGCGAAACTTACAAAATGGTATTAAAGAAAGACAAAAAAGAAGAAATTGCTGCAAGCTACTACCCTATTGTTTCAGGTAGCGCAATAGAAAAAGAAATGATAGCTAATATTTCAAAAAATACAAATAATTATCTGCAATGGGATTCTAAATTAAACACTAAACCGCCTGAGAAAAGAAAATTAGTAAATTACTTGTTAAGCATAGAAATAACTGATTTGATTGAAACTACAAAAGAAAGAGGTGGTTTTGAGAACAAAGCCAAATTAGACGAGATTGAAGCAGAATTACAAAAAGCACAAGTACAAGAACTAATTTATATGTACACAAATATGAAGGACGGACAACGCCCACAAAAATACAAGCAAGGTAATGAAGACTATCCTGTGCTTGAACCATGGGTTGGTTCTTTGATGATTGCTTTGCGAGACGAGATTACTGATGATATGTTAGCCGATGAATTAAAAGGAAAAAATAGTTTTGTTAAAGACAAAATTACTGAGCTAATAAACGCGATGAGAGCAAGTGGAAAGTTTGAAATTACTCCCGAAATTGCTGCAAAAGTTGTTGGTAGCCACGCAGATGAATTCTATAAAATCGATGGTGCTTGGGAAGAAATACTTTAAACCAAAGACAACTTGGTAACAACAACACACCGTGAAGGACAAGTATTTTTAACTACCAAGTTCTCATTCTATTGACATGAAATTTAAGAAAAAAAATAAAAAACCTTTTGTTAATAGCAAGGGATTCAATATGTTTTCTGCACTTGTTGCCGCAGTGTTGTTGATGACCTCAGTAGTACTTGTAAGCATCCTAGTTGATACGGAAGAACGCTTTGGGCGCGAACTCTATATCATGATAGGGAATTATCAATTAAGTGACGCCGCTTCACTTGCAAGAGCAGATGCATTGCAAAGCTTTAATTTTCATTTTCGCGAACAAATGGAAGACTATCTAACGTATAATGATGCTGAAAGAGAAGACCAACAAGGATTTACGCTCATAAAAACGGAGGATTTAAGTAGCTTTAATTGGGACAATATAGAAGCAGAATTTGAAAGAACTATTTTACTTGTAGACAATGCGGGCGGAAGAACAAAAGATTTTGACGCGGCAATCGATTTTGTTGCAAGAAAAACAGTTACACAATTCCACAGCGGCCCCTACGGAAAATACAACGTAGCATTAAAGGGTGAAAATGAAGAAGCAATCACTGCAATTAAAGACGGAATTAAAGAAGCAATGATTAAATATATGGATGAAGGAAACCGTGTGTTAGAAGTACTTGATTGCGACGATACTGATTGCCCTCTTGGAACATTTTATTTTAATGTCCCACTAGATAAAATGTCACCTGAAGCATACGACGCACTACCTCGCATAGTTGTACAAGACATTGTAACAAAAGAAGAAATACAAATAGCTATTCTACCCAAAACAAGATTACGGATTTATATTCCTCTTCGTTTTTTCAAAGCAATTTATGAAGCTAAAAAAAATGCAGAAGTACTTGACAGAGTAGAAGGACGCAACACTATTTCAGAAGCACGCCTTGGTTTTTGTGATCAGGATAGTTGCTATCCAAGAGATGATCCAACAATTATTCCAAGAGACACTACTTGGCGCACTAGTTCTTGTGTTGGTAGAACTAATACAACAACTTTTCAAACCATACCATTGTCCATGGGTAGTACACAATACTATACAAAAGGGAGTGGTATTGGAAGAGTTGAACTAGGTGCATTCGTCAAAGAAGAAATTTGTCGCGCCGCTAGCACTACTGACTTTGATACAGACGATGGTGAATTTGTAAATTATAATGCTACTGGTGGAGCACACCAAGGCTTAGCAACTGTGGGACAAGAACTACTTCCTATTCTTGATTGTCCATTCTTTAGGATAACTGTTACTCCAGATAGTAAAAAACAAAAAACACTTAGAGGCGGAGTAGCCGGAACAAATGAATTATTTTGTACAAAAGTAATTCAAGTTACTACTGACGTAATGTATAAAGAAACAGATAGATTATACATTGTAAATGGAACCGCCAATTATTACAAGATTCGCATTGCTGGAAGAACATATCAAAAACTAAACGTTGGTTCAGCGATTTGTAATAATAATGGTAACGGCACTGATGGAACTTGTTCTCCATAAGCAAAAGATTAATAATCAAAGATATCTTATTTAATCAAATGAAAACAAAATACATACTTTTACTCATAATGCTCTTGTCTTTTGGAACTCTTGTTAGTGCAAGCTATTTTGATTATACCCAAATATTTGTTGGTTGTGTAAACGAAGTGTGTGACGGAGTAGACAATGATTGTGACGGAATTGTCGACGAGTTTTTAACAAAAAATTGTACCGCACAAAACCCAAATTCTGCATTGGGTACGTGTAGCGGAACACAAGTATGCGGGTATGGTGTGTGGCTAAGTTGTGATGTTTCTTCGATGTATACTATACAAGAAAAATGTAATAATTTAGACGAAGATTGTGATGGACAAATAGATGAAGCATGGCCAAACAAAGGAAGCTCTTGTGGAAACTGTGGAACGTTCGCATGTAATTCTTCCGGGAACGGGTTAGTTTGTTCTAATGAAGGAAATTGTGTTATAAACGAAACACACACAACCACGTGTGGAACAACCGATGTAGGTGAATGCCAATTAGGAACACAAGAACAAATTTGCTCAAGTAATTGTACGTGGAATCAATGGAGTTCATGTACAGGAAATATCGAACCAGGTGTAGAAGTTTGCGACGGATTCAAAGATGAGGATTGCGACGGAGAAGTAGATGAAGGTTGTGATTGCACAAATGGAAGAACCCAGACTTGTGGAAGTGATAAAGGAGCATGTGTAAAAGGAATACAAACTTGTGTCAACGGAACATGGTCACAAGAATGCATAGGCGAAACAACACCTGCAACTGAAACTTGTTACGGATTTGCAGACGAAGACTGCGATGGCACAGTTAACGAAGACTGTGACTGCGTTAATGGAATAACCAAACCGTGCGGAAGCAGTACCGGAGAATGTGTGGCCGGATTACAAACTTGTGTCAACGGAACATGGTCACAAGAATGCATAGGCGAAATAAAAGGAACCGCCGAAACCTGCGATAACAAAGACAATGATTGTGATGGACAAACAAATGAAGGGTGCGATTGCATCGACGGAACAAACAAACCCTGCGGCACAAATGAGGGTGAATGTACTGCAGGAACACAAACTTGTGTCGAAGGCAAATGGGCGTCTGAATGTATCGGCGAAATAAAAGGAACCGCCGAAACCTGCGATAACAAAGACAATGATTGTGATGGGGCCAAAGATAATTTAGGTGAAAAAGAATGTGGGGTCTCATCAATTGGCGCGTGTTCGCTTGGGGCGCAAACGTGTACTACTGGGATTTGGAGCACATGTAATTCGATAAACCCAACAACAGAAGTTTGCGAAGGAATCATAGATGAAGATTGCGATGGCGAAATAGAGGAAGAATGCAATTGTGTTAATGGAACAACCCAAGAATGTGGAGTTGATACCGGAGAATGTGCAAAAGGAATACAAACTTGTGTAAAAGGTTTGTGGAATGATTGTAACGATATCCGCAATGTAAATGAAATTTGTGATAATGGTTTAGATGAAGATTGTGATGGTGTTATTGATAGTGGTTGTGTTGTTAATAAACAAGTAGAAGCAACACCGTTATCAACTATTGAGGATAATACTCCGTTAAGAAAAACCGATCCAATTGTTGACGATGTACTTCAAACAAGTGACGACACTACAAATTATGACGATTTTTTTGTACCTGGTAATTCTGGTTCACAAACAATTATTCCGGCACAAAAATTTAGTATTAGTGCTACAAATTATAATGGTACAACTAATATACCCGCGGACGCAGTAGCTACAATAAGCTCATTCGTTTTAGAAAAAAAAGGGAAAGGAAAAATAGTTTTTGACGAAAGAATTGTTCTGAACAAAAATATTAATCTTGATGAAATAAGCCACATAAAAGACAACGAAGTTTTTATTGATTCCGAAGAAGCACCGGAACTAAATAAACGCGCAAGAATTACAATCGACTCAGACATAACCTTTCCAATTATTCTAAAGAATGGTTTGCCTTGTCCCGAAGAAGAATGCAGAATCATTTCAATCGAAAATGGAAAAGTAGAATTTGATGTAGAAGGTTTTTCAACATATTCCATTGGCGATTTAGACGCGTTTTTATGTGAAAGTGGCAGAGCAAGTGAAGCGTGTATTTGTGAGAACAAAACAATTACAAATAATTATTGTTGTGGCGACTTAATTAGCATTGTTGATTGTAGTCAAGGAATTGTTCCACCCGTACAAACAGTAAGTAATTGTTTTCCAGCAATAGAAGGTAAGTGCGTTAATCTAGGTGCCCAAAGAGGTACTTGTAATAACGGTGTTTTTACAAAGGGTTGCGCGTCAGACCCTCGTTCAAATAGGGGATTAATTGCTGTCGTTATTGAAAACCAATTAATCATACTCGGTTTAATCGGAGCAATAGTTGTTATCATTGCAATATTTTTAATTGTTAAAAAAGTTGGCGGGAAGAAAAAGATTCCAAGGACACCGTGCCCCACACCCACAAACATAATAAATGAAATTCAAAAAGAAAAACAAATAACAAAAACTAAAAATGCTCCGTCAAATAGTGGTATGAACTTTGGTGAAGACGACGATGTTTTTGCAGAACTAGAAAAAGGATTAGAATGATATTGTGGCAAGACAACAAGTATTTATACTAGAAGGAAACAGTGATTATTATGAAGAAGCTATTTGTATTATTGATTGTTATTTTCATTTTATTCTCGTTTGGATGCGTTGAAGACGATGTTAATTCAAACATAAAAGACAACAACTTAGATAAAAAAAATACAAGCATGGACCTCAAAGACTGTCTTTCAAATGCTACAACACAAGCAGGAACAGATGATTGCTACATAGCAATTGCTAAACAAAGCGGAGTATCAGAATTTTGCAACGACGTTTCGGATGCTGGGAAACAAGAATGTTACTCTGTTGTCCCAAGCGATGTAAATCTTGATAATGCAAAACCAGATGAAGAAATTAAAACAGATGAAGAAGGCAATGCATTAACAGGATTATTTGGTTTGAGTTTTGCAGGGAACACTTATTTTCCAACAATAAACCACGAAGTAATTCCCTTTGCAGAAGAAGGAAGCGACGTAACAGTTAACGCAACTGTGAACGATTTGAAAAATGGTGCAAAAGTATACGTGGTTTATAAAAATAGTTTTAACTTTGGTTCCCAAGGCTGGCAAGAAATTGAGATGACCAATTCTAGCGGAAACAATTGGCAAGGAACAATTCCTTTAAGTGGACTGACTGTTGCAAAAAGCACTCCAAATCAATTAATCAATGGTGGTTTTGAAGAATGGGACGAAGACGGTGCACCAAAAAATTGGCGAGCAGGATGGAGTAGATCAACTGGCCTTACTCGCGAAACTAATCCAGAGAACGTAGCCCAAGGAAACTCATCATGGTTATTAAATTTCAATCCTAGTTCACATGGTGCAAGAGCATGTAACCCCGGAGACGAATACCCACTCAAAGGAACTTTAACATCAGATGAATTTGTGATCCAAGGTGACGTAATAAACTTCTTTGGAATGCACTATCCACACCTACCATTTGGACGCGGCACAAATTATTACAAAGATATTCTAACCGATGAATTTTATTCCAGTATAGCAACACCTTGGGGAATGAAAACTAACAAATTTCCAAATACCGCGCGCAAATATATCGAACAAGATTTTTCTCCAAAAATCCAAATTATTAATTCTGTCGGAGATATACTCGCAGAAGATTTTTTGAGAATCTCAGATTATGCTTATGAATACGAACTTGATGTTAGAGAATACAAAGAACAAAATGCAAGAATTAGAATTATCGACGATTCATTTAATAGTGGCGGAGCATTAGTAGATAGTTTTATGCAAATTGGTCGAGAAGGAGACGAATATGTTAAATTTGATTTTAAGAATTCCGCTGGTGAAAACTTAGCAAACCTTGGTTTTGAAGACGGTACTTTTGATAATTGGACTGCAGAACCAGCTAATTTATGGAGACTAATGAAAAGAGATGCGGGTTTTATACCAAAACAAGCCGTACACGCAAATGGTGAATTATTTCCCGAAGGAACACCATCTATACCAAACAGTAATTGGTTTGCGCAAAGCAGAAGGGTGGTTTGTTTGTCAGAAAGTATTCTTATGAAAAATCCGGATTTGGACAACAGTTATTTTGATAATAGAACATATCGCACAGGCGATTGTAATTCAATACGTGCATGGTATGAAAAAACTAATAACCCTCGACTTGTTCTTAGAGACACTGCAACAGATAAACAAGTTGAAGACTTAATCGCCGGAAAAACAAGTTCCGCTGCTCGAGAAGTATTTAGACACAATTTTCTAATTAATAAAGAAGAAGGATTAGGCGACTATGTTGTTTCTTCATTCCACAATGGCGTAACTTATCGAAACGAACATTATTTTGGAGAGACTGCTAATTGCCCCGGAACAGAACTTGATGACGACGGCAAAGTCGAGTGTGGAGACGGTTTATGTGAAATTAATGTACACGGACAACTAAATGCCCCCGTAATTGCCGGAAGACCATATCTGTTAAAATACAAAGCAAAAACCGATGCAGGAATATCAAGCTCACAAATAATTCTAAACTGTGATTACTCTGGCGAATCATTCACACATGTTGGTGGAGTAATGATTGATGGAAAACCAATGCAGTATAGTATAGACGCAGAATCACGCGGGAAGATTTATACAGCTAGTCGCTGTCAAGTTGATGCTAGCGAATGGCAAGAATGTGTAGCAGTAATCGTACCGCCAAAAGGCACAAGCATGTGTCATGATTTTAGAGTCGCAACCGGTAAATTACCAAATGGTGGAAACAAATTGTGGTTAGACGATTTTACTTTTAGTCCACTTTACCCCGGTTTAAAATATTATATAAAAGTTGTAGACGCCGACGGAGAATACTCGAATGTTTTTGACGATATAGAAAAGAATTGGGGGATTAGCAACGGAAGTTTAGAATATAGCGCTCGCAGAAAATCAGTTGTATTTGCAAAAGAAGCAAATTGGGATAACTACGTTGTCGAAGCACGCGTTAGACAAGAAGAAGCTCTTGGTTACCAAGGATACGCTTGGTCACAAATTAATTTCCATTTAAGAGCACAAGGACTAGACAACGATATACGTGTTAAATTTAATATTCCGCATAATCTAATCGAAATTGGCAAAACAATTAATCGACGCGGAGATAGTTTCAAATTACAAAATCCACAAAGCATTAGGAACGGCAATAACCCTGCGCCAGGAGCAAGAGATTATAGACCACATTTAGATGATAGAGTTAATAGAACAAGCTTTGAAACAGAGAAATGGTATACTATCAAAGCAGAGATTAATGAAAATACTCTACGTGTTTGGTATAAGACAGATGGTGGAACATACGTAAAAGCAATTGACGAAACTCTTTCTAGCGCAATACCTGCTTCGGGAGGAATTGCATTATCTGGTTATGAAGGACGAATGAAAATTGATTCATTAAAGGTTACTAGTTTGAGCGGACAAACTCTATTTGAAGAAAACTTTGATTCTTTGGATAACTGGGAAATAATTGCTACACATCCAAACGCAGCACAATTTATTGCTGTAGGTAACAAAAAGAATTGGGCAAAAGTATTAGAAAATGCCAAACCTGGCGATCTTCCAAAAGCAGATCAGAACTTTTCTTTTACCCCTACTACCGCAAGATATGTTGCAATCACTATTAATGATTCCCATGGAAGATGCAGAATAAATACAAATGCCGACTCTGCACTTAGATACGAAGTTCATGTTAAACCAAAATTATTTGACACTGCCGGGAACAATGTTTTTGCAAATGCAAAAATGGTTTCTATGAACACTCATCCAATAACTCCAAATGTATGGAATGGCAATAAATCCATCTATTTTTATGGACGCGCAAAAGAAATGGACATTTATGAACCACTAGGAAGAATAGTTTTTGACCTTGGAGAAAATAAAGAAGTAAACAAATTGGGTGTGTATACACATTATAATGGATACCGAACAAATGAGACCAAATGTCTAACTTCGTTGACTGCTTTGCCAAGCGACTTTGATCTTGAGCTAATTCCCGAAGAAGACTATTAATCTGAGACTAACTCAAAACCGTGCCAAGTTAAGTTTATATATAATAAATGAATTCTTATTTAGTTTATAGGTGTCTAAAGATTTAATAAAAGGTAGATGCATATAATCTATAGTTGATAAGTGAATTGTATGGGTGTTGGTGACTCGGTGAAAGACTTCTATTTTGCCATGGAAGACAAATGGTATTCTCTTGTTGACCGCGTCTCAGACAAAATTTCTTTTGTTGGTCGTGCAGTTGATGGTTTAGAAGACAAAGGCGTACCAACTTTTCCATTAGCAATAATTGTTCTTATTCTTATTATATTACTCGTAGCATTTTTAGTTTTGAACACGGGTTCAAACTTAACAATCATTGTTAAGGATACTTCCGGAGATGGAATCAACGGAGCAACAGTAACTGTGTTAAGTGGAAGCGATACAATCGCAGTACGAAATACTGATGTACAAGGAAAAATTATTTTCTATTTACCAAACGGAGAATATGACGTCCGTATCGAGAAAACAAATTATAATGCTAGTTTGCTCTCAAGCGTTTTAGCTGGAGAAGAAAGAAGTATAATACTTGAATCAATGTCAAGTGTGCTAACAAAAGCTATTTCACTAAAAACTGGTGCCGGGATACTAGCTAACGGAAGTGGAACTGTTTTATACTCTTGTCTTGGAAGCAGTGAACAATTTATTGCAACTTATAATAGTGGAGTATTTAATGCTAATTTTAGTGATTGTACAGAAATAATTATTGACTCTGTTTCGGGTTACAATGTTATCGCAGGAAGAGCGTCTTTTTCTGGAACAGAAGATGTTGTCGTAGAAGTACCCGAAGAAAATGTGGGAACGATTACAGTTAATTTAAGTTCAGATGAAACAGTTCCAGCAGGCATTAGGGTTATCCTAACTAATGAAGATAATTCTATTGCCAAACCACAATATACTCAACAATCAGGCGTAGTTATTTTCAATGACATACCAACAGGCACTTACCACATAGTTATATCAGATGCAAGATTTGAAGATTATGACGGAAGTAATATTGGCGACACAAAAGAGCTACGTAAAGACGAGACAATTTCATTTAATATTGCTTTAACACCACGGGTTTTGTCAACAATTACTATAAATGTAAAAGACTCTGCGACAGGTGCACCAGTAATTGGTGCAGAAGTAAGAAGAATGACACAAAGCAATCAAGGCAATGCAGATCTTGAAGTAAGTGGAACAAGCGGACAAGTTACTTTTGATGTATCAGAAGGAAGTACATATATATTCTCAGCAGAACACCCAGATTATTTGATAGGTGATGTAAAAACAGTTGCAGCAGGACAAACAGCTACATTTAATTTAGTTGCAGCCGAAGCAGGAAATGCGCAAAGCTTACTCATTAGAATTATTGACACAATAGGAGAACCAATTAACAACGTACACATATCTCTTAAGAAACTTGACGATACTAGGGTTAGTGAGAAAACAACTGGTGCTGAAGGTACTGCAGAATTCTTTAATTTAGAACTAGGAAATTACTATGTTTATGCTAGCAAAGCAGGCTTTGCAAGTGCAACTTCTCCAAGCGTACAAGTACTACCAAGAAGACAAAGCGAACTCGATGTTACACTTGACATTGGGAGAGGTGATATCGTTCTCACAGTTATGAATGGTTCTGACGAGTTAATGGAAGGAGCTAATGTGAGTGCAATTAATTATTACACTAGCGAAGTTGAATCTGAACAAAACATTGGATCTGATGGACGCGCAAGTTTTAATTTACGCGCAGATAAAAAAGTTTATTTTGTTGTTGACGCACCAGGATATTTGAATTATTATACTTCATCTATAATGCCTGATGTAGGAAGCAGTCTTGATAAGAAAGTTGTTCTTGCTAAGAGCACAGGAAGACTCGATGTAGAAATTCTTGGTGTGACCTCAGTTAGCGGAGAAGAACTTGGTGGAGATAGAACTGTTTCAGCAGGAACATATATTGTACGCACAACACTTGAAGTTCCAAGTGGAAATTTTGATGAAGCAGGAATTCATTTGCGAACAGGAAAAGCAAATGAAGGCACTACAAATATAATGGAAGAAGACAATGCATACATCGGAGATGTTTATAGTTTTGCAACAAGAGGAACTCGCGGAACAACATTTTCTCCACCTAATGGATATGGTGTAGACCTCGACAATGTTACTTCTAGTTCAGCTAAATGGATTAACAATGTATGGAAAAATCCAGGCGAAGGAATATACGAACTCGAAGCAGAACTTGTTATCGCTGATGTGCCCGCAAACACAGGAGTTAATTTATGGTATCGTGCATGGGCAAAAGGTGGAGCAACACTACGAGACCCTACGAGTAACCCAACCACTGAATTATATGCTAGCGCAAATAACTACTTGTTAAATGGTGGAAATGCTAGTTTATGTGATGTGAGCTTTTGTAAGAGCAATTCGATCGAAACGCTTACTGGAAGTAATGCTGGTCGAACACAATACATTACAAATAGCTTTAATGCAAGCCAAGGAAATACTTATCGATTGAAAACTGCTTTGATTAATCGACGCGCAATTAGCGGAGCAGTACTTAAGATAGAAGGCAGCGGAATGGTTGTTAACGAGACACGAGTTAATGGATTAATTTATGACGACGAAACGATTGAACTTGGAACAATGGGCGAAGACAAATACACTGAACTAGAAATAGAATTTACTACTAATAGTAGCGGAGCTGCAAGTTTACAATTATTGATTAATTCTTCTACCGCAACCGAACTAGAAGAAACAATTGCTATTACTATTCGTGCTAACAAAACATTTACACTGGACGTAATCCCAAGACAAATTATTCCATTTATTACAAACACTTTGTTCTTTGAGACAACAGATGGAGATACGCCACTAAATAACACTCTCATTGAGATTAAATCAAACGAAGATATTTTAGATACAATAGAAACTAATGGAGAAGGTTTGGCACAATACGAACTTGCTTCCCCACTAGCAGGAGATGTTATCACAATCACTGCACGAAAAGAAGGTTATGATGATTTAGTTATTAGCAAAGATGTTCTCGAACAAGTACTTATCGTAGTACCTCCAGTTATTAGTGAGACTATTAAGATTGGAGAAGTTGCTAGTATTGAAGAAATGGTTATACTTGAGAACGCAACAGTAAAAGACCTAGAAATTAAACGAGTTGCTATTGACGGAGAACTATCAAATTACCTTGATATAAGATTCCTCGATACACTCCAAGGAGAAGTAATTGCAAGTGGTGCAGACGGAAATTATAATTTAAAAATAAAACCAAATTCAACTGCACAAAGACTAGCTCAGCCAAGGACTGTACAAGGACGAGTTGTTATTGACGTGACACCACAAGGAACAACACAAACATTCACTAACGAAATTCCAGTTACTATTAGATTGTCAATGCCAGGATATTTGGATAATGAAAACTGTTTGAAGATTACACCGACAACCCTTGAGTTTGTTGCTTCTACAACAGAGCAAATACAAACCGTTGAAATTGAAAATACTTGTACTGCAGAAGGAACCAAAGTTAATCTACATAACCTCGAAGCTAAGTTAAATGAAACAAGTAGATTTGGAAATATTAGTGTAACCGGAACAGAACTTTCTGGAAGACTTATTAGTGATACTTACGGAGAAATAGATGAGATACTCCAGACCGACGCAAAAATAACTGCTAAAATTGTTTTTGCTCCAAATACTACTGCAGACGCAGGAACACAAGAACTAGAATTAACAATAAGAGGAACTAATATTGCTGATGAAGGAGAGACAGAAACAATTGAAGCAAGAATAACACTTGACGTTTCAATGAGTAACCTTTCTCGTTGTATTGAGATAGACCAACCAGCACAAGGCGTAGTTCTTGAAGTAGCAGGATGGAATTTAGGGTATAATAGAATAGTTAATAGTAATTTGAGCTCTTATGCACAGAATTACCAAGGATTTGGCGGTTCACAATCTCGCTATGGAGGAGGATATGGTTCAATGCCCTATGGAATGGGACAAGCACTACCATTTATGCAACAACAAGGCAATACTAGTACTTACGAACAAAACTCCTTTACTATAAAGAATAATTGTGCTGTTGACATTGAAATAGATCTTGACGCAGACTCAAGAATTACTGTTGGAGAAGAAGACCTAATAATTAATAGAGATAGTGATGCAACTGTGACACTTACCCCTGGTTATATGCTAGGAAGATACAAGGTAAAAGTTAACGCAAAAGTAGCTAATACCGAAGAGATTAAACGAAAAATTGAAACTGTTGATGTTACTGTTCGACGACTTGGAGAAAGTGATCCTGATTGTATCAAAACAAATGTTACTACACTAAATTTCAATTCGTTCTTGTACACTCCACAGAAATACAAAGTATATAATTATTGTTATAATTCAGGACACATATTGAATAGAGCTAATGCAGTTTCAATCCAATGTGATGCACTAAACGTTAAAAATAACACTGATCCGCGATTCTACCAAACTGGTTACGAAGAATCTTATCGGGCAACAAGCCCGATAAATAATCAAATGCAATCATATTATGATTATTTGAAACCACAGGGTTGTCAAACAAATACTTGTGCGTTAATTTCAGGTGTACGAACATTTGAACACAGAATAGTTGAGAACGGTGGACAATCAATAGAAGAATTGACTTTTGAAGTTCGACCAAGTTCAAATTACATCCAACAAAGAAAGTTATTTGATGAAAAACGCGGGAGTTACGGAGCATTTAGTGCTATTGCAGATGTACGTGTTTGGGGAACAGAAACTAATAACCGAACAAATGTATACGGATTGTTGAATGTTAGTTACTCAAATCAATATGGTTCACAGCAATGTATGCAATTCCCTATCGAAGTAGAAGACATATACCGCATAACAGAAAGTATCGACGCTGCAATTAATTGGGGAGATCCAAATGCTAGACCACAAGACTGTGTAAAAGATCGTAAAGACGACTCGCTTAATTTGGTTAGATACTGGGGCGATAAAGGAAGTGACCTAGGTGTAATCCCAGAATCCGAGTTTAGTTCAAAAGGAAAGTACATGTACATTGCAGAACCACCAGCAGTACGTATTGGACCCGCACCAACAACAAATTATTATCCATATAACCCACAAAATAGACGAGTTGAAAGCAACGCAACAAAGAATTGTGGTTTGATGGATACTTTAAGTAATTTGAAATACGACAATGAATTCGAAGGAGTAAAGTTAAAAGTACTCACAACTAATTCAGGAAGCTTAACTAAGAATACTCGCGGACCAAATCTAATGCTTTCAATTGATCGAAGCGGAATAAAGAATGATTGTGTAATAATACAGACTCCAGTTACTGCTACCTTGCGACGAGCAGTTAACTCTGAATCAGGACAAGTAGGTTGGACATTAAGAGCAATTGTTACAAGACCAGGTTATACAATTAAAGGAAAAGCTGCAGAAGAATGTGTTTTAGCACAAGGAACTGACCTAACTGCAAAAGATTTAGACACACTAGTACGAGAGAACTACGGAAAAGGAATTGCTAGCGAAATACTAAAAGCAATTAATAAAAACGAAAAGTATAAAGGAAAATACACACTCGAACAAATAAAAGCAATTTTGAATCGAATAAATGCTGCGACAGTTACTGCTTGTGCAAACGAACCAGACGACTATGGATTTGACTTGATAGGACTTACTAGTGACGAAGAAATTCCTACCACAAGGTTAGATACTTATTGTGAGGACAAGTTTTGTAACGACAATATGCTCGAATTGTTCTTGCGAGACAAATACAAGAATATTACAAAAGCTGTTAAGACAGCTAATGGTAAATATAGCCTTAGTAGTGGAAACGGAAAAATGAGTGAGTTGTAT
>Ga0233437_1001168_pt1 | contig 50765 bp, 37 predicted proteins | sample SI_122_August201_FD_182714 | JGI IMG/M metagenome (GOLD analysis project Ga0233437, IMG submission 182714) | Seawater microbial communities from Saanich Inlet, British Columbia, Canada - SI_122_August2016_200_MG | ecosystem: Environmental > Aquatic > Marine > Inlet | place: Canada: British... | reverse complement strand
TAATGGAAATGATGTTAAAATAAATACAAGCAATTTCAAAACCGGTGTTTATATTATCAAAATTGAAACAGCCGAAAGTTCAATAATCGAAAAAATAACTATTAAATAAATATTTTAAAATACGAATTTATAAAGGCTGTCTTCTTATGAAGGCAGCCTTTTTATCGTAATAGATAAAAATATTCTTCAGTCGGACTTTACGCAACCTTTGCAAAAAGTGAGTGTCTTTAATATTAAAGTTAATAATTTGTAAATCTTAAAAGAGATTATCATGTTTCAAAAAATCTTAATTATTCTAATTATTTCAGCCTTTATACCTTTTAAAATGAACGCTGAATGGGTATCTTTGGATAAAAACAAAGTATCAAAAACCTCTCCTAATGTTACACTCATCAGCGATGATGACAACAGTACTGTAATTAAAATTGAGTTATCGGGATTCAATGTAAAAGAATTTAATACAGAAGGAAAAACTTACCAGGTTGTTGATTTAATGACAGAAATTTTCTCTACAGAATTCGGTTTCCCTGAGTTGCCATATATCGCAAAAGTATTGGCTATTCCTGATCATACAGGTATTTCAGTTGAAGTATTAGAAACAGGCAATATTCAAATATTCAAAAATATTTATTTACCTCCGGCACGATTAAGTTGGTTTGAAGGCCAACCGGAATCTCCTTATTCAGAAAATCCGGAAGCATATCATTCACCAGATGTTTATCCTAAAGAATTTGCTAAAATAGACCCACCTTCAATTTTTCGTGATTTTCGCATTGCCCGTCTTTCTGTTTTTCCGCTCCGCTATTTTCCCGCAAAAAAAGAATTACAGGTAGTTTCTTCAATTACTGTTCGGATTAATTACGGTCCCGGTGAGGTAGTGAATCCTAAAATAACAGTCCGAAAAACAATTAGCCCTTCCTTTGGAAAACTATATCGAAGTTTCATTTTTAATTATCAAAATGTATTAGACAACCTATACGATGGTAGTGAAAATGGGCGGGAAGTAATGCTATGTATTATGCCGGATATATTTACAGAAAGCTTTCAGCAATACGCCGATTGGAACCGTCAAAGCGGCACTGATGTTCATGTAACTAAATTCAGTGATATTGGCGCAAATTCCAGTAATCCGAATATTATTAAAGACCATATTGCCGATGCATACCATAGTTGGGAACATCCGCCAACTTATGTTTTGATTGTTGGCGATAATGGTGTCTTTCCGAAAAAAATTGTAAATTACGACTGGTCATTCCCTAACGAGGATTACTTTGTTGAGATTGATGGAAACGATCACTTTCCTGAAATGATGATAGGACGTTTTACTAATCAGAGTGATTACGAAATGCAGGTAATGATAAATAAATTTTTAATGTACGAAAAAACGCCTTATATTGAAGAAACAGATTGGTTTAAAAAAGGTATTTGTTGTTCAAATAATGACTATGAATCACAGGTAGAAACCAAGCGATTTGCCGCCGGCTTAATGGTGGAGGATGGACAATTTATATTTGTTGATACTTTAATGAGTGATGGTAATTCTTGGGGAGGTAACTGTTCAATGGATATAGGTGATATTGTAAATGCCATTAATGAAGGACGCAGTTATTTAAATTATCGTGGAGAAGGTTGGTTTTATGGTTGGTATGCTAATTGTTACGATTTTTATACATCAACTGTTTCCAGTTTAGCCAACGGTGAGAAATTTACTTTTGTGACGAGTATTGGCTGTGGTGTTGCAATGTTTGATTCGAATGGAGGCAATTGTTTTGGCGAAAAATGGCTGCAATTGGGTTCATTAGAAGAACCGAGAGGTGCTTGTGCTTTTGTTGGCCCAACTTCCAACACTCATACTACTTACAACAACAAGATAGATAAAGGAATTTATATGGGAATGTTTCAGGAAGGGATGGACACCCCCGGCCAGGCGCTATTGCGTGGAAAATTTTATATGTACGAAATTTTTGGAACAGATCCATGGGTAGAATATCATTACAGAGTTTATTGTGTTTTGGGAGATCCCAGCATACATATTTGGAAAGATGTTCCGTTAGCAGTGAATGTTAGTCATCCATTATCCATTCCAGTTGGGAATAACCAGGTGGAATGTATAATTACATTTGCCTCTTCAGGATTGCCTGTCGCAAATGCACAAGTTTGTATTACGGGAAATGAGCTTTTTGCTTCCGGTTTTTCCGATTCGGAAGGTATAGTATATATTGATATTACACCCGAAAATGAGGAAACATTGTCAGTGATAGTTCGCGGTGGAAATGTATATCCCTTTCAGGGAACAATGGAAGTTGTGGTGTCAACATCTCAGGAAATTAACTTAAATGTAGGATATCAATTTGTTTCTTCAAATTATGCACCTGAAAATCCGAATATGCTTGAGGTATTGGAAAATAACCTAAATGATAACCTTGATTTTGTTAGAAATTCGGAAGGAAGTATGTTTAGAAAAATTGGCCCGAATTGGGTTAACGGAATTGGTGATTGGATTTCTTTTGAAGGATATTTATTTAGAATGAATGAACCTGATGTTTTAATAATTAATGGAGTAGCAGTTAATCCTCAAACTCCAATAGAATTAAATGCCGGTTTTCAGTTTGTCAGTTATTTGCCAAATGAAACATTGAATGCTTTGGATGCATTTAGCAGTATTTTAAATGAGAATCTTGAATATATTAGAAATTCAAATGGAAACACTTTGAGGAAAATTGGTCCTGTTTGGGTAAATGGAATAGGTGATGTTAATCCCGGTGAAGGATATTTAATTAATATGTTTTCGGATGATATTTTAATTTATAATATCTCTAAAAACACTACTAGAAACTTTTCTTATAAAAAAGCTCTACCTGTTAATTTTAATTTCGAAGGTGGTAATCCGGCAGATCCGGTTTATACATTATATATTTCAGGTTTGGAAATTGGAGACGAAATAGCAGCTTTTGACGGAGATAAATTGATTGGAGCAATGAAAATAAATTCGAGTAATGTTTTTGAAAATGAGCTTCCTGTTTTTAGTACTTTAACCGATGGAGAGGGTTATGTTCAGGGAAATCCGATAATATTGAAAGTTTGGGATCCTGTTTCAAAAGATGTTGAAAACCTTGAATTTACAATGGGTAACATTTCTAATTCATACTTAGAAAACGTGTATCCAAACGCAGACGGTGAATTTAGCATTGTTAACATTACAAAATCAACTGATAAAGAAAAATCAATTACTATTTATCCAAACCCTGCCGAAAATGTAATTAATATTTCCAGTCCAAACCAAATCAATAATGTTACGATTTTCAACTTTGTTGGCCAAAAGGTTTATAATGGAAATGATGTTAAAATAAATACAAGCAATTACAAAACCGGTGTTTATATTATCAAGATTGAAACAACTGAAGGAACATTAATTGAAAAGATAACAATAAAATAAATATTTTAAAATACGAATTTATAAAGGCTGTCTTCTTATGAAGGCGGCCTTTTTTATTGTAATAGAGAAAAATATTTTTCAGACGGAGTTCAAGCAACCTTTGTTAAAAGTGAGTGTCTTAAATATTAATAGTTAATAATAGAAGTAAATAATTTATAAATATTAAAAGAGACTATCATGTTTAAAAAAGCCTTAATCATCCTAATTATTTCAGCAATTATACCATTTAAAATGAACGCTGAATGGGTATCGTTAGATAAAAATAAAGTATCGAATACCCCTCCTAAAATTACACTAATCAGTGATGATGACAACAGTACTGTAATTAAAATTGAGTTAAACGGTTTTAATGTAAAAGAAATTAACACTGATGGAAAAATCTATCAGGCTGTGGATTTAATGACAGAAATTTTCTCTTCTGAATCCGGTTATCCTGAGTTGCCACATATTGCAAAAATATTGGCTATACCTAATAATTCAGGTGTTTCGGTTGAAGTTATTGAAACAGGGAATGTTCAAACATTCAAAAATATTTATTTGCCTCCTGCAAGATTAAGCTGGTTTGAAGGCCAACCCGAATCTCCTTACACAGAAAATCCTGAGGCATATAATTCTACGGATATTTATCCTAAAGAACTTGCTAAACTTGACGCACCTTCGATTTTTCGTGATTTTCGCATTACACGCCTTTCTGTTTTCCCTTTTCGCTATATTCCCGCAAAAAAGGAATTACAAACAGTTTCTTCAATTACTGTCAGGATTAATTACGGAGAAGGTGAAGTAATAAATCCTAAAACTACAGCACGCAAAGAAATCAGCCCTTCATTTGGAAAACTATATCGCAGTTTCATTTTTAATTATCAAGAAGTTTTGGATAACTTATATGGTGGTAGTGAAGACGGACGGGAATTAATGTTATGTATTATGCCGGATATATTTCCGGAGAGCTTTCAGATTTATGCTGATTGGAATCGTCAAAGCGGTACAGATATACACATAACTAAATTCAGTGATATTGGTGCTAACTCCAGTGATCCGGACATTATCAAAGATCATATTACCGATGCATATCATAATTGGGAACATCCGCCAACTTATGTATTAATAGTAGGTGACAATGGTGTCTTTCCGAAAAAAATAGTGTATTATGACTATTCATTTCCTAATGAAGATTATTTTGTTGAGATAGATGGAGACGATCACTTCCCTGAAATGATGATAGGTCGTTTTACTAACCAGGGCGATTATCGTATGCAGGTAATGATAAATAAATATATGTTGTACGAAAAAACCCCGTATATCGAAGAAACAGATTGGTTTATAAAAGGTATTTGTTGTTCAAACAACGCTTATGCATCACAAATAGAAACCAAACGATTTACAGCCAGCCAAATGATGAATTATGGTCATTTTCTTTCAGTAGATACCTTAATGAGTGATGGATCTCCATGGGGTGGTGACTGCTCAATGGATTTGGATGATGTTCTTGATTGTATTAATGATGGGCGAAGTTATTTAAACTATCGCGGCGAAGGTTGGAGCTCCGGTTGGTGGGCAGAATGTTACCCTTTTTATAAATCGGATGTATCCGGTTTAAGCAATGGTCAAAAATTCACTTTTGTTACCAGTATTGGTTGTGGTGTTGCAATGTTTGACGCAGGTGGAAGCAATTGCTTTGGTGAAGAGTGGATTCAAATGGGTGATTTGGAGAATCCAAAAGGCGGGTGTGCTTTTGTTGGCCCTACTTCCAATACGCATACAACTTACAACAACAAAATAGATAAAGGTATTTATGTCGGAATGTTTCAGGAAGGAATGGACACTCCCGGCCAGGCTTTGCTACGAGGAAAATTTTATATGTACGAAATTTTCGGAAATGATCCCTGGGTTGAATATCATTACAGGGTTTTTTGTGTTTTGGGAGATCCCAGCCTTCATATCTGGAAAGATATTCCGAGAGAGGTGAATGTAAGTTATCCACCATCAGTTCAAACCGGTTCCAACACAGTAGAATGTACGGTTACTTTTGCTAACTCAGGTTTGCCTGTACCTAATGCACAGGTTTGTTTAGCAGGGATTGATGTCTTTGCTACCGATTTTTGCAATTCGGAAGGTAAAGTATTCCTTGAAATAAATCCTCAAATACTTGACAACTTGGCAGTAACAGTTCGCGGCGGAAATGTTTATCCTTTTCAGGGAACTATTGAAGTTGTACAAAATATTTCTCAGGAAATAGAATTGGCTTTAGGTTATAAATTTATCTCATCAAATCGTTTACCTGAAAATCCCGATATGCTTGTAGTATTGGAAAATAATCTAAATGATAATCTTGATTTTGTTAGAAACTCGGAAGGTAATATGTTTAGAAAAATTGGCCCGAATTGGGTAAACGGTATAGGCGATTGGATAAGTACTGAAGGTTACCTTTTTAACATGAATGAAGCTGACGTTTTAATAATTACTGGAGAAGCAGTTAATCCTCAAACTCCAATAGATTTAAATGCAGGTTTTCAGTTTGTTAGTTATTTACCAAATGTAACATTAAATGCTTTAGATGCATTCAGCAGTATTTTAAATGAAAATCTTAAATTTATAAGGAATTCCGAAGGAAGTGTCCTAAGGAAAATTGGCCCGAACTGGGTTAATGGCATTGGTGATGTAAGCCCCGGTGAAGGTTTATTAATCAATATGTATTCCGATGATATTTTAATTTATAATGTTACCAAAAACACACAAACTCTTTCTAAAGTAAAACCACTTCCGGTTCATTTTAATTTCGAAGGTGGTAATCCGGCTGATCCGGTTTATACTTTATATGTTTCCGGTTTGGAAATTGGAGACGAAGTAGCAGCTTTTGACGGAGATAAATTGATTGGAGCAATGAAAATAAGTTCAAGTAATGTTTTTGATAACGAACTTCCTGTTTTTAGCACCTTAACAGTTGGAGAGGGTTATGTTCAGGGAAATCCGATTATATTGAAAACCTGGAATCCTGAGTTAAACGATGTTGAAAACCTTGAATTTACAATGGATTATATTTCCAATGCTTACGCAGAGATTGTTTATCCAACCGAAGATGGTGAATTTAGCATTGTTAACATTACAAAATCAATTGCAAAAGAAAAATCAATAACGATTTATCCAAACCCTGCCGAAAATGTAATTAATATTTACTCTCCAAACCAAATCAATAATATTACAATTTTCAACTTTGTTGGCCAAAAGGTTTATAATGGAAATGATGTTAAGATAAATACAAGTAATTTCACTTCAGGTGTTTATATAATCAAAGTTGAAACAACTGAAGGTTCAATAATCGAAAAGATAACGATAAAATGATTAAATGATTAAATGAGAGAATGATTGAATGAATATTTAAGCATTCATTCATTCTCCCATTCATTCATTCTCCCATTCATTCATTCTCGCATTCATTCATTCACTCATTCACTCATTCTCGCATTCAACCATTCACTCATTCTCGCATTCACTCATTCAATCATTCTCGCATTCACTCATTCATTCATTCTCTCATTCACTCACTCCACCGGATCAATAATTTCCTCATTATTATCATTAACATAAACCACTCCGTATTCGCGGCATTTGCGGCGTTTCGAGGCGGCATCATCATGACGGAAATGAAATTCCACTTCATCCCAAATATCTCTCACCAGCAAATTAGCATCGTCAAGCAAGGCTGCTACATCTTCCTGTTCTTTATCGTATTGGTCTTTTAATGCCGATTGAGCACTTTGAAGAGTTTTGAATTTATTAAATTCTATTTCAAATTCAGCAGCCGAAGGCATACTCATTGCAACTCCTTCGGCAGCTATACGTGCCGCTTCACCGTCAATAAGGTTTTGGCCCCAAAGCAATAGATCGGAATCGGTTTTGATATCAGGCGTATTGCCGTCGTTTACATCAAGCCCGTAATACGGACGATCGGTTTCCTGAAAAACATTTCGCGAAACACCAAAATTAAAAATCTGAAAAAACTGTGATGCATACATTGCTGCCTTATCAAAAGCAAGGTTTTTTTCGCCTGTGGCGTTAGTTTGGTTTACGAGAGCTACTTTACGCTCATTTACTTCGGTTTCGAACATAGGCAGAAATGCCTCAAGCCTTTCAAGCGTTGAGGCCGAAAATGCAAGCAGCGACACATTGCCAATTGCATCCGCTTTGCTTTTAGCTGCTCTAAAAGCATCTAAGTAATCATTTACCGATCTTGGTAATTTTCTTGTTGCCATAGCATTAAGATTTTAGTTAATAAATAATAAATTAATTGAAAAAAATATACTCCAAAGGTAATAATTATTTTAACTCATCAATAAAATAAATTTTTCATAAAAAAAGTTTTTGAGACCTAAAGTTCTATTCTGTCAAAACCACATTTTCTTCCGTTTACTTTGCCGGTTCCAACATCATGCATTTTTTTCTTCCGGCATGCGTTGTTCACTCCAACAAAGGGTATTTCTTTTCTCCGGTATGCTTTGTTCGCTCTAACATCGTGCATTTCTTTTCTCCGGCGTGCATTGTTGGTTTCAACAATGGGCATTTCTTTTCTCTGGCGTGCATTGTTGGCTTCAACAATGGGCATTTCTTTTTTCCGGTGCGGGATGTACGTAACTTACAATGGGCATTTCTTTTCTCCGGCATTGGTTGTTCCCCTTAACAATAAGTGTTTTATGAAATATTAATTATTTTTTGAAATACTTTGATTATTGAATTATTTTTTATATTTGTAGAATAAATCAGGATAAAAGATAATTTGAATATTTTGACAAAGGCGAAAATAAGCCTTTAGCAATAATTAATTTTATGAATTACAAGCAATCAACAAAAAACAATAAATTATACCTAAAACCATTTATGATGAAAAAAATTTTCAAAATTGGATTAATAATCGTTGCGATGATCATTAATCAACAAGCGTTTTCACAAACGGAAAACGCAAAAAGCCCTTTAAGAGGCGAACAAGAAATTGAACTTTTGGAAGGTTATAGTTTTGTTTCTTCCCGAATTATTGCTGAAAATCCCGATATGTTAGCTGTTATGGCTGCTGTGTTAAACGAAAATCTTGATTTTGTCAGAGATTCGGAAGGAAATATGTTAAGAAAAATCGGCCCGAATTGGGTTAATGGAATTGGTGACTGGATTGTTGATGAAGGTTACCTTGTTAGAATGTTAACTGAAGATTCATTTATTATTGTGGGTGATGCAATTGATCCGGTAACTCCAATTACCTTAGAATTGGGATATCAGTTTATAAGCTATTTTCCCGAAACTCCAATAGACGCTCTAATTGCTTTTGAAACCATATTAAGTGATAATCTTGATTTTATAAGAAATTCTTCCGGTGATATGTTACGTAAAATCGGCCCGAATTGGGTTAATGGAATTGGCGATTGTAATCCTGGTGAAGGTTATCTTGTTAGAATGTTTGATGCTGCTGAGTTAATTTATCCCGCTTCTTCGGCATTTACTTGCGATGACCCATTCACCGACCTACGTGATGGTCAAGTTTACACCACAGTACAAATAGGCAACCAATGTTGGATGGCCGAAAACCTTAATATTGGGATATTGATAGGCGGTTACCAGAATATGATGGATGATGGAGTTATTGAAAAATATTGTTACGCTAATGGCTATATACATTGTGATGAATACGGCGGCTTATACCAATGGAATGAAATGATGCAATATACTACTACGCAAGGTTTGCAAGGCATTTGCCCAGCAGACTGGCATTTACCAACCGATGGAGAATGGACAACCGTAACTGATTTTCTCGGAGGAGAAATTGTTGCTGGCGGAAAAATGAAAGAAACCGGCACAACACATTGGATATATCCAAATACAGCTGCTACCAATGAAAGCGGGTTTACTGCTCTTCCTGGCGGTATGCGCACAATCATAGGCATTTATGTAGGCATTGGCCACTCCGGTACTTGGTGGTCTTCTACGGAGATACCATCATTAGAAGCGTGGTCCCGGGAAATGTTTTCCGACGGCGGCCATGTGTACCGTTACCACCGTAGTAAGAATATTGGTTATAGTGTCCGCTGTATAAGGGATTAGGTGTGCACTGAAGCTTGTTCAGGGTACAAAAACAATAAAAAAATCACATTTGTGAAAAAAAAGAATAATAAAAAAAATGCGAAAACTTGAGAATTATAAATAATATTTGGATTATTGGACAAATTTATCGTTCAAGTTGTTTTTTAAATAAGTTGCAGCAAATGGAGATCAACAAACTTCATTTTTAGAATCATAGACATTAAATTGGAACAAAATGTCAGAATTTAAAGAAACTAAATACATCGGATCAGAAGAGAATAGGTCAATACATGTTCAGAAAATATTGAATTCTCAGTCGCAAAAGAAAATTGTAGTTGCCGGGCCAGGTACAGGTAAAACGTATCTTTTTAAGGAAATTCTTAAAGGTAAAAGTAATTCACTTACTTTATCTTTTGTCAATTCCCTAGTTGAAGACCTTTCTTTAGAGTTATATGGATTGTCTGATGTCAAAACTCTTCATAGTTATGCACGTAGTATTCTTAGAAAAATTTTAAACCGTAGTATTAATATTTCCCCAATACTCTCAAATATAATAAAGGAGGATGCTGAAGTTTTAATAGACCAAGTCATTGATTTTGATCCCTTATTCCATAATAGAGATGATGAAAATGAATTCATAGAATTTTACAAAATAAGAAGGAAATATTATGATTATTATGGCTATTCGGATATAATATTTGCAGCTGTTAAATATTTTGAGAAATATCGAGAAAATATTCCCATATATAATCAGATTTTAATTGATGAATTTCAAGATTTTAATCTTCTTGAAGTTTCTTTTATTAATTTACTTTCTGAAAAAAGTCCAATATTAATAGCAGGTGACGATGATCAAGCACTTTATGAATTTAAAAGTGCCAGCACGCATCATATTAGAAAAGCATACAGTGATGAAATGCCAGAATATGAATCGTTTACTCTTCCATATTGTAGTCGATGTTCAAACGTGGTTGTCAATGCTACAAATGACATAATTGAAAGCTCAAAAAACTTTGGATTTTTAGAAGGAAGAATAAATAAGTCGTTTTTGTATTTTGACTGCCAGAAAAAAGATGAAGTGAGCGACAAATACTCAAAAATTGGGTATGCACAGTTATTTGCGAAGCAAATATCATGGTTTATTACTAAAAAGATTGAAGAATTTGCGAAAGATATCAAAGAAAAATTTACTGTTTTGATAATTTCTCCTTTTAAAAAACAAACTTATATCATAACAAAAGCTCTTAAGGGGAAAGGACTACAAAATATTGAATGCACTATTAAAAATAATACTGAAATATCATTATTAGATGGGCTAAAACTTCTTCTTCAAAACATAGATGATAATCTTGGTTGGCGAATTGCTGCTAAGCATATTTTAAATGAAAAAGAATTTAATGGATTGATTAAAAACACAGATATTTATCCTGAGAAAAAGATAAAAGAATTAATTGACCCTGATTATAAAAAGCACGTAAAAGGGATACTTAAGATTCTTAAACAGGTAAAGCAAAATAAATCTATCACGAATACTAATCTTTATGAAATCTTTGAAAAAATTAATATTAACACAGATGAAATCTTGCAAAAATTTATAAAGGAGGATTTAGATTCAACTCTGCTTAGAATTGGCAATCCAGCAATCAGGAAAATACCAATTAAAGCTACTACGATTCAAAGTTCTAAAGGACTGGCTGGAGACTTGGTTTTTATAACTCATTTTGATGATAAATACTTTATTAAGAATAAAGATAAATCTATAATTACTGATCAAGACATATGTAATTTTCTTGTTGCATTATCAAGAACTAAGAGTAAGCTTTATTTAATTTCATCAAACCCTGTAAAACCAACATTTTTAAATTGGATATCAGAAGAGAGAATAGAAAACTCAAATAGTTAAATATTAATACAACAGTACTATCTACAATATTTTAGGATTTAATGCTCAGCTGTTGCTCGTTTGCCACGAGAGCCATATAATTAGTCGTTTATAACGATAAATAACATTCCTTGATAGAATAAATAATGGGAAATGATCACAATCTCCCTTTTTCAATTAATTGAAATCAATTACATTTTATTGTTACCTTGCTATTTTAATTATCAATTTGGTATTAAAGTAATTTGTATTTTTGTAAAAAAAGAAATTATGCTTGCAATACATGGAATTTATAATGGTAAGACTATAAAGATAACGGATAAGATTGCCGAAAAAAAGAAGTATAAGGTTATTATTACCTTTGTTGAAGAGTTAAGCCAAAATGATAATGATTTACGTAACTTTTCATCACAAACAAAAGGATTAGAATTCTGGAATGATTTAAGAGAAGACGTATATCAAGATTATTTGAAATGAAAATTTGAGACATAATCTTAATTCCATTTCCTTTTGCGGAATTAACTCACAAAAAAGTTAAGCCGGCTGTTGTGATAACTGAAACTGAAGATAAATATAAAGATTTGCTTGTTTCTGCAATAAGCTCGGTTATTCCTGCCATGATTTCATAGAGAGAAATTTTGTTAAATCCTGATAATATTAATAATTTAAGAGTTGATTCCGTAATTAAAGTTGATAGAATTGTAACTTTAAAGAGAGAAGACAAAATTGCTGACTTAGGTAAATTATCAACAAAAGAACTATCTGAATTCAAAAAGAAGCTTATAGAGATGATTAATTAGTGGATTCTCAGCTTATGTCCGTTTGCCTCGAGTGCCATATAATTAGTCGTTTATAATGACAAATAACAATTTCTTGATAGAATTATTAAGTGATTTCTGGGCATTTTTCAAAATCAATAAAAAGAAGTTTACACTTTTTCTCTGTGTAGCTTTGTGTATTTCTTTGCGAAACTCTGTGTAATAGCTATGCCTCAAAGTTACACAAAGAAATACACAAAGGTTCACAAAGTGTAAACTGAGAAATGAAAAATGCCGATTTCTGTTCTGTTTTTAACAAAAAAAAATGTACTTTTGAAAAAAATATAGACAAATGAATATTGAAGCACGAAAATTATCATTTATTCAGGAATTCCTTAGAGTTCAAAACGAGGAAATAATTAGTGTATTAGAAAAATTGTTGAAAAAACAAAAATCGGAACAATACAATAATGATTTAAAACCAATGAACTTGAATCAGTTTAATGATGAAATTAATCAAGCAATGGTTGATTCCGAAAATAACCGGGTTATTAAAGCTTCAGACTTAATAGAAAAATGGAGTTAACAGTATATTGGACTCGATTCGCTGAAAATAAATTAGACGATATATTTGATTGCATTGAGGTGATTCTTTTCGGGTCTTAGTCCCTGTTCTGCCTGAGAAGTTAATAAAATTCAAAAGAAATTGGTTTTCCAGCCGGCGGAAATAAGTGCCGGCAGTTTACATAACAAATACTACAATATTCTGCACTCGTTACAAACGAGCGCGAGCAGGTTGTGAAATTAGCTTTTTTAAAATCATGCAACCTTTGTTAAAAGTGAGTGTCTTTAGTATTAAAGTTATGCGGTTGACAAAAATTATTAATTAATAAATAAAAGCTATCATGTTTAAAAAAATCTTAATCGTTTTAATTATTTCAGCATTTATCCCTTTTAAAATGAACGCTGAATGGGTATCTTTGGATAAAAATAAAGTATCTAATACCCCTCCTGAAATTACACTTATCAGTGATGATAATAACAGCACTGTAATTAAGATTGAGTTATCGGGATTTAATGTAAAAGAATTTAGTACGGAAGGAAAAACCTACCAATCCGTTGATTTAATGACAGAGATTTTCTCAAATGAAACCGGTTTTCCTGAGTTGCCTCATATTGCAAAAATATTGGCAATACCGGATAATTCAGGTGTTTCGGTTGAGGTTATTGAAACAGGTGAGGTTCAAGTATTCAACAATATTTATTTGCCTCCTGCACGAGAAAGCTGGATTGAGGGACAAGCCGAGACTCCTTATTTAGAAAATCCTGAGGTATATAATTCTTCTGATATTTATCCAAAAGAATTTGCTTCTATCGACCAACCTTCAATTTTTCGTGATTTTCGTATAGCTCGTGTTTCAGTCTATCCGCTTCGTTATTCTGCAGCAAAAAAAGAATTGCATGTAGCTTCTTCAATAACAGTAAGAATTAATTATGGAGAGGGTGAAGTAATAAATCCTAAAACTACAGCACGCAGAGCAATTAGCCCATCATTTGGTGAACTATATCGTAGTTTCATTTTTAATTATCAGAGTGTATTGGATAATCTTTACGATAATACTGAAGATGGACGGGAGGTAATGTTATGTATTATGCCAGATGAATTCGTCGAAAATTTTCAAATTTATGCGGATTGGAACCGTCAAAGCGGTACGGATATACATATAACAAAATTCAGTGACATTGGTGCTAATTCCAGTAACCCTGACATCATCAAAGATCATATTGCAGATGCATATCATAATTGGGAGCATCCGCCAACTTATGTTTTAATTGTAGGTGACAATGGCGTTTTTCCTAAAAAGAATGTATCTATGAGTGGCTGGACTTTTCCTAACGAGGGTTACTTCGTAGAAATTGATGGAAACGACTTTTTCCCTGAATTATTTATAGGCCGTTTTACAAACCAGGGTGATTTACGTTTACAGATTATGATTTATAAATATTTGCTATACGAAAAAACACCTTATATTGAAGAAACCGATTGGTATCTGAAAGGAATTGTTTGTTCCAATAACGCATATCAGTCTCAAGTTGATACTAAACGATTTACTGCTCAAGTTATGATGGCTGATGGCCATTTTACCTCCGTGGATACTTTGATGAGTGATGGTTCACAATGGGGAGGTGATTGCACGATGGACGTAGAAGATATTATGTTAGCACTTAATGATGGTAGAAGTTATTTAAATTATCGGGGAGAAGGATGGACTTCCGGTTGGAATGCTAATTGCTATGGATTTTATAAATCAGATGTATATGACTTGGTGAATGGCCGTAAAATGCCTTTTGTAACAAGTATTGGCTGTGGTGTTGCAATGTTTGATTCCGGTTCAGATAATTGCTTTGGTGAAGGATGGATTCAAATGGGTGATTTTGATAATCCGGGAGGTGGAGTTGCTTTTCTTGGCCCGACTTCAAACACGCATACAACTTATAATAATAAGATTGATAAAGGGATTTATGTGGGAATGTTCCAGGAAGGTATGGACACTCCGGGCCAGGCACTTTTGCGAGGAAAATTTTATATGTACGAAATTTTCGGAACAGATCCCTGGGTAGAATATCATTACAAAGTATATTGTGCTTTAGGAGACCCCAGTTTGCATATTTGGAAAGATGTTCCAAATGAAGTTATTGTCGATCATCCGTCAACAATTCCGGTTGGATCTTATAATTTTGAAGTTTCAATTACATTTGCTTCCTCGGGATTGCCGGTTGAAAAAGCTCAACTTTGTATTGTTGGAGATGAATTCTTTGAAACCTATACCAGCGATGCCTCAGGTATGGTAGTAATTGATATTGTAACCGAAGTTGAGGAAACATTGTCTGTAACAGTTCGCGGGGGAAATGTATATCCTTACCAGGGAACAATGGATGTTGTCCCTGCTACATTCCAGGAAATAGATTTATATACAGGTTATAAGTTTATCTCATCAAATCGTTCACCCGAAAATCCTGATATGCTTGTGGTATTGGAAAATAATCTAAACGACAACCTTGATTTTGTTAGAAATACGGCAGGAAATATGTTGAGAAAAATTGGCCCGAATTGGGTAAACGGTATAGGTGATTGGATAAGTACAGAAGGTTACCTTTTTAACATGAATGAAGCTGACGTTTTAATAATTAATGGAGAAGTTGTCGATCCTCAAACTCCAATAGATCTAAATGCAGGTTTTCAGTTTGTCAGTTATTTGCCAAATGCAACATTGAATGCTATGGATGCATTTAGCAGTATTTTAAATGAAAATCTTCAATTTGTAAGGAACTCCGAAGGAAGTATTTTAAGGAAAATAGGCCCAAACTGGGTTAACGGCATTGGTGATGTAAACCCCGGTGAAGGTTTATTAATCAATATGTATTCCGATGACATTTTAATTTATAATATCCCTAAAAACACCACTAAAAACCTTACTCCTAAAAAACCACTACCGATTCATTTTAATTTCGAAGGTGGTAATCCGGCCGATCCGGTTTATACATTATATGTTTCCGGTTTGGAAATTGGAGATGAGGTGGCAGCTTTTGACGGAGATAAAATGATTGGAGCAATGAAAATATCATCAAATTATGTTTTTAATAATGAACTTCCTGTTTTCAGTACTTTAACCGGTGGAGAGGGTTATGTTCATGGAAATCCAATAATATTAAAAGTTTGGAATAATATTTCAAGGGATGTTGAAAACGTTGAATTTGCAATGGATAATATTTCTAATTCTTATTCAGAAAATGTTTATCCATTCGAAGACGGTGAATTTAGCATTGTTAACATTACAAAATCAATTGCAATAGAAAAATCAATTACGATTTATCCGAACCCTGCCGGAAATGTTATTAATATTTCCTCTCCAAACCAAATCAACAATGTTACGATTTTCAACTATGTTGGCCAAACGGTTTATAATGGAAATGATGTTAAAATAAATACAAGTAATTTTAAGTCCGGTGTTTATATTATCAAAGTTGAAACAGTCGAAGGTTTAATGATTGAAAAGATAACGATTAAATAAAGATTTTTTGATTGACAATCTTTAATTTATTAAGGCTGTTTTCTGATGAGAGCAGCCTTTTTTGTGGATATACAGTGCATAAAAATGGATTCAGGATAAATTGCCATCCCGTCAAGTCCCAGAAGGGTTGGAAACCCATAACAGATGTTAAATTCACAGCATCAACAGTACGTGAGATTAGCTTTTTAAAACTCACGCAACCTTTGTTAAAATTAGGTGTCTTAAATAGTAAAGTTAAAAATGGATATAAAAAATATTATTTAAATAAAAAGAGACAAATATGCTTAAAAGTTTGCTAATAATTCTAATTCTTTCAGCATTCATACCTTTTAAAATGAACGCTGAATGGGTTAGCTTGAATAAAAATACGGCATCAAATTCTCCGCCTGAAGTAACAATTATCAGCGATGATAACAGTAGTACTGTGATCAAGATTGAATTATCGGGATTCAATGTGAAGGAATTCAGTAAAGATGGACAAACATACCAGGCTGTTGATTTAATGACAGAAATTTTTTCGACAGAACCTGGATCACCTGAGTTACCATATATCGCAAAAGTATTAGCTATACCTGATCACGCAAGTATTTCAATTGAAATATTGGAAACAGGTAAAGTAGAAACATTTAATAATATTCATTTACAGCCGGCGCGGATAAGTTGGATTGAAGGCGAGGCCGAAACACCTTATATAGAAAATCCGGATGCTTATAATTCGTCTGATTTTTTTCCTAAAGAATTTGCTAAAGTTGATCCGCCATCAATTTTTCGTGATTTTCGCATTGCTCGCTTCTCTGTTTTTCCAATTAGGTATATACCTGCAAAAAAAGAGTTGCAGGTAGTTTCTTCTATTACTGTTAGGATAAATTATGGTTCTGATCAAACTGTGAATCCAAAACTTACTGCCAGAAAAGCTATTAGCCCTTCTTTTGCAAAACTTTATCGTAGTTTTATTTATAATTATCAAAATGTAATAGATAATCAATACGATGGTAATGAAGACGGACGGGAATTAATTTTATGTATTATGCCTGATCAATTTGCGGCAAGTTTTCAACCATATGCAGATTGGAAGAGACAAAGCGGTACTGACGTACATGTAACCAAATTCAGCGATATTGGTGCTAATCCAAATAATCCGCAAATTATTAAGGACCACATTGCTGATGCTTACCATAATTGGGAATATCCACCAACTTATGTGTTAATTGTTGGCGACGACGGGATATTTCCTAAACAAATGGTTACATATTCTGAATATACTTTCCCAAATGAGGATTATTTTGTTGAAATCGATGGCGATGATCATTTTCCTGAATTAATGATAGGACGACTTACAAACGAGAATGATTATGGTTTGCAGATTATGTTAAATAAATTCATGTCTTATGAAAAAGAACCATATACTGAAAATACTGAATGGTTTAAAAAAGGTATTTGTTGTTCAAATAATAGATACGAATCCCAGGTTGAAACAAAAAGATTTGCCGCATCTTTAATGATTGAAGATGGTGGTTTTACATCTGTTGATACTTTAATGAGTGACGGTACTCCATGGGGTGGAGATTGTTCAATGGATTTAGATGATATAATTGAAGCTATTGAAGATGGCCGTAGTTTTTTAAATTATCGGGGTGAAGGTTGGAGCCAGGGTTGGTATCCTTATTGTTATGAATTTTTCACATCAGATGTAGCAACTTTAAATAATGGAGAAAAACTTACTTTTGTAACAAGTATTGGTTGTGGAGTTTCTATGTTTAATGCTCTTCAGGGAAACTGTTTTGGAGAGGAATGGCTACAATTAGGCTCCATAAACGAACCGAGAGGTGCTATTGCATTTGTTGGGCCGACTTCAAATACTAATACTACCTACAATAATAAAATCGATATAGGTATTTATATTGGAATGTTTCAGGAAGGATTGGATACACCGGGCCAAGCATTATTAAGAGGAAAACTCTATATGTATGAAATTTTTGGTGACGATCCATTAGTTGAATATCATTATAATGTTTATTGTATACTTGGCGACCCAAGTGTTCATATTTGGAAAGATATTCCGAAATCTGTGGAAGTTAACATGCCTTCATCGGTTCCGGTTGGTTTTAGCCAACCTGAGTTTTCTGTTACATTTGCTTCATCAAGAGAACCTGTTGAAGGTGCACAGGTTTGTATAAGCGGTACTGATGTTTTTGCTACAGGTATTACGGATGTATCAGGTAATGTTATTATAGATATAACACCTGAAAGTTTCGGTACACTTACAATTACCGTTCGGGGTAGTAATGTAATTCCTAATCAGAATACTATTGATATTATACAAACTGAAGAACAAGTTGGAAGTGCCCACCCTCCGATACTGGTTGATATTGATGGAAATATGGATGGCTTTATTAATCCTAATGAAAATTGTAATATTACATTTACCCTGAAGAATTGGGGAAGTCAAAGTGCAAATAACGTCCAGGCTTCTCTGTCTGTTGCTGAAACAGATTTGGTTGAAATTATCACAACCGAACCGATTAGTTTCGGTAATTTGTCGTCAGGAGCTTCATTTGAAGGAAATCCATTTCAGTTCTTTATTAAGCCAAATTGTCAGGTAGGTCAAATTATCAATTTAGAATTGTATATAACCAGTGATAACAATTCCTGGACACTTAAATATCCTGAAGAAGTAATGGGGTGTGTATTAATGATTCAATATTCCCTTGTAAATGATGAAGGTTCAACGAATGAGAATTGTCGATTAGATCCTGGTGAAACAGCAGAATTATTTTTCTCAATAAATAATATTGGCCTTGATATTGCCCCTAATGTGAAAGGCATTTTAAGCAGTAATGATCAATATATTACAATTGATGACTCTTATAGTTCATTCGGAAGTTTAGAAATAAATGATATAGCTATAAATAAAGATGATTTCTTTGTTGTTAGTGTTGATGCTTCTTGCCCTGAAAAGTATATTGCCGAGTGTTCATTAAGGCTCTTTACCGAAGATGGAAATTATCCGTATGAAACGATACAAATTGTATCAATTCCAATTTCAATACCTGTACCCGGTGACTTTACAGGGCCTGATGAATATGGCTATTATGCTTATTCTGTTTTTGACTCACTTTTTAGTCAATCTCCAAATTATGAATGGATTGAGATTAAAGATATTGGGACTCAAATTAATGTCCCTTCAAGTACCAGTGATTACACAGAAACTGTTGCATTGCCATTTTCATTTAGATATTATGGAATCGATTATGACCAGATTAGAATAAGTACTGACGGATGGATGGCTTTTGGTGCCGGTTCTCAAGTAGCACCCATAAATTCTCCTTTACCAAACAATGATAATGTTAATTGTATGCTGGCTCCGTTTTGGGCTGATTTATATAAAACATATGATGAAACAGGTAAGATTTACTATCATAATGATGAAGAAAATCATAGGTTTATTGTTGAATGGGATAGTATTGGACATAAAGATTATTCTATTACCAAGCATGAGATTTTTCAAGTGATTTTACTTGATCCTTCTTTTTACCCGACTTCTACCGGTGATGGTGAAATTATTTTTCAATACAGAAAAGTAAAAAGAATTGAAAGTAATTCTGTTGGCATTGAAAACAGTTCTCAGGATATTGGATTAAAATATGTATATCATGGCCAACATGATACAACAGCTTCTTCAGTAAGAAGTGAATTTGCAATAAAATTTACTACTGAAACTCCTTTTATTCCAATAATATCATCTATTGATGAAGACTATAATATATTAAACTCAGGTGGTTTTAGTTTAGAACAAAATTATCCTAATCCATTTTCTTCACACACCAGAATAAGTTATTCAATACCTGATCTTAGTAATGTAAAACTCAAAATCTTTAACATAAAAGGAGAGCTGGTACGAACACTTCAGAATGGACAACAAACGGCTGGAAAATATTCAGTAGTATGGAAAGGATTAAATGATTATGGAAATCGTGTGGACTCCGGTATTTATTTCTATCATCTTCAGACAGAGAATTCTATCGGAACCATGAAAATGCTCATGTTTAAGTAATCCGTATTCATATTAAGGATGGAATATGTATAGTTTTTACATTTTAATGGTCATTATAGTTTTTGCTGCAATTGTGGGATTAATCGAATTTGTCCGGCATCAAAAGCGAATTTATTCCATTCCCATCCGAATTCATATAAACGGTACCAGAGGAAAATCGAGTGTGACCCGTTTGGTCGGTGCAGGATTACGGGCAGGCGGAATTTCAACCATTACAAAGGTTACAGGTACATTTCCACGTTTGATTATTGAAGATGGTACCGAAACTTACATTCATCGTAAATCAGATGCCAATATTATAGAACAATTATCCATAGTAAAATATGCCGCTGTGAGAAAAGCACAGGCATTGGTAATGGAATGTATGGCATTACAGCCCCAATACCAGACAATTACTGAAAAACAAATGATACATTCCAATTTAAGTGTAATGACTAATGTCAGGTTGGATCACGTGGATGTTATGGGACATACTTTGCCCGAAATAGCTGAAACACTCGGAAGAACAATTCCGAGAAACGAACATTTTTTTACTTCCGAAAATGTAATTCCACAGACTCTGAAAAAAATGGCTGATAAACGGAATACTGTCTCACATTTTATTGATTCAAAATCAATAACTTCAGAAGAAATGAAAAGCTTCAGTTATATTGAACATCGAGAAAATGTAGCTTTAGCTTTAGCAATTTGTCAGCATTGTGAAATTGATCGGGAAACAGCATTAGAAGGTATGTATCAGGCGATTCCCGATGAAGGTGCTTTAAGATGTTACAAAGTTGAAGCATTTAATAAACAACTGTTTTTTTACAACGCATTTGCGGCTAACGATCCTGATTCCACTTTTATGGTCTGGCAAAAAGTAAGAGATGAGATTGGTTTTGAGGGTGTCCGTATAGTTCTTTTAAACACCCGTCAGGACCGGCTTGATCGTGCTCGTCAATTAGCGGAAATGGTAGCTACGAAATTAGCAGATGAGATAGATTATTTGATGCTGATTGGGCAATCAACTGATGTGGTTGAAAATATGACTATTGGTTACGGTTTACCAAAGAAAAAGATTATTAATTTAGGCTGGACGGAACCCCCAAAGGTTTTCGAAAAAGTATTATCACTTACCGAAAAAAAGTCAACTATTGTTGCTATTGGCAATATGGGTGGAAAGGGTGCTGAAACAGCTGAGTTTTTTGAACACAGAAGTTCTATAACATGATTGAATTAGCAATTACTTTAGGATTAGTTTTTAGTTTGCTTTCTTACGAAGTTTTTGGGTTGGCTGCCGGAGGTATCGTAGTGCCGGGTTATATTGCTTTACAGCTTTCACATCCCGATCGTCTGGCAGGCATTATTGGCGTTAGTTTACTTACTTATTTAATTATAAAAGTTTTAGGTAATTATACTTTTTTATATGGCCGTCGTCAAATGGTGCTTAGCTTATTGATAGGTTGCCTATTAGCCAATTTTTCACGTTATTTTTTGAAGATTGATATTGGAACCACCTCACTGGAACTTCAGGCTGTTGGCTGGGTAATTCCCGGTTTAATTGCTCATTGGTTCGCAAAACAAGGAATTTTTAGAACACTTAGTGTATTATTTATAACTTCTGTGCTCGTGCGGTTAATTTTGATAATTTTCTTTGCGGGTGCGTTGTTGCCACAATAATTAAATGATTGAATGCATGAATGAGAGAATTCAAGAATGAGAGAATGATTGAATGAGAAAATGTAAGAATTTGAAAATGAATTAATAAATGATTAAATATTAAAGATACCAGAATTTCTAAACTTGTCCGTATGGATTTCTAATTTCCAATTTCTAATTAATAAAGATGTATAAATTTAGAGCAAAATCTAACATTGTCTTAATTGTTTTAACTGTCTTATCCCTGCTGGCATTTATTGCAGTAGAGAATAGTAAAGTAGAGGTTAAACAAGACTGGTATAATGAAAAGCTTGAAGCTGCAAAACTTTCACAGTTAGCTGCAAACTATCTAAAAAACTACCGGCTGGAAAAAGGCGTTTTTATTGATGTTATTAATGACCCGAATCAAACTGCATTGATCGGTCAGGAATATACACTGGTTACTACCGATCGCGGCTACATTGAAGCAAAACTCTCAACAACAAACCCTAATTTTGCCGCGATAATTGTACAATTATTAAAAGATGCCGGTTTAAATGATAAAGATAAGGTTGCAGTTGCCATGACCGGTTCGTTTCCAGGTTTAAATATTTCTGTGCTGGCAGCATTGGAAACTTTGAATTTGAAGCCAATAGTTATCTCATCAGTAGGTGCGTCAAACTGGGGCGCAAATGATCCCTATTATACATGGCTGGATATGGAAAATATTTTAAACAAATCGAACATATTTCACAGCAGGTCGGTTGCTGCTTCTATTGGCGGAGGTTCTGACATCGGTCGTGGATTAAGTCCCGAAGGACGGAATTTGATTACTAATGCCATAGAACGGAATAACATTGAATTTATTAATGAAAAATATCTGGAAAATAGTATTGCCAAACGAATAGAGATTTATGACGAATTCAGTCAGGGACAGCCGATAAAGGCATATATTAATGTTGGTGGCGGAATTGCCAGCCTCGGTAATACTATTAACGGTAAACTTATCCCTCCCGGGTTAACTCAATATTTACCTATGAGAAACTTTCCGGTTCGAGGTGTAATAATTCAAATGGGCCAGCAAGAAATCCCGATAATTCATCTTTTGAATATTAGTCAATTACTTGCAAAGTATGGATTACCGGATAGTCCTGTTCCGCTTCCGGAACCAGGAGTTGGGGAAATTTTTATACAAAAAAAATATAGTATTATTGTAACATCAATTGCTACATTATTTTTAATTATAGTTATTATTTTTGTTTATTTTGGCGAGCGGAAACACCATCGTCTCGGTACCGATGTTGTTCCACTTGCTAATAATCAAAAAATGAATAAAGATGATACGGAAAACGTACCGGTTTTATAATGAATGATAAAATGCTAAAATGATTGATTGAGAGAGAGAATGATTGTGAAATAAACCTATTTCCTGCAGATAAATGCATAAAAAATCAGCGATAATCAGCGTAATCTGCGGGGAAAAATTAAAAATAAATGAAAAAGATTCTATTAAGCTTATTAATTTTAATTTTGTTTTTTTCCGGAATAATGGCTCAATCCGGTAGGAAACCCCGTTATCTGAAACCAACAAATTTTCAAAAACGAGTTTCAACTATAGTTTCTGACAAAAGCAGAAATTATTATTCCTTGAGTGCTGAGAAACCCTCAATAATAAATATTCAGGGGCCGGGAAAGTTGCGGATAATGACTCGTGGACGATTTATACCCAAAGAAGGTAATAAGATAACTTATGAAATTTTATATTCTGTTGATGGTGGTGAGCAGAAAAGTATTGAGAAAAGTGGTGTGGAACGTTCAAAAAATGCTACATATTTAAAAGGTTCCTTAGGTGTTCCGGGTCAGCTTGAAGATTTTGTAATTGAGTTGGGGCGTGGATATCACACCGTAGAATTTAAAATTAAAGAAAAGAAAATTCCCGTTGCAGTCAGGTATAATTTTACACCAACAAAAGAAAAAAAACAGGATTGGGTAGCTTTTTCTCCAATACAACCATCTGAACCTGTTAATTTAATTACCAGGGAAAAAGCAGTTAATTATTATCGTTTCTCAATGGAAAAACCCTTGAAAGTTGAGATAAATGGGCCAACTCAATTGCGCGTATTAACTCGCATTGAAAATCATTATCAGATGAAAGGTAGAATTCATTACCGGGTGCAGGTGAAGGAAAACGCTAAAGTCATAAGCACCTATCAACTCAGCAGCCGGCGTTCTGAAGTTGCGGTGTATGAAAATGATAAAGAATTAATCCCCGGAAAAGCCTGTGAATTTGTGATTGATATTCCCAGGGGAAGACACAGTTATGAAATTTTACCTTTAGATAAAGATAAAAGCACATTATTAGGCCGCTTTTTGTTGCCAAAAAAGGATGTAAAATTAGAGAAATAGTAAGAAGTCGGAAGTCAGAAGTCGGAAGTCAGAAGTCGGAAGTCGGAAGTTGAAACTTGAAATTTAGGAGAAGACCCAATTTCTAATTTTTAAAAATGTATTAACTACAAAAATATAAACACATGAAACACAAAAAAATAAATTATCATTTCATTCCATATAGAATTTGTTTGCTCTTGTTGACCATTTTCTTTTTTCTCTCAAATGGTGATACTCTTGCTCAAAAAAAGAAAAAGAAAAAAGCACAAAATTGGAATATTGAACTTGGTCTTGCTTCAATTTATGATGATAATATTATGAAGTATTCCGAAAAATATTTGAAGAGATTTAAAAATCGTGAGGACGAAGGACGCTTTCATATTAACACTTATGATGATTTGATCTTTCAAATGACTTTTAAAACATCTTATACTTTCAGGATATTTGGAAAATTGAAGTCTAGAATAAATGCAGATTTGAATCATAAAGCATATACTAATAATGATATCAAAAGTTGGAGTAGTATGAGTATTGGATTCCGGCAATATTTGACTAAAAAAGCGAGTATGAAATTTTTCTATAGCTATATTCCTGACTTTTACATTAACCATTTTCGTGATGATGACTGGGTTGAAGTTTATGGCTATACGAAGGAAGCATTTCAACCCTACGCATTTGCAAAAGATAGTTATGGTTTTTGGATACAGAACACCTTTTTCAAAAATTCCCGTGTCATCTTTTCATTGTCTTATGTAAAATATTTTCACAATAAGCATTTCACCGAATATGATTGCGACAACTTCGTGTATGGAGTAAAATTATATCAGGCGATTACTAAGAAATTCAAATTGGTGGTGGGTTACCAATTTACCGACTCGGATGCACTGGCTTATGATGAACCATACGAAACCATGGACAATTCCGATGATTCTGATGCCACGCATGATGAAGATAGATTTACTTTTGGATTTAACTGGAAGTTACCGCGGTTATCAAAACGGTCTAACGATTTTAATATGGAATGCAGGATTCAGAATCGATATTATTCATCGAAAAAATATTTGGAACAGGATAAGATGCATGCCGGACGTGTAGATAAAAATTTGCGTTTGTATTTTACATATAATATAAGGGTGCAGAAAGACTTAAAATTATCGGCGTTTTATTATTGGTTCACAAGGGATTCAGATACTGAAGCCATTCCAAACAAAGAATTAATATCCGATGAAAAAGACTACAATCAAGATCAGTTTGGATTAAAAATCACATATAATTTTAAAATGTAAAATATATAGAGCAAGCATCTTTGCTTAAATCCTAAAAAAATTAAATTTAAATCATAAATATATAGAAAAATGAAAATGTATAAATTATTTATTGTATTAATGTTCGGTTTGTTTTTAGTAATAAGTTGCGGAAAACCAACAGATCCAGAATCATTAAATCCAGGAGGTGATGCAGGTTATACAATCGTTAGCAAACATCAAACTGTAGGGTTTGCACGCGATTTGATTAAAAAGGACAGTTTAGTATATATTGCCCAGGGAGAAGGTGGTTTAATGATTGTTGACGTTTCAAACCCAAGTGCACCAAAAACTATTTCTAATACATTCGAAGGTGTAAGGGGATATTCTAGTAATATAGAATTACTGGATAGTATTGCATATATATCTGCCGGAAATTTAGGCGTAACAGTTGTAAATGTTTCAGATCCTTATCATCCGGTTGTAGATGTTTCAAATTTTTCAGTAAAACCGGCAAGAAGTCTCTATATCTCAAATTCGCACTTATATGTAGGATGTAGTGAACAGGGGTTATGGATTTCTGATATAAATATTCCAACTTATCCTATTGCACGTGGTAATATAAAAGTAGATGGTTATGCTCAGGGTATTATAACAACTTCAGATAGCGTATATATGATTGTTGCCTGCGGTGAAGTAGGATTAACAATTTTGGATATCTCAATTTTTAAAGACGGATATGGACCATACCCAACAGTGTCACAAATTGATACACCGGGTTATGTTCATAGTGTTGTAACAGATGATAAATCAATTGCCTATTTAGCCTGTGGTTACAGAGGACTACAAATTGTCGATTATTCTGATACGGCTAATGTATCTCTGATTGGTAAATACGATGATTATGGTAATGCAGAACATCTTATGTTAAAAGACAATATTATCTATTTATCTGCTGAAAAAGAAGGACTACAAATTATTGATGTAGCAGATCCGCATAATCCGATTTTATTAGGAATCGTTGTTACAGAATATCTTCATGGCTTCGATATGGATGATGAATATCTTTATTTGGCTGATGAAAATGAAGGATTGATAATTATTTCTATCCCTGAGTAATATAACAAGCCGAAAAAAAATCTCTAAAATCAGAAATAACACTAATAATTTTGCTGCAAGTAAGAATAAAAATTTGAAAACCCACCGCAACCTAATAAGTTTTTAAAAGAAATGACTGATTTAGATAAAGAAAGTGCAAGTATTTTAGAAAATATAAAAGACTTGATATGAAAGAATTAGTAAAAACAGATAAAAATTATCAAGGTTTAATATCGCAGATTTCGGAAACCTTTAAACAAGGGCAACGAAATGCAACTATTGCTGTAAACTCTCATTTGGTTGATACATATTGGAAAATAGGACAAGACATTGTTGAATTTGAGCAAGAAGGCAAACAAAGAGCAGAATATGGAACGGCTTTACTAAAAAAAATTTCTAAGGACTTAAAATTAATACATGGTAAGGGTTTTAGTTTAAGTAATGTAAAGAGAATGAGGCAGTTTTACCTCATTTATCAAAAAGGTGCGAAGCCTTCGCACCTTTTGAGTTGGTCGCATTATGTTGAACTTCTTAAAATTTCAGATAAATTGGAGCGTAGTTTCTATTTGCAACAAACTATTAATGAGAATTGGTCTATTCCTGAACTCAAACGCCAGAAGAAATCATCACTATATCTTCGGCTTGCTGCTTCAAAAGATAAAGAAGGTATTTTACTTTTAGCCAAACAAGGGCAGATAGTGCAGAAACCTACCGATATTATAAGAGAGCCTTGTGTACTTGAATTTCTAAAAATACCTGAACCATACCATCTTACGGAAACAGAATTAGAAAAGCGTATCATTGAGCATCTTCAACATTTTTTGCTTGAATTAGGTAAAGGCTTTGCTTTTATTGGTAGACAATATCGTATTACACTGGGAAACCGTAACCATTATGTTGATTTGGTTTTTTACCACCGCATATTGAAATGTTTTGTGCTTATTGATATGAAAAAAGAAGAAGCTGGATACGAAGATGTTGGACAGATGAATATGTATCTCGGATATTTTGAAAACGAAGAAAATTCCGAAGACGATAATCCACCAATAGGTATTGTTTTGGCAAAAGAAAAAGACGATTTGTTGGTGAAGTATGCAATGCACAACATATCATCGCAGCTTTTTATAAATAAATATCAACTCTATTTACCAAACAAAGAAGAATTAAGAAACTTGATAGAAACTCAACTTAATAATTGAAAACAAAAAATGAACAGCCACAAGGAAAATATATCAAGCGACACAACTGAAAAAATGCAACGCTTTCAGTATATCGATCAGTTTCGTGGTTTGGTCATCATCCTTATGCTTGTTGACCATTGCTCATATTATCTCAATTCAATCTGGAATCATCTCGACCCCTTCGATCCGCTCTTTGCCACCTGGGGTCAGTTTGCACTTCGTTATGTTAGTTACTTCTGTGCACCCGGTTTCCTGGTAATATCAGGAGCAATGGTGTGGTGGTCGTATCACCGACGAATTGAAAAAGGAACTCCACACCGGACAGCCAGATGGCACATAATTCAGCGAGGCATTTTCCTGATTATATTACAGATGACATGGGTAAACTCTTCATGGGGTGGTTTTCGTACTTTTAATCCCTGGCATATTGGAATAATTGCCTGCATCGGTATTTCATTGATTTTGTTGACTCTGATTGTGAACATGCGTTGGTATGTGCAGCTTTTTATTGCACTTGCAATCTTAGTTATCCATCCTTTTCTGATAACAATTCCTTACGATCCGGAAGTTACATGGGTTAGGATTTTGATGCAAACATTCGTCGATGCTGGCAAATTTAACAAATACCCGGTTTTACCCTGGTTTGCCATGGCAACTTTAGGATCGGTAATGGCGACAGGTTGGTTTCACGCATGGAAGACAGATAAAAAACGAATTCTTATGAGTATCGGAATTGCGGCAGTAGCGTTCCTACTGGCAATATTTGTGCGGATGGGCCGTGGATATGGAAATATCTTCCCTTTTTCTGACTTCGGATCATATTCATTTTTTTTCGACCAAAAGTATCCGCCGAGTCTTTATTTCAACCTTTGGTTCTTTGGATTGGTGGTTTTGGTGGTAGCCGGATTCATAGTATTGAATAAAGTAGCTCCGAAAATCCTGATGGTATTTAGTATCCCGGGTAAGGTGGCACTTTTTTTCTATTGTATGCACATTGCAATTTTAGGGGTATTTATAAAACGTACAGGATTGTTTTACCGCGAAGGTGGTGTGCTTGTAACTTTGATTGGAGTAGTTGTTATGTTGATGGTGATGCTTCCACTTTCAAAATGGTTTTATGGTGTTAAACGCAACAGTAAGAATTTTTTCATCCGAATGATTTAAAGAGGGGAGATGTAATAATGATAAAGCAAATTATTTTATTTGTATTTCTGATAACTTTTATAATCCTGATAGGAACCGGATGTTCGAGTCGTGTTGAAACTCCTTTTATGGAAGCAGATTCTACGATTGTTTATCCTGCAAAAAATGCTGATGGAATAGCAGCCAAAATTACACTTTTTAGAAAAATTAACAAAAAGACTGGTAAACTGATTGGTGAAGGAACGGTTTTTACAATAAGGGAAAAAGAGAAGGTACGCGCTTTAATGGACTTAGAGAATCATTTCGCTTACGGCGACCGCGAACTTATGTTTCACCTTGATTGGATTGGAGATAACGGCAAATCATTTTACAGGAAACAGATTGATATTTCCCCCGATGATTCCTCCTCAACGATAAATACTTCTATCTCAATTCCACCCGATAGACGACAGCCTGGAAATTACATTTTAAGGATATACCTTTTCCGCGAATTGATTGCAGAGAAGAAATTTGAGCTTATTCCGGAATCCCAGGATATTACTTCGATGATTGAAAAATTAAATGCCAAGATTACACTTTACAGAAAAATGAGCAAAAAGACCGGCAAGTTGATTGGCGAAGGAGATATTTTTACAATCAAGAAAAAAAGAAAAGTTAGAGCCATTATTGATTTGGAAGATCGTTTTGTATTTGGCGATCGGGAATTGGAATTTCAAATTGATTGGATGGAAGAGAATGGTAAGTCTATTTACCAAAAACAAATTGACCTTTACCCCGATGATTCCTCATCGACAATAAAAAGTTCCATCTCAATTTCACCCGGTAAAAGACAAGCGGGAAACTACATTTTGCAGATATTCTTATTCAACAAACTGATTGCGGAAAAGAAATTTGAACTTCGTCTGGAACCATAGCTTAGCTAAGCTACAAACAAATTAGCATAAGTGAAAGTTTATAAAAAGTCGGCAGTCTGTGTCTGGTAGTCAGAAAACTGAAGACTGATAATTATTAAACCAAAACTTTGCTAAAAAACCAAAGTTTTATAGAATAATAGTATAAAGGATTGATAATCTATACCTGTTTCTTTTTGGTTTTTTATATTTTGCTGTTTTCTAAAAATATGAATGAAAAATTTTGTATATTGCAAACTAATTTAATACTAATAATTTAGATTTAAAGCTTAATTGAAATTTTATTATTAACTAAAAACCAATACTATGAAAGCACTCTACAAAATTGGGTTAATAATTTTAATCCTGTACATTACACTACAGGTTTTTCCACAAAAGGAAAACGCAAAAGACTCTTTAACAGGCGAGCAACAAATTGAACTTTCGGAAGGTTATAGTTTTATTTCATCAAGAATTATTGCTGAAGACCCTGATATGTTAATTGTTATGGCCTCTGTATTGAACGATAATCTTGATTTTATTAGAAATTCACAAGGGCAGGTTTTACGCAAAATCGGCTCGAACTGGGTTAATGGAATTGGCGACTGGATCGTTGAGGAAGCTTACCTTGTTAAAATGTTTGCCGGTGATTCATTTATTATTGAGGGCGATGCAGTTGATCCGACAACTCCGATTCCTCTAACAACAGGATTTCAGTTTGTAAGCTATTTCCCCGAAATTTCGATGGATGCTCTGATTGCTTATGAAACTATACTTGGAGACGATCTTGATTATATTAGAAATTCACAAGGACTGGTATTACGCAAAATCGGCCCAAATTGGATTAATGGAATTGGCGATTGTAAACCAGGCGAAGGTTATCTTGTTAAAATGCTTGCCGATGATATTTTAATTTATCCGGTTACTTATGGTGTGCCTTGCCCCGGAATACCAACGGTAACTTACGAAGGACAAGTTTATAATACAGTTCTAATCGGTAGTCAATGTTGGCTAAAAGAAAACCTTAATGTTGGAACAATGATAAACGGAAATGAAGAAATGACCGATAACGGAGTAATTGAGAAATATTGTTATGATAATAATACTGCAAACTGCGATGAATACGGCGGATTATACCAATGGAACGAATTGATGCAATATACAACTAATCAAGGTGTACAGGGTATTTGTCCTCCCGATTGGCATATACCGACCTATGGGGAGTTTGAAATATTAACGGCAGAAGTAAAATTTTTCGGCAATGCACTAAAAGCAATAGGACAAGGAACCGGAAATGGAGCTGGAACAAATACGAGCGGTTTTTCTGCATTATTGGGAGGTTACCGCGACTTTGATGGATATTTCATTAATTTGGGTGAATACGTACACTTTTGGAGTTCCACAGAGAATTATGCAACGCATTCTTTCAGCATGTTCCTGTTAGGCAATAACAAAAAAGTATGGTTTAGAAACGCAAGCAAGGAGAATGGATACAGTATTCGTTGCCTGAAGAATTAAAACGTAAAAATATTTTGTATAGTTGCAAACTATTTTAGTGTTTTTAAGGTCTAAAATAAGTAATAATTTAACAATCTTAAAGGATTTGTTAAAAAATTAATATTAATTAAAAATTAAAATCATGAAAAAAGTTTATACAATTGGTTTAATAATCATAGCCATGATCATTTCACAACAGGCTTTCCCACAAAAAGAAAACTCAAAAAATCCTTTAGCCGAGGAACAGCTAATTGAAGTTTCGGAAGGTTATTGCTTTGTGTCTTCACGGCTTATTCCTGAAAATCCCGATATGCTGGAAGTTGTTCAGGAAATACTTTCCGATCTTCAATATGTTAGAAACTCTGATGGAGCGATGTTAAGAAAAATCGGCCCGAATTGGATTAATGGAATTGGTGATTGGGTTGGAATTGAAGGTTATCTGATCAAAACTGATGTTGCCGGACAATTTACTATTGAAGGCACACTCATTCCGCAGGATACTCCTATTGAACTTTCTACAGGTTTTCAATTTGTCAGTTATTTGCCTGCTAACGAAATTGATGCCTTAGAAGCCTTTAATTCAATTATTGGTGATAATTTAGTATATATAAGAAATTCCGAAGGTAACATGCTCAGAAAAATCGGCCCGAATTGGGTTAATGGAATTGGCGATTGTATGCCCGGTGAAGGTTATCTTATTAAGATACTTGCCGATGATGTTTTAATTTATCCGGGTTCCTCACCATTTACTTGTGGTGATCCGTTTACCGATCCACGTGACGGACAAACTTACAATACAGTATTAATTGGTGACCAATGCTGGATGGCAGAAAACCTGAATATAGGGGAGATGATAAATGTTTCTCAGGATCAAGCCGACAATGGAGTGTTTGAGAAATATTGTTATGCTAATGATGAAGCTAATTGTGAAGAAAGAGGTGGATTATACCAATGGTGGGAGTTTATGCAATATACAACAACACAAGGTGTTCAGGGTATTTGTCCCGAAGGATGGCATGTTCCCACCGATGATGAATTTAAAATATTGGAAGGAACTGTTGACAGCCAATATCCTGTTGGAGATCCTATTTGGAATAATACAGGATGGCGCGGTTTTGATGTCGGATTAAAACTTAAATCCACAACAGGATGGAATGCCGGAGGAAATGGTACTGACGATTTTGGTTTCACAGGACTTCCGGGAGGTTACAGTGATTATAAAGATGATTTTGAAAATTGGGGTAACATAGCCGGATTTTGGACTTCTACTGAGAATAATATAGATAATTCGTTTTACAGGGTTCTCTTTGAAGGCAACGATGGAGCTTATCGTAAAAATTTCGGTAATGACTACGGTTTTTCGGTTCGTTGTTTGAAGGATTAGAAATCAGAAATGTTTTTGACACGAATTACACTAATTTACACTAATTTAATTCCCCGAAAAAATTGGAGCCGGCTGTGTAGATTTGTGTAATTCGTGTCTTTTTATAAGTTCATGGATGAACACTTATTTGTTTTATTGAATAATTAGTTTTCTTGTTATTACATCTCCTGTTTTTTCATTAATAATATTTACGAAATAAATGCCTTCCGAAATATTTTCAATATTTATTTCATTCAATTGCTTATTAATAACGGTTTTAAAAACAAGTTTCCCGACAATTGAATAAACATTTACCGTAAGATCCTTATTCAAATTTGTTTCGATAAAGAAATGTCCGTTTGCAGGATTAGGATAAATCGCAATATTTTCGTTGTTAATAATATCGCCAATACCCTGGTATTCATTCCCTAAAACTAAAATGTCATCAACTTCCCATGTTGCCGATTCTTCATCTGTTGATTCGAAGCGGAATGCAAGATAAACCGTGCCATCGTAGCTTGAAATATCAATATCACCCGAAAGTGTCCATTCCCAATCTCCCGGCGAAAGTATGGCTTCCAGATCACTCCATGTAGCAGTATTCGGATTACTTGTACCATCATAATCATTAGAAATTTTTACTTTAAAATCGGGGCCGGTATAATTCATAGCAGTACTAAAACTAAAGCTTTCATTAATATATTCATCGAAATTCATTGCTGGTGAAATCAACCAGTCTTCATTTGCGAAACTACTAACCTCATAACCTGTCATTTTAGCAAAATCATCACCACCGTAGCTGTATGCATGCCATATTAGATCGCCTGTTACACTATATTCGCTCCATGTTCCAAGTGTTTGATCATTGAAATTTTCGGAGTTAATAATGGCTAGATCGGCAGTTGTTGCATTTGCTGCCGGAGGGGTTCCGTCTGTTTTATAATCAATTGCAGCTCCGCCGTTAGAATAGGAGAAAATTTTAAAATAATAAGTTGTATTTGCTTCAAGATTTAAAAATGAGTATGCCTGAATTTCATTCCCTATATTCATAACACCGGTTCCGTCAGAAAGATCGGCATCGTCAGCTTCAGGTACACCATCCACAGGTAATTCAATATTATCTTCATTGCTTGCTTTTATCAAATAAGCCGTAGGTAATTGATCGCCAACAGCATCAACCCACGAAAGATTAATTGAAACACCTGAAGCACCGGCGGCAAAAGTAGTGGGGTAATTAGTTGGTTCGGGAGAGGGAGCACTTGGAATAATTGAAAAATCATCATAATAAACCGAACCGCCATTATTACCATCTTGATGATAAACTCTTACTTCGAACCTAAAACCTGTTGCAGTAGGAGGGGCAGTTAAATTAGCCGAAAAATTAATCCATTCAGGATTATCCGTCGAATATTCTGTAGATTGCAAAATATCAGCATTGTCGGGTAGAGTAGTAGTTTCGTCCGCCAACCAAAAAGACCAGATTCTAGTCTTGGCTTCAGGGTCATTGTCATAATACCAATAACTTATTGCGTAAGTTTCACCACCTGTAATTGACATTAAATTTTGTTGTAAATCTTTTGTGCCACTTGCAGAAGTATGCATCGCTGAGTAAGTTCCACCGTGAACCGGCGTTGTTGCTTGTGTGATGTTTTCAGCTTTTGTCCAATCAGTGGGAGTATTTTCGTCATCCCATAATTCCAAATCTCCGTTTAAAACCAGGTTCTGTGCATTTGCAATAAATGTTCCTGATAATAAGAAGATTGATAAAATTGTTAATAGTAAAATTTTTTTCATGTTTTTAATTTTTTAATGAATATCTATATGTTTTTTTATAGTGTAAAATTACTAAATATTTTAAACCTGAGTAAATAATAATTCAATTTACAATCGGGATATAAATAAATGTTTTGTTGCGAGGTGCGAGTTACAGGTTACAACGCAAAACTTGCAATCCAAGCTGTTTCGAAATGTACGATAGAGCAGGAAGTAGCCAATAACTCATAACGGGAATTAAGAATTAGAAATAAAGAACGATGAATAAAAAATGAGTAACAAGAAACAAAAAACAAGAAACGAGGAACAAGAAATTAGGAACAATTTTTACCTCAGAAACAGTTACTATTCAGGCATCAACAAACCGCAACCTGCAACTCGTAACTCGCACCTCCTTACTTTATTTAATTTTTTTTTGAGCGTCCTGTTTTATTTTTTCAGCTTTTCTTCGGGCCTTTTCCATAATTTTATCTGTTTGTTTTTTTGCTTCATTAATCATTCCACTCGCTGTATTTTCAGCTTCTTTTCTTAATTTATCAGCAACTTTTTTTGCAGCAATTTCAGCAATGAAACCATTCTTTTTTCCTTCGGCTTCAAGTTTATCGGCTTGTTTTCCTGCTTCGGCTTTTGCACGGTCGGCAGTTTTGCGAGCCGTTTTCATTATTTCATCCACCTGTTTTTGTGCCTCTTTTATGACTTTATCAGCTTCTTTGTTTGCTTCTTTCAGGATCCTTTCAGCTTCTTTTTTTGCCAGCTTTTTAAGTTCTTCTTTCTTTTTTTTGAGTTCCTCGGCGGCTTTTTTCTTCAAATCATCTATAGCATTATTCCCCTGATCAGATAAGTCGGGTGTTACTTTAGGATTAGTAACCGTACCTTTAATTTTCAAATTCACATCAATAATATCACCCAAACTGAAATTTGCTCCTTTTTTATTAGCCTCTGAAACAAGATTATTCAGCACAGAATTTGCTTTACTTCCTAATTCATTTCGCGGTATTTTTAATTTTAATAAATAGTCGATGTTTTGTTCAAAAGAAGTCCAGCCTTTCAAATTTGCATTTATTTTGTTGATCTTAAAATCAAAAGGTTTTACAATAAGTTTACCTTCAATAAATTCAAATGAAAGATCGGTTTTGTCGATTGTAATATTTTTGAATTTATCCATCTTCAATGCTTCGGCGATTTTGTTTAGAGAGTTAGAGCCATCAATAACAATTTTTGAAGATTTAAAATTTCCATCACCTGTCATTGTCGAATAAACAGGCATCATTTCTTTATCCAATTTGCTGAAAAGTTCCATTTTACAAGAGAATTTTCCCTGAGTTCGTTCAGCTATCGGAACGAATTTCTTCATTGTAAGAAAAGTTTTTGCAGTTTTTTGAATATCAAATTCATTTATATTTAAATTAAAGTCGATTTCAGCTTCATCGGTTTTGGGAGTGCTGTAAGAACCATTAACTGTTAGTCTGCCATCAAGCAAATTCATTTTCAGATTTTTTAAGTTGACTTTTTTATTTTTTATTTCGATAATTCCTGAAACATCGGTCATTTCCATATTATCATAAATAAGTTTCTTAAACTCCGAATGTAAAACAAAATCAATGTTTTCGGGTATTTCAATTATTGAAAGTTCATATTCCTGCTCTTCATTTGGTTTTTGAGTTGTGGCCTCCTCCGAAATGTCTTCGGCCATTAATTCATTCAAATCAAAATTTATTGAACTGCTTGTGAGATTGCCTTTTAAGCATTTGTTTTGAAAAATATACGGTAAATATCCGTTGATCTTTCCATTAGCTTTGAAATCACTATTTCCAATTCTTGAGTTAAGTGAAACGAGGTCGAGATAGGCCGGTGAGAAATTCAATTGTGCATTTCGTATTAAAATATTTTTAGCAACTTCAGGTGTTTTATAATTGAAATTTTTCACTATCAGTGAACCAAAAGCATTGAAATTTTCATAATCTTCTTTTTCAATTGAGGACAATTTTCCTTTGAATTGGATGTCGGTAATAAAAAAACCTTTTAATTCATCAATATCGTCCATTGGATAAACCTCTTTAACAGATGACAAATCAAGAGTTCCCTTTATGTGTCCGTCAATATCCGGATCGCTCTCGGGTGTTTTTACTTTTAATTTAATATCCACCGGATTGCCAGCAATGTCGAAATGAAATTTTGAGACATCAATTACGGTATTGTCCGGCTCGCCGTTTTTATTAGTTATTTTTGCATTTAAAGCAATGTTATTTACTGGTTTTGGAAGATCAGGATATTTAAACATTGCATCTTTGACGGCAATATTAATTCCGAAAGAGGGCATTGAATTATCATTATAAATTCCTTTTACATATCCGTCCAGGGCTAAGTTCCCCTTAGTTTCAATTGAGGCAAAATCTTTTGAATAAACAGCGGGGATTAAAGAAAGAAAACTTTTAAAACTATTTTTTGACACACCGAAGGTTAACAATAAATTTATGTCATCGTCTGTCATTGCAACCGAGCCGTCGAAACTCAGGAACAGATCATTGATTTGTGCCTGATTTTTCTTGAAAGTATAAATTGAATTTTTTAGATCAGCGTCAAAATTTGCCATTAAAATAATTACAGTATTATTCAAATATTTAATTCCATCATATTTCAAAGTTAATTGATTGATTTTGGAATTTGTATGCAGGGTAGTAAAATCTTCAGTCAGGTTGCCGTTTAAACGATGAGTAATTCCTTTGGCCTTCAGATAAACACCGAGGCTTGCATCATCGTAAATTACTTCCGAGCGGTTTATTAAAACCTCTTTCAACAATAGTTTGAAAGATGAAGAACCTTCTGATCCTGTTTCATCTTCTGAATTGGAGACAATTTCTGGTTTTTCAATATCCCAGTTTGCCTTTTCGTTTTCTAATACTTTAAGATAAACTTTGGCATCTTCAATTTTTATGGAACTAATCTCGTATTCATCTCCGTTAAAAACACTTAACAGATCAAGCGAAAGAAATATAGAATTAATTTGTGCAAGTGTATCACTTTTAAATTCATTAATGCCGACAATGCTCAGATCGTTCAATTCAAGACTGAAATTCGGAAAATTACGAAACAAAGACAAGCTGAAATCAGTAAAATCAATTTTTGCATTAACCGAATTATTTGCTTCTTCTTTTACTTTTTCAATGATCTTATCCTGAAAAATGAAAGGCAGGGAAATTCCGAGAAGGACTATGATAATGATTATGATTGCGAGGATTTTAAAGAATTTTTTCATGGTTTTATATCTTAGTATTTAATTTTTGCTCAATATTTTAATAGCCGCTAATACGCGAATAAATATTAGCGTATTAGCGGCTATTATTTAATCATTTCCCTGTGTATTTAAAATTAAAAATGGACGTTTCATGGTTTTGTTTTTATGCTATTAATCCTATCCTAATTTGGTTTTTCATGTCTTTCATTATAACCCGTAACTTAGATATATGCCATATATCTTAAATAATGATCAGTAATAATAATTGCTGCCATTGCTTCAACAATCGGGACTGCTCTCGGAACCATGCAAACATCATGTCGGCCTTTTCCTTCGATCGTAATTATTTTTCCGTTTTTATCAATTACATTATGTTTTTTCATAATACTTGGAATCGGCTTAAATGCTACTCTGAAAAAAATGTTTTCACCATTTGAAATACCTCCTTGAATTCCTCCCGAATTATTGGTTTCGGTTGAAATTTTATTGTTTTTAAAAACGAAATTATCGTTGTGTTCGGAGCCTTTCATAGCAGCAGAAGTAAAACCTGAACCATATTCAAAACCTTTGGCTGCATTAATGCTAAGGATGGCTTTCGCTAATTCGGCATGCAATTTATCGAAAACAGGCTCGCCCAAACCCGGCGGGCAATCCGAAATAAAACAATTGATTATTCCTCCGCAAGTATCGCCTTCTGCTTTTATTTCTTCAAGATAGTTGACCATTTTTTGGGAAATTTCCTTGTCGGGGCAACGCACTTCTGACTTTTCAATATTTTGTAAATTTAATTCCTGAAAATTTTTCTCAAGAATGATATTTCCAATTTGTGAAACATAAGCCGTAATTGAGATACCTTTAGTTTTAAGGAAAGTTTTTGCAAAAGCTCCACCGGCAACTCGTGCAAGGGTTTCTCTTGCTGAAGCTCTTCCGCCTCCGCGATGATCGCGTCTGCCATATTTTTTTTGATAGGTAAAATCGGCATGCGAGGGACGATAAATATCTTTCAAATAATCATAATCTTTTGATTTTTGATCACTGTTTCTAACGAGAAAAGCTATCGGTGTGCCCGTGGTTTTGCCTTCAAAAATCCCTGAAAGAATTTCTATTTTATCCTTTTCATTTCTTTGGCTTGCAATTACTGATTGTCCCGGCCTTCGCCTGTTTAATTCATTTTGAATAAATTGTGGGTTTATTGCAATTCCGGACGGCATTCCGTCAATTATTCCACCGACTGCTACACCATGCGATTCGCCGAAAGTGATTAGTTTAAATATTTTTCCAATTGTGTTTCCTGACATCTTACAAAATTATCAATAATTATAACATCTGTAGCTAAGCAGTGATAAATTAGCAGTGAAAATTTCTTAATAAGGGGGATAAGAGGGGAATAAGGGGAATATGGGAAATACCACATCACACTCCAAGTACTATTACAACCAATTACAATTATCCTTTTCTCTAAACACTTATACTTTTATACCCGTATTTCCCTTTAACCTTTTATAAACTTCTCGCTAAATTTAGGTTTTAAAACCATCCTTTTTAATCAACCCTAACATTTGCCAAAGCATTGATTAAATATTTTTTATTGTTATCCAAACAAATACAAGTGTATCTTTTTCTCAGCTTTTTGCCTTTTTTAAATTGCATTCCATTATTTATTCTAAAAATCGAATCAATTGGCAAGTCTTCCAAAACAGGTAAAGAGTTAATATTTTTGTCGTATTTTTTTAAAAGGCGTGTAAGTTCAAGGTCAGAACCACTTGAAGCCTTTGCATTTTCGAGATAATTTATGATCACCTTGTGCAAATCTGACGGAAATATATTTGTTTGTAAAAATGGTCTCATTAAAAGTTTAAACTCGTATTTCCATTCATAGCCATGAGGTTTCACTTTGTTTTTGAATTTTTCCCAAACAATCAAATGAGCAATTTCGTGAGTTAAGGTTAATAAAAACGAATAAGAATTAAGATTGTGATTTACTGAAATTTGATGAAAAGGTTTTAATACGGGTGGCCGGTAATCCCCAAGTTTTGTTGAGCGTTGTTTTGTGATCTTTAAACGGATCTTATAAAACTTAATCCATTCAAAAATTTGTTCGACAGATTTTTCAGGTAAATATTTTTCAAGAATTTCTTTATCCTTTGCCATAATAAATTCAGAGCTTATTAATTTTAGATTCGTCGTAAAAGAAACACATGATATGTTTTGAGAATTAAAGAGGAATATTGGATTATTGGAATAATGAAAATTAAACTCAACTGGTTCTCAGGATTTTTCAACACTCCAACACTCCATTACTCCATTACTCCATCTCTCCATTATTCCATCATTCCAACACTCCATTTTAACCATTAACCATTTCATAAATTGTAATTTGTTTCAAATTCTTGAAATTTTGTTTTGCAGTTTCAATGGAAGACCACCTGGAGCAATCTGTGCAATTTCTTTTTTTTCGGCCATATTTACTTGTTGAACACGATGAAGAAATAGCTAAAATTGCAAATCCCAACAAAGTTAAAACAGTAATTTTCTTTACTTTAATAATAATAGGTTGTGCCTTTTTCATTATTCAAAATTAATAACATTTAAAATATTAATTCAAATTTGTAATCAAATTCTATTCGTTTAATAAATAATCGCTAAATTAGCGGAAATATTTTATCACCGGAATAATTTATGTTAAAACCAATTGGAAGATATATTTTGTTAATGTTCAGGGTCTTTAAGAGGCCTGATAGAGGAAAAATATTCAGAAAACAATTATTTGTTGAATTTCAGAACCTTGGCACCGATTCTCTTGGAATTGTGATAATTATTTCGATTTTTATGGGAGCTGTTGTTGCGATACAAACTGCTTATAATATTGATAGTCCGTTGATTCCATTAACAATGGTTGGTTTTACTGCACGACAATCAATGATTTTAGAGTTTTCACCAACAATAGTCAGTTTGATACTTGCCGGAAAAATAGGATCAAGAATTGCTTCGGAGATAGGAACAATGAGGGTTACCGAACAAATTGATGCACTTAAAATTATGGGTGTAAATCCTCCAAATTATTTAATGCTGCCTAAAATTACTGCTGCAATGTTTTATAATCCTATTTTAATCGTTTTGAGTATTATTATGGGGCTTTTTGGTGGATGGCTTGCGTGCATAATTACACAACTCGTAACTTCACAGGATTATATTGAGGGGATAAGATATTGGTTCGAAGCTTATACGGTATTTTATGCTTTGACAAAAACTATTGTTTTTGCTTTTATTATAACTTCGGTGTCGGGGTATTTTGGATATTATACAAATGGTGGAGCATTGGAAGTTGGAAGAGCAAGCACAAAAGCTGTTGTTTACAGCAGCATTCTGATAATTCTTTTTAATTTAATTTTAACTCAATTATTACTTTCATGATTGAAGCAGCGAATATTTCTAAATCTTTCGGCAAAAAAGAAGTTTTAAAAAATATTTCCGTTCAATTTGAGAAAGGGATAACTAACCTGATAATAGGACAGAGCGGATCGGGAAAGACTGTCTTAATGAAATGCTTAGTTGGTTTGTACGATGTTGACATTGGAAATATTTTCTTCGACGATCGGAATTTTTCAACCATGTCGTTCAAGGAAAAAAAGAAAATCAGGCAAGAATTGGGAATGCTTTTTCAGGGTGGTGCTTTGTTCGATTCAATGACAGTCGAACAAAATGTTATGTTTCCTTTGTCGATGTTTACAAAAAAGTCTGTGGAGGAAAAATTAGACAGGATTAACTTTTGTTTGAAAAGAGTAAATCTTGAAAACTCAAACAAACTTTTTCCTTCGGAGTTAAGTGGAGGAATGACAAAACGAGTTGCCATTGCCAGGGCTATATCTTTGCAACCCAAATATTTATTTTGCGATGAACCTAATTCCGGCCTCGACCCGATGACATCAGGTGTTATTGATAATTTGATTAGTGAAATAACACACGAATATCAAATTACGACAGTTATAAATACTCACGATATGAATTCGGTACTTGAAATAGGCGAAAAGATTGTTTTTATTAATGATGGTGAACTTTGGTGGAGTGGTGACAATCAGAATGTTTTGAAAACTGATAATAAAGAATTAAATGATTTTATTTTTGCAACTGAATTAACAAGGCGGCTAAAATGAATTTTCTTGATATAATCTTAATAATTCCAATTATTTGGTTAGCATATAAAGGTTTTAAAAAAGGCCTGATCATTGAATTAACTTCATTGCTTGCTTTAATTCTTGGTGTTTATATGTCATATTATTTCTCAGATTATACTGCCGATTTTTTGCGGGATATGTTTAATGTTGGAGAAAAATACATGTCGATTATATCATTTGCATTAACATTTATTGTTGTTGTGATGGCTGTTTTTGCGATTGGCAAGATGCTCGAAAAATTTGTTGATATCATAATGCTTGGATTTATTAATAAAATCGCCGGTTCATTCTTCGGGATTTTGAAGGCTGTTTTTGTTTTAAGTGTAATTATATATATTATAAATGGAATCGACCATAGTGGTAATATTATTTCAAATAAACTTCGTGATAATTCACTTCTGTACAATCCAATCTCATCGGTGGCCGAAATAATACTACCCAAATTAGACTTTGATAAAATCAAAGATTCTATTCCCGGAAAGGATGAAGTTTTGGATAATATTTGATGCTGTGTACTGGATACAAGATGCTGGATTTAGGATTCAGGATACAAGATATTTGGATAGAAGATACTGGATAAATTTGTTTTATTAATTCGAATAAAGTGTCGTTATATTAAACAAAAATAATTGTAAGAATTGCAATTAAAATAATTACAATAGCTGTGATTATAATTTGTTTTCTGACCAATAAGCTGTTTTCATGCTTTATTTCTTCTCTGATTTTTTTTAGTTTATCTTTAGAGGTTCTCTTATATTTCAATTTGAAAATTTTCTTTTTGGAGTTAGGCATTGATCCATAATCCTTATAAGAATCAAACATTTTTCGCTTAGCCCTCCTGTTATTTTTAAGGATGCTGAGCATTGTTGAAATGTGTCCTCCGCTCATGACATTATAAGTTAAGCTTTTTTATAGAGTTTTGATATTTGTTTTTATTCTCACATTTAAGCATTCATTCATTTTCGCATTTGTCTGATTCCTCTAAATTTGTAGTATTACCATAGTATAATAGACAGAATATATTTATTCTTCAATTGCCTTCACACCCGGAAGCTCCTTGCCTTCAATAAATTCAAGCATTGCTCCTCCACCTGTTGAAACGTAACTAACTTGTTTAGCAAGTCCATATTTATTAATTGCTGCGACAGAATCACCTCCGCCAATCAATGAAAAAGCTCCGTTTTTAGTTGCTTCTGCCACTGCTTGGGCAATTGCTTTTGTTCCGTTTTCAAAGTTCGACATTTCAAAAACTCCCATTGGGCCATTCCAAAGTATTGTTTTTGAACCTTCAATAACTTTAGTGAATTCTTTTATGCTTTCTTCGGCAATATCTAATCCCATCCATCCCTCAGGAATATTTGATGAGTCGGAAGTCAGAATTTGTGCATCATTCGAAAAAGCATCCGCAATAACGGCATCAGAAGGAATTAGTAAATTCACTCCTAATTTCTTGGCTTTTTCTATGGTCGCTAAAGCAATATCAAGCAAATCTTCCTCAACCATCGAACTTCCAATTTCTCCTCCAAGAGCTTTGATAAATGTAAACATCATTCCACCGCCAATGATCATATTATCAACTTTATCAAGCAAATTTGTAATAATCTCTATTTTGCCCGAAACTTTTGCCCCACCTAAAATTGCCGTAAATGGTTTTTTATTCTCCTTAATTACTTTGTTTATGTTTTTTAATTCATTTTCCATGATATATCCGAAGAATTTTTCTTGTGGAAAAAACTTTGCAATAATCGCCGTTGAAGCATGAGCACGGTGAGCTGTTCCAAAGGCATCATTTACATAAACATCGCCAAGTTCAGATAATTTTTCCGCAAAAGTTTCATCGCCTTTAGTTTCTTCTTTATGAAACCGAAGATTTTCAAGAAGCAAAACTTCGCCGGGTAAAAGATTATCAGAGCTTTCTTTAGCTGAATCACCAATACAATTGTCGGCAAATTTAACTTTTGTGTTAAGTTTATTATTAAGGTAGGGGATTAAGTGTTTTAATGAAAATTTTTCTTCAGGCCCCTGCTTTGGCCGTCCGAGATGAGACATTAAAATTACAGAACCTCCATCGTTAAGGATTTTTTTTATCGTTGGAATTGCTGCATTTATTCTTGTTGCATCCGTAATTTCAAATTTTTCGTTTAAAGGAACATTAAAATCAACTCGAATTAATGCCTTTTTATTTGTAAAAATATAATTATCAATTGTTTTCATTTTTCTTGTTTTAATAAAAATTTAATATTCAAATTTATAATAATTAGATGGAATATTCTATGTTTTCTATAAAAAATATATTTTAGCAAAAAAAACAGAAAAATGCAAGATCTTAAAATCACAATAATTCAAACAAATTTGGTGTGGGAAAATGTTGATGAAAATCTTAATTCGTTTGATAAACAATTATCACAAATAAATGATAAGCCCGATTTGATTGTTTTGCCCGAAGAATTTAATACGGCTTTTTCGGTCAAGCCGGAAAAATATTATGAAAAATTAGATGGTAAAACAATAAATTGGATGTCAGGAAAAGCATCATCAATGAATTGTGTGATCACCGGAAGTCTGATTATTAAAGAAAACAACAGATATTTTAATACATTGATTTGGATACGGCCCGATGGAAGTTTTGATACCTATAATAAAAGGCATCTGTTTAGAATGGGAAAGGAACACCTGAAATTTTCGGGTGGCACAAAACGACTTATTGTTGATTTAAAAGGCTGGAGAATATGTCCACTAATTTGTTATGATTTACGATTTCCGGTTTGGGCAAAAAATATTTATAAAAATGAAAACTATGAGTATGATGTGTTGATTTATATTGCAAACTGGCCGGAAATCCGTAATCATGCATGGAAAACTTTACTTTTGGCAAGAGCTATTGAGAATCAGGCTTTTGTTGTTGGAGTAAATCGAATTGGAAAAGATGGAAATAATATCTCGTATTCAGGCGATTCGGCAGTAATTGACCCTCACGGAAAAATAATTTCCAACATCAAAGCAAATCAGGATATTTTTCAAACGATTAGTTTATCATATTCTACATTAGCAAATATTCGCAATAAATTTAATGCAGGTTTTGACTGGGATAATTTCGAAATAAGCGATAAAATTTAGTCAAATATAGGTAAATACTCAAAATGTTTTATCTTTTTTCTAATATTTACTAATTTTGTAAAGAAACTATTATGCTGTAATTGTGTGTAATAAGCAACGTTTATAAAAAAAATTATAAAAAAAATAAATATTTAAATTTTTAGAACCAAAATACTTGCTTATTAATAAAAATTACTATTTTTGCACTTCCAAATTTTAGAGGAAAATTAAAAGAAAAAAATGTACGCAATAGTAGATATAGCCGGTCAACAGTTTAAAGTTGAAGAAGATCAAAAAATCTTTGTTCATCGTTTAGAAGGCGAGGAAGGTTCAAAAGTTGATTTTCAAAAAGTTCTTTTATTAGATGAAGACGGAAAAATAAAAATTGGTAAACCTTTTGTGGAAAAAGCTTGTGTTACTGCCACAATACTTTCTCATTTAAAAGGTGATAAAGTTACTGTTTTTAAAAAGAAAAGAAGAAAAGGCTATCAAATAGAAAATGGACATCGCCAGTTTTTCAGTCAAATCCAAATTGAAAACATTAAAGGATTAACTAAGAAAAAAGCTAAAGTTGAACCGAAAGCTAAAGTCAAAGAAACAGTTGTTAAAGAAGCAGTTGTTGAGAAAAAAGAAGAAATAAAATCAGAATAGAAAATAGTTTTTAAAACTTTAAAAATATAAGTTATGGCTCATAAGAAAGGTGCCGGTAGTTCAAATAACGGTAGGGAATCCGAAAGTAAAAGGCTTGGAGTTAAGATTTTCGGCGGACAATTTGCAAAAGCAGGTAATATTATTATCCGTCAAAGAGGTACTGTTCATAATCCCGGAGAAAATGTCGGGATGGGTAAAGATCACACTTTGCATGCTTTAATAGATGGAAAAGTTGTTTTTACCAAGAAAAGAAAAAATAGATCCTATGTTTCTGTTGAAGCATTGGAAAGTAATTAGATACAGATAGAATAAAAATTTTCAAGATAACCTCCTTTTTTTTTAATAGTATTAGTTGAATCTCCCAAATTAATTTTTGGGGGATTTTTTTTTGAAGAGTGAATAAAAATTTATAATACTTTCGTGTGAGTTTAGGATATGTCTATTTCTATTTGATTTCTAAGTAAATCCTTGTAAATATCGCGTTTTCTGATAAGTTTTGCCTCTCCATTTATTATTAGAACTTCAGCAGGTTTGAATCTTGAATTATAATTCGACGACATACTGAATCCATAAGCCCCTGCATTTTTTATTGCTAAAATATCACTTGCCCTTACTTCACTTAAAAGTCTGTCTTTTCCAATATTATCAATCTCACATAAATTACCCACGATATTATATTTTTTCTTCTTTCCGTTTGGATTAGAAATATTTATGATTTCATGATAAGCGTCGTACATCATCGGGCGTAAGAGGTGGTTAAATCCAGTGTTTGTCCCAACAAAATCGATATATCCATTGTTTTTCAACACAACAGCTTTCGTAAATAAATATCCTGCTTCACTTACTAAATACCGTCCCGGCTCGAACCATAATTCCAAATTTTTTCCACGTTGCCTGCAAAATTTCTTAAATTCAATAACAAAGCTACTTCCTACTTCATGAATATCAATTACTTCATCATCATCTTTGTGCTTTACCATTATTCCACCTCCAAAATCAAGATATTCTAGATCATTGAAATGTTTTGATATTTCGAAAATTATCATGGCTCCTTTCAAAAAAACTTCGGGACTGAGAATGACATGACTCGAATGAATGTGAAGGCCATTGATTTTAATATTATGTTTGTTAACGATTTCAAGCAGTTGATCGAATTGTTTGAGAGAAATTCCGAATTTTGATTGATTATGCCAAACAGTAACTCTTTTTGAATTTACTGCTGAATAATGCTCTTTATTAATATTTGCAAAATCAATACCCGAAACTTCGCTGCTTTCCACTTCTGAAATTATATTCGGATTAAGACGGAGACAGCATGGAATCGAATTTCCGTATTCTTTTCCAAATTTTTCCAAATTTTGAAGGTTTTCAATATTTATATAAACCCCATATTTCACGGCTTGTCTGATCTCTTCAAAATCAACAATATTAGGAGTAAAAACTATTTCTTCGGGTTTAAATCCTGCTTCTAAACCCATTTGAATTTCAGGGATAGAAACTGTGTCGAGGCCGGTACCAAGTTTTTTCATAAGTTTTATAATACTTATGTTTGAACATGATTTAATTGCAAATTTTATTTTTAAATCCACTCCCTCGAAAGCAGTTTTAAAATCATTAAGTTTTTTTTCAATGATTTCAGAGTCATAAACATAAAGTGGTGTATCGAATTTTTGACATAATTCAGGTATGGGAATTCCTTGAATACTAAATAATTGATCATTTAATTCCATCGTTATTGTTGATTTGTTATTTCGTAATAAAAAAATTTTCTTTTATTGAAATTGCCCTGTTCATAAGTTCATTCACCCTTAAAAATTGTGCATAATTTTCTTTATTTATCAGTCGTTCAAGATGCCATGACAACATTCCGTGTGCACCCCATAAAATGTAATAGGGAAGAAGTTCCCATTCTTTTTTATTCACTTTTCTGATTTGATTATATCGTTTTAGAAAAACATTAATCAGTTCCTGGCTCGATTTGTTATCAATAAAACAAAATCCATTTATCGTCATTCCAACATCAAAAAGCAAGTTATCGCAACAAGCTTCCTCAAAATCAATTATTGCAAGTAGTTTGTTATTTTTAAAAATAGTATTGTCCGGAAAAATATCACCATGCACGATTCCTTTTGGAGTATTCTCAGATAAAGGTTCTTTAAGAAATTTGGTATATTTCTCAAAATATGTGAATATCTCTGGAAATTTGTATTTGGCAGTTTCAAACTTTTCAATCAATGAAATACAGTTATCAATATGTATCACGTTTTTTCTTGGAAATTCTTCCCATTTTTTAAAATTATTAAGTTTTGCGACAGCTTCGGCAATTTCACAAACAGTTTGTTTATTTGGTTTGGGTTTTTCACCTTCGATGAATTCATAAATTACTACCATTCCTTCAGTGGTTTGGTTCATGTAACTTCCATCACAACCTTGAATTGCTTTGGCGATTGGGAACTCAATTTTTTCTAATTCACTAAGTAAATTAAGTTCGTAATTTATAAATTTTATAGGCTGTTGTTTGCAAATTCTGTAAAGAAAATCTCCTTTTGCAGTTGTGATTTTATAATTAATATTTGCAAAACCATCGCTAAGTTTTTCAAACTTTTCAGTCTTTCCTAAATTATAATTTTGTAGTACTTTATTTATTTCCTCTAGCATAGTCCTTTTATTTGAAAAGTGTTAGCAGAATTAATTGTTTATTAATAAACCATTTTACTTAATACCGTTTCCTTACTTTCTTTTTTGGAAAAAGGCCTGATCCTGAAGCTATACGAATATTCACCTGCAGGAAGTGTGTATTCAGGATGTGTGCGAGCTCCCCAGCTATTATCACCACCAACACCCATTTGTTTATAATCAATATTCAAACTTATTATCTCTCCGGGTTTTATGTCGTTACGATGACGTTGAGGTTTATGTTTTCCAGGATGGTCGAGTTCGCTCATCGAAAATTGGTGAGCACTTGTGCTGATTAATGGCATTCCACAAATAAGAATACCGACTCCTTCATTATCAGTCAGCGACAACCATCTTACATCGGTTTTGTTCCCATTTTCCTGTGGCCTGACATAAGGAAAATACTGTTCCCAAACATTTCCCTCATATAAACCGATCGGTGCACCTGTTTTTCTATCCTGATAGCTTTCATGAGGCCCACGTCCAAACCAGGCAATTTTATCGAAACTTTTTGGCAAAATCATACTCATTCCAAATCGGGGAAGTTCAGATAATGTTGAATCATGAGTAATTATCCGGCTGCTTACAATTATTTCAGAATTACCAAGAATAGTATATTTTGTAAAATATTCGGAATTAACCTCTTCTATTTCAGAAGTAACTTCGATTTCAATTTGTTGGGGTGAAACTTCCTTAATATTTATTTTTTTTGTTTGAAGTTTATTACTTGCATTTTTCCATCTGCCACAACGAACAGGCATGTTGTTACCAAGATCATTATCGGTTGGCGATCGCCAGAAATTTGGTTTTAATCCTTCCTGAATTAGTTCTTTGTCATTAAATACTATTGAACTTAACATTCCCTTTTTCTTATCGAATTTTATGTCGAATCCATTTCCATTAAGAATTATTTCTTCTTCTGTTTGAATTAATTTCATGGGTGGAAGATTATTAGGAGCAATTTTTTGGTTTTTATTAAAAAAGGGTAGTTTAAATTGTTCATAAGCGATCTCATGTCCTGTAGGCAAAAGAGCAGATTTTGATTTTGTGCGTGCATTTATTGTAATAAAATATTCAGTACCATCCTGAACGTCAATTCTTGGTAAAGAAAGAGTTATTAAAGTAGAATCGTGGGGAACAAGATTTATTGTAGGGAGAGTTTCCCAAAATAAAACTTCTCCATCAGCCATCAGTTTCCATGAAAAATCAAATTCTGAAAGATTTGTAAAATCAAAATTATTAAATATCTTTATCTTTCCTATATTTAAATCATAAGCTTTAAAATTAATATTTTGATATACTTTTTTTACTTCCCAAATATGTGGATTAAAATCTCGGTTGGCCTGCACTAAACCGTTAGCACAAAAGTTTGAATCGTTTACAACTCCTGCAAATCCCATATCGCCGCCATAAGCCCAATAATAATTTCCTTCTTCATCATATTTTAGAAATGTTTGATCAACCCAATCCCAGATAAAACCGCCCTGAAGAGCTTTGTAATTGTCGATCGCTGTCCAATAATCCTGAAGATTACCAACGCTATTTCCCATAGCATGAGCATATTCGCAAAGAATAAGCGGACGGTCATCATATGATTTTGCAAACATTATAATCTTTTCAATAGATTTATACATTGGACAATAAATATCTGTTAATCTGTGCACTCCGGCATCTTCACTTTGAACTGGACGAGAAATGTCACGACTTTTGATCCAATTATAAGTGTCTTTGAAATTTTGTCCATAACCGGTTTCATTACCAAGTGACCAAATAATTATTGAAGGATGATTTTTATCACGTTCAACCATTCTTTGGGTTCGTTCCATAAAGGCATGTTTCCATTCGGGTTTGTCGGCAAGAGTTTTTTCAGGATTGTAGGGATCGGAGCCATGAGCTTCAATATTTGCTTCATCAATAAGATATAATCCATATTTATCGCATAATTCATACCATTCACTACGATTGGGATAATGACTGGTTCGGACAGCATTTATATTCATTTGCTTCATCAAACTAATATCCTGTATCATTGATTCAACACTTATTATCCGACCTGTTATGGGATCATGTTCATGACGATTAACTCCTCTTATTGTTATTGGTACTCCGTTTATTTTTAATTGTCTGTCTTCAATTTCTATTTTTCTGAATCCGATTTTGCATTCAGCTTTTTCAGTAATTTCGTTTTTACTGATTTTTAGTAGAATAATTAATTTGTAAAGATTTGGTGTTTCGGCAGTCCATTTTTTCACATTAGGAATTTGTGTTTCAAAAACGATTTCCGATTTTCCGAACTTATTTAATTTTAATGTTTTATTAAGAGAAAGAATTTCTGAATCATTAATGAGGTCTAAAAGTTTTGCTTCAACAAAAGTTTTAACATTTTTATTTGTTGAATTATTAATTTCAACATTCAAAGAGAAACTCCCATTCCGGTATTCGTTATCAAGATCAGCATTAACAAAAAAATCTCGA
>Ga0233437_1001165_pt1 | contig 50826 bp, 44 predicted proteins | sample SI_122_August201_FD_182714 | JGI IMG/M metagenome (GOLD analysis project Ga0233437, IMG submission 182714) | Seawater microbial communities from Saanich Inlet, British Columbia, Canada - SI_122_August2016_200_MG | ecosystem: Environmental > Aquatic > Marine > Inlet | place: Canada: British... | reverse complement strand
TCCAGATACTAGCTCTACTTCCGGACCTATTTCTGGGGGGCAGGTCAGGTCAAGAGCACAATCGCCTGGACAAAGAGGGAAACTAAACCACGCCTCTCCCGATTCCGCCATTGAGCGCGAAACGGCGGCCCCGTGGTCAGTGGCGATGATTTCACATTGAGGCCACTCTTCAATTCTCTGCACGAGTAGACAGTCGCTGGCTCAAGAGGCTGGCTGCCGTTTCGTCTTCAGATGCACTTTCTCTCCTGACGTACCTCGGAATAGCTGCTCGATCTGCCGTGTACGACTCTTCTACGCGCAGGGATGGTGTTTGGTCACGCCTGCTTTGTGAACTTGTTCGAGTAGACTGTCGAAAGTAGGATGCAGTCACCTGACGGAATGCATGCCATTGGTTAGCCGCTTCGATACACACAATCATCGTTGGCACCAGCAAGAGGAGACATGTTAAGCATGAATGACGCGACACGAGCTGAGGAACACAGCAACAACTGGGAACAGGTGCTTGGAACACGGCCCAAGCTCCTTCGACTGAGCGTGCCCGGTGGATGGCTGGTGACCGTAGCAGGGGGAGCAAGCTATCCTGTCAGTTTCTATCCTGACCCCGAACATGTATGGAGTCCTAGTATCAAGAATTGATGCAGCGTTGCCGCGATCGCCCGCCGAGTTGGCACGTCTATTGAGAACGGACACCGAGAGACCGCTCGGAAAGGACATGAACAGGACACTATGAGCAAGATCGAGATAAAACCCTATAGGCCCGTTTACCCTTCCCCTGCAGCGTTGATTACGTGTGTTGACGAGGCTGGCCGTGCCAACATCATCACTCTTGGTGAGGTGTTCAATATCAGCATTAGGAGCCCGGTTATCATTGGCATTGCCATTCGCCCTGCGACGCACTCACATGGACTGATCAGCAAAACACGTGAGTACGTCGTGAATCTCCCCAGTGCCGCAATTGTGGAGCAGGTTGATCAGTGCGGCATGGTGTCAGGTGGTGATGGCATTGACAAGTTCGATCGTTTCGAGCTCTCTCCAATTCCCGCCTCTGTGGTAAAGCCGCCCCTGATCGATGAGTGTCCTATGAACATAGAATGTAAGGTTATCGGTATCCAGACGATCGGTGATCACGATCTGTTTCTTGGCGAAGTGGTCGCCGTACACGTGGATGACGACAAGGTCGACGGCAACGGGAACATTCTCCCGGACCGCCTGGATCCAGTGAGCTACATTGGCAGCGAGTACTGGTCTCTCGGACAGCGTCTGGCGCGACACGGTTTCTCGAAAGCTGATTGAGCAAACAAGGCGCAAGGACGACCGTGTGCCTTTCGAAGCGACTGGAGTGAAGGTGAGAATTTGCCTGGCACATAACGACTGGGAGTGTGAGCGTGGACTGGGCGACGAGGCTCACGATGCTAGCGTGCGTGGTTGCGCACATCCGTTCCCACATTGCCCTTTTCCAGTCCGCGTGAAGAAGGAGAGGCTGACATGAGCAGAATTGTGGTCCTGGGTTGCGGGGCAGTAGGAAGACACATGGCCATTGATCTGTGCAAGTCTCCCGGCTGCGAGGTTGTCTCGGTTGACGTCAATCGGAAGGCCTTGGATCGCCTAGCTCGGGAACATCCGATCCAGACCCGAGTAGAGGACCTCTCCACGCCCGAAGGAATCACGCGGGCCGTTGAAGACGCGGACCTTGTCATCGGTTCGGTGCCCTACTCCATCGGATACACAATGCTCGAAGGGGTCATTCGCGCGGGCAAGAACATCGTGGACATCTCGTATTTTGACGAGGATCCATTCGGCCTGGACGACCTGGCGAAGGAAAAGGGAGTCACCGCCGTGGTGGACTGTGGCGTGGCGCCGGGCATGGCCAACATCATTCTCGGCGATCATACCCGGACGATGAAGATTGCCCGCTACGAGTGCTACGTTGGCGGCATTCCCAAGGCGAGAAATGCGCCCTTCGGGTATAAGTCGCCTTTTCCAGTCCTCGAGGTTCTGGAGGAATACGCAGGCTCTGGCAGGAAGGTCGAGGGCGGAAAGGTGGTCGTGGAGCCGATGCTCTCCGAAACCGCGACGATCGATTTCGAGAGGATAGGCTCCCTGGCATGCCTCAACTCCGACGGGCTCAGAACCCTCATTCGCACCATGGACATCCCCGACATGCTAGAAAAGACCTTGCGCTATCCCAGGCATGTAGACGTGATGCGTATCTTCAGGGATGCGGGATTCCTCAACCTGACTCCAATCCAGGTGAAGGGCGCTTTAGTGCGGCCAATCGATGTAACCGCCTCGCTCCTTTCTCCACATTGGATGTACGGACCAGGAGAGGCTGATCTGACTGTCATGAGGTTGGTAATCTCCGGTGAGGAGACCGGGAAACCTGTGACCTACACCTACGACCTGTACGACGAATACGATCCCGCGACCGAGGCCCTTTCCATGGCAAGGACGACGGGGTACACGTGTACAGCGGTCGCCCGAATGGTGCTTGACGGCGGTTATTCACAGAGGGGGATCAGTCCTCCCGAGTTCGTGGGCCGTGTCAGCGGGTGCTGGGAACGTGTCGAGAAGTACCTGAAGGATCGAGGCGTCCGCTGCCGGATGCAGCGATCCTGATCCCCCCCCATGCACGGACGATGGCCTGGCCTTTTGGGCCCTCCGGTTCGGGGGGCAAGTCTGGCTGTAACCCAAGCTGCGCATGCGTCGTGCCCTTGTTCAAGTGGAATCCCGAAAGTAGGATGCAGTCTACAGACAGAAGGAGATATGCTGAGCATGATTGACGCGGCGGAAGGTCAAATAGTGAATGCAGACAGTGACGTTCTTTTTGGAAAGGACTTCTATGAGTGGCATTGAAAGAAACAAGATACATCCTGGTTCAGAGGTGCAGATTGTTCAGAAGCACGACCAACGGAGCGGTAACCTGACGAAAGGTGTTGTCAAGGATATATTGACGAAGTCTCCTACGCATCCGCATGGTATTAAGGTTCGCCTGGAAACCGGCGAGGTGGGTCGCGTGAAGGAAGTTCTGTCTTAAGAAGTGAGCCGCCGACTGAATGACGGATCATCTTCGGGGTCTGCCCTCGCAATCGAACTCCGAAGCTGCAAACGTGAAAGGAATCATCAACAGTGATTGAATACAAAACGGGATTTGACGTCATCAACTGGGACTCGCTGAATCAACTCTATGTCGAAACAGACGGGGTTATAGGCCTGGCTAGGGCAGGCAATCTCAGCAGAATTAAGGAAGCTTTCCTCAATAGCTACAGAATCGTCACAGCATGGGACGGAGACAGAATTGTCGGTGCTGGTAGATTGATCTCTGATGGTACGTGTTACGGATGGATCCACGATATGGCAGTTCTTCCAGATCGTCAAAGGACAGGCATCGGAAGAGGTATCGTGAAGCATCTGTTGGATGGAAACGAAGGCGTACTCATTGGTCTGACTTCAGCACTTGGAGCAGTAGAGTTTTACCGCAAGCAGGGATTCAAAAAGCACAAAACGGCAATGGCGAAATACCCTGGGGCATCAACCTACTTGGAAGATTAGAACAGCCAATGAGCGGATCGATCTTGCACGCATTGCATCGTTCGCGTATCCCAACAAAGGAAATCGATGGAAATCATCCGAGACCCCGTTGACCAAATTCTTGAAGCCTGTGGCATAGATGGGCCATGGGAGCTACTACCCGCGACAGGCCTTGCCAATCGCATTTATGCCACGAATGATGTGGTTATTCGTGTTGCCAAAGAGCACGAAGAGGCACTGCGTGATGCACGTACCGAATCGATAGCCGCTCCTGTCGCCTATGCGGCGGGTGTTCTAACACCGCGGATGTTGGTTTTTGACGACTCGGGCGATGTGGTGGACGGACCCTACTCAATTTGGGAACGCATTCACGGTGAGACTCTCGGTCTTCTGTCGCGTGAACCGAAATCGATGCCCAACACTTGGCGTCAAGTCGGGCATCAGATGGCGCACCTTCACGCTTGCGTTCAACCCTTTGACGACCCGAAGCAGTATCTGCACGAGCCCAAGAGGGATCTGGATCTCAACTCGCTTCTCGAGAAGCTGGTGAGCTCAGGACAAATGCATCCAGAGCTTATTGAAGAGATTCCCAGGTTCATCGATGAATTGCGGCCGGCTGTTCTTGAGGAGGCCAACGTTTGCTTCCTTCACAGTGACGTCAAAGACATGAATATCATGTGCACGCGCGCTGACGAGTTGTTGGCGCTCATTGATTGGGGAGACGCAGGTTGGGGCGACCCGACATTCGACTTCTTTCAGATTCCCCTTTCCGCCATCCCAACTGTGCTGGAAGGCTACAGAGAAGTGGCCCCCGACCTTCTGGGGTCAACGCTCAAGGAACGGATCATCTGGGACAAACTGGAGCGTGGCATGTCGGAATACCTCAAGAATCCATCGTGCAGTATCCCTCTAGACGACTTCCGGCAATTCCTCAAGATGCAATAGGCCTTGCAGATACGTCAGGAGAGACCTCGTATCGAGTCTCAATAGGCTAGCTTCAGAGGTTGACGACTGCAGCCTAGATCGGCTTGTAATCTCGTTTGGCCTGCAATTGGTTCTCGTTTATTCTCGTTCCATGAATACCCAGCTGCGCCCATTCCGCCGTGACAGAGATATCTCGGCGATGATTGAACTTGCCACTACATTCCCAGGAGAGGATCCGCATGTCGTCGATCTGCCCTATCGGCTTTGCTCCTGGGCTCTTGATGATCCAGACAATGTTGCGCTCTGGGTTGACGAAGACGATCGCCTTGTTGGCTGGGCAGTGATGCAGTTGCCCTTCTGGACGATTGATATTGCCGTTCATCCCGAGAGCGGTCTATTTGCTGACGCGCTGGAATGGGCCGTCCGATACGGCAAGCGAGCAATGGGATCACCGCAAGAACGCCCACAGTGGTTTGTGCATGTATTTGGCGACCAAAATCCAAGACTTCGGGGTCTGGAAAATGCGGGTTTTGCTTGCCAATCTGACGTGGGCGAGGATTCATGGAGTAAGGTTTTTTTACAGTGCGAGGTGCCGCCGACCCCCGTGCAGCCTATGGACGGACTGGTCATCCGGCCGCTTGAGGGGCTGAGCGAGGTATCCGACTATGTAGAGACCCATTGCGCTGCCTTTGGATCTACAAACATGACCGAGGAATGGCGCGTACGCACACTGGATGCGCAGCATTACTCGCCGAGTGCTGACCTTGTTGCTGTGGCAGAGGATGGCTGCATGGCCGGATTCTGCATTGGCTGGGTCATGCCAGGGGACCCAACGATCGGTCAGATCGAACCTATGGGTGTTCTGCCTGAGTATCGAGAACAGGGGCTTGGAGCTGCATTGCTCAACGAATGCCTACGTCGGTTATTTGATCACGGTGCGGAGTCGATCCGCGTCGAGACAGACACGTATCGAAACCCTGCCCTTCAGCTCTACAAAAGCCTAGGATTCCAGTTGATTCGCGATATCCTTGTGTACCGCAAGGATTTTGGTCGTGGCTAGAAATTGCCAATCCGGTTTGCAGGCGGGCTGTTCTCAAATCACGAAGATGTCCAGTCGGAGGATTGGCTTATACTCGGCTTCAGGAGGCAACGATGATCAACAGATGCGCTGTAACGATTCATGCCAAAGAGCCTTTTCTTTCCTGGTTGCATTCCCTTCCGGAATACGATGATTTGACGCTCGATCAGGTGAACGAGGAAACCACCACCTATCTGCTTCCGGTTTACGAGACTGACACGGAGAAGGACGCGCATTTGGGACAGTACTTTGACCTGCTCTTCGAAGAGGAGCTGGCCGGCTGGTGGATGGCCAAGGAAGACTGGCCGGAGAGCCGAAGCCTCGAATTGTTCAAGCGTTGGTTCGATGTTCGCTTCTACTCTGTCGTTGTTGATTTGGAGGATGCACCACTTCTCGATGAAGCATAGCCAGAAGTCTTCACGGATGGTCTGTTCTCCATCTTGAGTGGGCAGTTGATCGGCTTGGCAAACGCTGCGAGTGAAGATTCCCAGCCACTTCTGTATCGTAGATGAGAACTGGAGAGGTTCTTCAGGAAGAACCCATAGTGGTCAGATAATCTGATCCGCTTCACGAGGGCGCGTCTCCTCTCAATCAGGAGCTTGATCACAAGTTTACTTGCCGTAATTGTCAATTCGATATAGATTGGATTTTGCGGGAGGTGCTACAAAGTGGCTCTAACAGATGAGGTGAAGAATCAAGCTGTCACCGAGCCTCATGTTTCTGACGCGAGTCCGGCAGTTCACGATGAGGCCGCAAAGGCAAACACAGATACGATGGAGTTGCTGAAAACCTCTGAGGCTCGCTACCGACGCCTTTTCGAGACCGCACAGGACGGCATTCTTCTGCTCGATGCCGAATCTGGAAAGATTACAGACGTAAATCCCTTCATGCTCCACATGCTTGGGCATCCTCTCAACCACTTCATCGGCCGCGAATTGTGGGAAATCGGGATCGTGAGGGATGAAGAAGCTTCGCGCGAAGCTTTCCGCCAGTTGCAGGAGCAAAGCTATGTCCGATATGAGAACCTGCCTCTTGAGACGATCGGCGGACAGGAAGTTCAGGTCGAGTTTGTGAGTAACGTTTATCGAGTAGGAAGGACAGACGTCATCCAATGCAATATTCGCAATATTACCGCTCGCAAATCGGCCGAAGCAGCGCTACTAGAAACGAGCCGCAAGATTGCGGAGCTTCACCAAGCCGCTCACCAATTGGAAATCGCTGAAGAAGAAGAGGACGTGTATCGTTCTTCGGTCCAAGCAGCGGAGACCATCCTTGGCTTTCTTACTTGCAGTCTCTATATCCTGATTGAAGACAACCTGATCGTGAAGGCCGTCTCATCCGATGCTGTTGCCATCGAAGGGTATGCGCTGGATCTCGGAATGGGTGGCGGCGGACTTGCTGCCGCGACACTTCAGAAGGGAGAGGCAGTCTGCTTCAATGACCCAAGCGAAGCTCCTGAGTGCTGCTTGCTTGATCCGGATTTGCGGGCAGGAATTAGTGTTCCTGTGGGGAGGCTGGGAGTCTTTCAGGCACGTTCTTCTGAAAACGATGCGTTTGCCGACGAAGACACGCAGCTTCTTGAACTTCTGGGAGGGTATACAGCAGAGGCGCTGCGGCGTATCCGACTACAAAACGAGCTAAGAGAACAGGCGACTCGCGATGCTCTCACAGGAGTATACAATCGCCGCTACTTCACAGAGGTCATTTCGCAGGAGACTGGCCGATCCAAACGGCACGGCCGTCCCATTGGGTTCCTCATGGTCGACGTGAACCGCTTCAAACAGATCAATGACCAGCTAGGGCATGTTGTCGGTGACAACGTTCTCAGAGAAGTCGGTACATTGCTGCAGCACGCGGTGCGCGGCGAGGACTTCGTCATTCGCTATGGGGGGGATGAATTTCTCGTGGTCCTGCCTGAGACAAATGGCGAAACGAAGGTCATTGAGTCTCGCGTGTATGAAGCTGTTGATCAATGGAATGTGCCAAACGAGAAGATGCTTGGATTTCCGCTCAGCCTGGCCATTGGAGACGCTCACTGGATACCCGGCAGCGAGCAGTCGATTGAGGCTGTCCTTGCCGAAGCCGATCGCCGAATGTACGAACGCAAGCGCGGCGAACGGTAGAGAACTGCACAGCGCATTCAAGACATTGCTTGATCAACGCTGGCACCAGCGGTAGGTTTTGCTCCCATCAGATTGGCGCCGTATCACGGGCCGGTCGCTCCTGAACGCGGAGGCAAGCTCAATCACCGGGATTATCCTCATCAATTTTGACTGCGTGTTGCACTACTTCGATGCTGCACGTACGGCAATGTTCCGAACACCATTCTGTGCACTTCTTTGCCCATTTCTCCTCTGCAAAGGCGACATTGCACAGCTCGCAGACGTAATAGCTCTTGCCATTCCGCTCCAGCTTCTTGACCACGGGGCTCCGCCTCCTTCTACCGCTCCTTCAGGACCTCAACGGGCTGTCTTAGCACGGTCTTCAGCTTCTCAGGTGCAACGCGGCGCGGATCGCTGAGGTAGATCTCATGATGCTTGCCATTCTCAGTGAGTTCATTGCTTGGAATGAACTCACTGTGCATCTTCGCAAGAACAGGCCCCTCGTCATCGTAGGAACCGATGTGCATGATCTGCACGGAGAGCCCTTCGTGATAATCCTCCAGCCGAAGTCTGCCTAGGGCTGGCGGATTTTTCGCTTGGCGCACCTGCTCTATTGCTTCGTCAAAAATCTCTTTGGTAATCCAATCCGGTGTCATGATCATCATCGTCCAATCCCAGGCGGATTTGTCGCGAGTGACGAACGTTGCCATATCCTCAGCCCACCACAATCCCTCCAACGGTGGCACGGAGTAGTCCTGTTCCAACGTCTTCTTGCTGATGAACTTCATCTTGTAGGCCACCGTATAGAGCGCCTCGACCACGTCTGTGTATTCCGGAGCCGTATTGGGATCGCCATGCCCATCGGCCATTAGAAACTGCATGCTTGGGACATCTACAGTCTCGAATTGCTTGCGTGGATTGTACAAATGCTTCAGCGTCTTCTTAAAGTCAGTCTTGATCATTGGACACTCCGATGAGTTGGCCTGTCAGAAACTAGCTAGGCCTCTCAGAATTCGTAATGCGTTCCCCGAATTTCTTCAGGGCTTCCTGAAGTAACTCTTCTGAAATCGCTCCAGTCGGTGAGATTGTCTCCAAGAGGCGCTTGGGAATGGGCTGCGCGATTGGGTCGAAGCCTTCTCTCAGTTTAAATTGGTTCTTTCTGTGCAAGATGTCGGCTCCCAGGTCTTGTAGCTTCGCCTCATCCATGTCAATCCCTAGTGTTGCCAAGCATTCGACTATTACCGCAGGCGTATACAGGCCGCGCGAGAAGAAGCATACGACGAGGCTTGAGAGAATCTGCCTCCAACGTTCTTCATCCACGAGCTGGCTGACGAGTTGTTCTGCAGTTGGCGCATTTCCGGATGCGACGTTCTTCTGATCGATGCTGTACCCAGCATTATCGAGATGACTGTGCCGTGCGCCGAGGAGATACCCAAGATATCCGGCTGGTCCGGTGTGATAGCCGGGCATTTCGTTCCCCCCGAAGGCGAGCGCAAAATCAGTTCCGCCGTAGATTGACGATGCATAGGAGACACCACGAGCCAACGCGCGATAGAAATCAGTCGGTTGGGAGATGATCCGGCGTACTGCCTCGATGGCTGCATCGGCATCGCCCCACGCTAGTGAGATGTCGTCGGTATCTGTTTTGTTGATCAATCCTCGTTCGAGGGCTTCCGTGGCCCAGGCAAGCGCTACTCCGGCGGACATGGCATCGAGTCCTTGAATCTCGACTTCATCCATCAATTGCAGCATGCCCGCTGAGTCTGCTATTCCCAGCATGGAACCCAATGCGAAAATCGGCTCGTAGTCATAGCCAAGCATCGATGTCTTATAGAAGTAGGGCTCATCGGGATGGGGTGTGCGCAATGCGGCAATGTGAATGCAGGCGACGGGACAGTGGGCGCAGGCAAGTCTTCGGCCGAGGTACTGCTCTGCCAAGTGCTCTCCCGACAAGTTGTTCGCGTCCTCAAACCGACCACTCTGCAAGTTGCGTGTCGGAAGTGCTCCCAATTCATTGAGTGGCAGCACATTGATCGGCGTGCCCAGGTCGTGGTACTTCTTCATCAGAGGGGAATCAGTGGCCGCCTTGTAGAGCGCGTTGTACTGGCTTCGATAGCGTTGGGGCTCGGCTACAGGGAGCGTTTGGCTATCAGAAACGACGATGGCTTTCAACTTCTTGCTGCCGAATACTGCGCCTAGGCCTAGCCGCCCGAAATGGCGATAGGTCTCTGTAATGACGCAAGCGTAGGACACGAGCTTCTCGCCTGCTGGACCAATACGCATGATGGAACGATGACCGGATCCCTTTTCGCGTTCTCGTAGCACAGTGCCTACGGTGTAACTGCTGCGTAGTCCCCACAGGGCTGATGCATCGCGGAACAGCACGTTGCCATCTTCAATCACGAGATAGGTCGGTGTCTCGCTTTGTCCCACGATGACAATGGCTCCGTACCTTGCCATTCGGATGGACACCGCACTTCGACCGCCAGCGTGGCTTTCTCCCAGATTCCCTGTGTGGGGAGACTTGAACATGGCGACGGTCTTCGAAGCAAGCGGAAAGTGTCCGACCAAAGGTCCGACAGCGAAGATGATGGGATTGTCCGCGCCCAGTGGATCTGCTCCTTGAGGACAGTATTCGTCCAGAAGACGAATGGCAACGCCCGCACCTCCGAGCGCTGCTGTGAACAACTCGGGTCGTTCGTCAATAGAGAAGGTCTGCGACGATAGGTCGATGGTTAGTACTCTGATCAGCGGATCGTGACTAGTCATTTGTAGACTCCGTAACGTCTTCATGAGCCAGCACGTTGTGTGGACAGAATCCAGCACAGACGCCACAGTAGACGCAAATGAGTGGTTGTCTATCCTGCTCGTTCCAAAAGACAGCACCGAACGGGCACGCATCCACGCACTTACCACAGCCAATACAATGCTCGGCGTCGAATTCTACGCCGCCGCCTTCTCGTTGAGTCAATGCTTGTGTTGGGCAAACGCTCGCGCAGGGAGCTTGAGGACATGCGCGGCAGACGATGACAACGAATCCCTTTCGCATGCCGCCAGCAGAACGAATACCGATGCGCGACTTGCCAATGCCTCCGAGCCCGCTTCGTCGAGTACAGGCAAACATGCAAAGCTGGCAGCCAACACAGCGATCCACATCAACGACTGAAAGTCTCTTTGCCATTGGGACCTCCCCACAGAGACCGTACTGGATTAAGTGGATGGCACCAACTCCTGGCAGCTTCGACCAAATAGCGAACCCAAGATGTTGGATTGGCCTGGAAGTGAATTGAACGCTGAGATTATTGAGTCGCAAGCCGCCCAGCAATTCTCCCACATAGTCGGGGATTGGATGGAAAGAACAAAGCGAACCTTGGCATGCGCCGCCGCCAAAGTTCGCTGTAGTAAGAATCAGGTTCCGAGTGGTTTGTACCAGTTCTCTGAGGAAATTCTCCCCGAAACGCGGGCAACCATGCGTCAGCGCCCGTCTACGTTCGCCAAGGTGTATGGCAACCGTTGTGACTGCCTTTGCCCGTTGCCTAATCCCGTGTCATGAGCAATGGTGTTATTAGCAGGACTCCCACGGATACGAGCACGATACCAGGTCCAACTCCGACTTGATCGGCTGTCCATCCAAGAATGGGGGCCAGAACAGCCATGATGAGTGTGCGAAGCTGTGCTTCCACAGACAGGCCTGAAGCCATCGCGCAGTGCTCCATGCGATCCGCCAAGTAACCAACCATCATCGGGCGGCGAAGGTTTTGCAGTATGAAGACACCCAAAAACGCGAGGATGGCAATACCATCCATACGCATCCAGGCTGCTACACCAGCAATGATTAAGAGACTGATGCCGATCAGGAGAGTGAGATTGATGCTGTGAGAGGCGGACTTCAAGCGCGCGTGGACTGCGCCTGCTCTGGAGCTAGCAAAGCTCGTGGCTAGATAGATGAGGAAATACACACAGCCTACTAGAAGGGCTATTCGTTGCTCGCCGTGCAGGGAGAGCAGAATGGGGAGAGCCAAGGCTTGCGCTTGAATGATCGGCTGAAGATAGTCCTTGGTGGTTTTGAACAGTGCGTCGAAACCGGCACTGGAGAACAATCCTCGCACAGTGCATGGATCCCGCAGTAGCGCCCACAATCCGCGGATTGCTAAGGCAAACTGCTTTCCGACTGACCGCCAATCCCACGTGGCAGTGACATGTTCGCCATCCAGTGAGCGTGGGTACGAGGCAAGCAAGAGAAGATTAAGGATGTAGGGTACTGTGGAGGCAAGGAAAATGATGCGGTAGTTGCCTGTCCAGATGACGAGGCCCGCTGCGATGAGGGAAGCTAGTGCAGATCCTAGTTGCGACGCGGCGCGTGTCTTTCCATAGTAGGTCACCTTGCGATCCTCACATCCGCAAAGTCGCAGATGTTCAAGGATCATTGCCTTGTGTGTTCCAGAGCGGAACGTCTCGCCAAAAGCGAAGGCAAGCATGGCTATGACAAACATCCAATAGGTCGACCCAAGATAGAAGAGCACGAACGAGAGAACGTAGGCGGAGAAGCCAAGGATCATTGCCTTTCGTCTGCCAAAGGCATCTGCCAAAACGCCAGTCGGGATCTCAAGGATATTGGTGAAAATCTCGCGGAGAGAGATTAGCGTTCCGATTGCGAGGAAGGAGAGGCCCGTATCTCTGAGAAAGAGAATGAGAAACGGGTCGAAGAATCGAAGATTCTTCAAGAAGCCATAGGCTCGGAATTTCCAGAACTGTAGGTCTCTTGCGAAGAGTTGTGTATGTTCCTTCATCATGGATAATCCACTCAATTATACCGTGTCAATGCCTCATAGCGCGAGTTCCTGTGGGAGATCGCCTGGCCGGCAACTGATACGGATGGATTCATGGCTGCGCAAAGATGTTCAACGTTGAGAGTTGTCCTTGCTTTCTTGTATGGGGGACGTGTATACTCCGAACGTTGTTGGTAGTACTGCAGTCGCTATCCAGGAGTTTAGCTTTATCTGAAGTCCTTGAGTGCTCTGCTCAACTAAAGCTTCCAGCATGAAGGAGTGGTTCGGATGTCCGAACGATTGACCGGAACCGTAAAATGGTTCAACGACGACAAAGGCTTTGGCTTCATCGAACGCGAAGGTGGAGAAGACGTCTTCGTACATTTCTCGTCCATTCGTGGAGAAGGCTACAAGTCTTTGAACGAAGGACAGAAAGTAGAGTTTACGCTTGGTACAGGCCAGAAAGGCCCCCAGGCCCTGGATGTGACTGTCGCTTTCTAAGAACATTCACTAACTGAAACATTACGCGGCGTGCCTTGTGCACGCCGCGTTTTTCGTTGTAGAGCACACTCTGTCAATTCTCACGATGCTCTAGGTGCCCACGGAGGCCGTCTCCGGCATTCGTTTCAGAAGTAACTCATCGTCGGCAATATGGCGTTGCGAGAACAGATCAACGAGGTCATCGACAGTGGCTGCGCTCTTCTCGTTGCCCTGCAACTCATGAATCACCTCACCCCGATGCATCATGATCAGTCGATTGCCCACAGCAATAGCTTGCTCCATGTTGTGTGTCACCATTAGCGTTGCCAACCCCGAACGATCCACAAAAGATTCAGTGAGTCGAACGATCATCGCTGCGTTGGCAGGGTCAAGTGCCGCTGTGTGCTCATCAAGCAATAGCAGCTTTGGCGGTACAAGTGTGGCCATGAGCACAGCCAATGCTTGCCGCTCCCCGCCAGATAGCAGTGCCACGGGACAGTCCAGTCTCGACTCCAGTCCGATGTCTAGGGTAGCTAGCTGATCCGTGAATTCGCGCCTAAGCTTCCGAGGCAGGGCCAATCGCAATCCACGCCCTTGCCGCTTCATCGCCAAGGCAAGGTTTTCGGCAACTGTCATTTCTGGCGCAGTTCCTGCCAATGGATCCTGGACGATTCGGCCAATGGATCGTGCGCGCCTATATGCCGGAACGGCAGTGATATCGCGCTCGTTCAATAAGATCCGTCCAGTGCTTGGGAGAACGCCTCCAGCGATCAAGTTTAGCAACGTGCTTTTGCCTGCTCCATTGGAGCCGATAATGGTCAGAAAATCGCCATCGGCAAGCGACAAGTTCAACTTCCGAATGGCTTCAACATGATCGGCGCCCGAATGAAAGATCTTGGAGACATTGTCCAGAGCTAGCATGATGGCACCTTTCTCAACCGACGTTCTCTCATATAGGGGATAACCAGTGCGACGATGACCAGGAGTGAAGTGATGAGCTTCAGATCGGATGCTTGGAAGCCGACTGTGTAGCCGTAACGAAGGGCTAGACTGACAGCGACTCGGTAGATCAGCGAACCCAGCAATACAGAGGCGGTCATCAGTCCGACACGATTGGATCGAATGAGCGCACCGCCAATAATCACGGCAGCCAATCCTGTGACAATGATGCCGAGGCCCATGCCCACGTCTGCAAACCCGCTGTACTGTGCCACCAAAGCACCGGAGAGGGCGACGAGCCCGTTGGATAGGGCCAAACCCAACAACTTCATTGTGTTCACGTTGACACCTTGAGCAGTGATCATGCGTTCGCTGTCACCGGTTGCCCGGAGTGCAAATCCCAGTTCAGTACGCAGGAAATAGTCAAGCACCAGCTTAATTGCGAATGTAAGCAGTAGTATGAACGTCAAGATCGCCAAGCTTCCCAATGGAGACCAAGCTATAGACACGAGGCGAGTCGCTGTGCTTGCACGTAACAGCGACAAGTTCGGCCGTCCCATAATCCGAAGATTGATGGAGTACAGCATGATCATCGTTAATACACCAGCCAGCAGATTGGTGATGCCCAGTTTTGTATTGAGCAGGCCAGTCACGAGGCCAGCGCAGGCGCCAGCAGCAAATGCAATCAGCAATACGCTGAATGGATCAATGCCTGTTCGAACAAGGAGCAGAGAAGCGACAGCTGCCCCGGTCACGAAGCTTCCATCTACGGTGAGATCAGGAAACTTCAGCACCCGGTACGTGAGAAAAACCCCTAACGCGGCAATCCCATAGGCGAGCCCTTGCTCAGCTGCATGAACGAGCAAACTAACCATCGCTTCTCCTTCCTTGTTGAAGACTATTTGCTGAAGAGCGTTCCGCCATACAGGATGCTGGTAGCCTTCTCAATCAGCGACACTGGGAACTCTAGACCAATCTCGCCGGCGACATCGAGGTTCAGATGCACTTGCCCACCAGTCACGAATGTCACTGGAATTTCGTTTGGCAGTGTTCCCGAAAGAACGCTGAGAACGATATCGCCTGCCGTCAGACCGACATCGTAGTAGTCGAAGCCTGCGGCCATTGTTGCCGACTCGAGGCTCGTTGGATCTGCCACCAAGAACGGTACTCCTGCTTCAATTGCGGCGGAAAGCACGGACTCGATGGCCGACACGACTGCGTTATCCGTCGTGACGTAATAGGCGTCAACACGACCGATGAGCGACTGCGCTGCCAGTGGAACGTTGGCCGTCGTATCTGCAGTCGCCGTAATGATCTCGATTCCTAGACCAGGCGCTGCAGCAATGGCCATGTCAGTCAGAATCACAGAATTCGATTCACCCGGGTTGTACACCATTCCCACTCGGGTAACGTCCGGAAGAAGTTCCAGCAACAGGCCAAGCTGTGCGGCGACCGGAATCATGTCGGACACTCCGGTCACGTTCAGGTTTCCTGACGGGTCGGTCGTGCTCAGCACAAGCTCTGCGTCGACAGGATCCGTAACGGCGGCATAGATAACTGGCACGTCAGATCCTTGAAACACCTGAGCAGCTGCCTGCGCCGTGGGTGTGGCAATGGCAACCACAAGATCGACGCCCCGTGCTAGGAAGTCTTGCGCGATGGTGACGGCGGTGCCAAAATCACCTTGGGCGCTTGCCAACAAGTACTCGACGTCAACATCTCGCTCGTATCCCGCTGCAGTTAGTGCGTCAATCACACCTTGCTCTACCGCATCCAATGCTGGATGTTCGACAATCTTACAAATTCCGATCTTCAGTGTAGCAGCACCTGTGGACAGGGCCAGCATTCCGATGAGTAATCCGACAATAAGTAGTACGTTCAGGCGTTTCACTTTATCTCCTTACGATGTATCCTTGCTTCGTCCGCAAGGACAGTGTGCGATTTGCTTGCAGATCGCCCTGCTACTACCCGCTCGCTGGGTTTAGACCCCACGTCCTGCCCGCGAGCGGGTTCCCATTTGCCCTCAGGTTCGTCTGATGTAACCTCCTTGCAAAAGAAAAAGACCGCGGAAAATCCGCAGTCTTATCGCCCAATCATTCCCGTTCCTAGCTAATCGCTACGAACGGAAGCGCTAGGCGCTTGTCCAATACCAAAAGAATCGGAAGCTGGTCGAAATGCTCATGCTAAGTCGGCCACTTCTTGATTCCTTCATGTTGAGGCCACTATAGACCGGAAACCAGCAGGAGTCAATAGCATCCAAGGGTAGGGCGAGCGAGTATTCAGTTGGGATCGGAACAACAGAGATCGTGGGCTATGCTTTCCGGACGATCCAAATCGTTTCTTCGCTGTCTGAGTTGAAGGGTTGTCCGCGGAAATCGCCATAGATTGCTTCGGTCGCGAAGCCTACTGCCTCAAACTGTTCCTGGAGATGGTCGTGTGAGGTGCAGTGCATTCTCAAAGGTCCGCGATCAACGCCAGAGACAACCTCTCCAGAATCTCCGATGACCTCATACCGGATCACTACGGCAACATAGTGCTCTGTCATGTTATAGGACCACGCATAAGAGACGCGGATACGTTGTCCAGTTCCTGGGTGGGTGGCTTCGCCGGATGCCTCGAAGGGCGCAAATTCGCTTTGTGGCAACGAGGCTAGCCAGTCTGGATCCTGTTTCTCCAAATGGAGTACCAATCGTGCGCCTGGTTGGAGATGTCGCGCAATCTGTCTCAGGCATGCTGCCTGATCTGTCTTTGTGAGCAGAAGCTGGAATGAGTAGGCGGGAACAATAGCCAAGCCAAAGGCTTCGGCCAACTCAAAGGATCGCATATCAGCCGTGACCCATCGAACATTGGCAAGCTGTCGGCTTTTGGTTCTGGCGAATGCCAGCATCTCATCAGACAAATCAATGCCGACAATCTGATGCCCCAAATCGGCCAGTTGCACGGTGACTCGCCCTGTCCCGCAGGCGATTTCGAGAATCGATGGATGCTCTGCCGGCATTTGCTGCACGAGGTGGCTGTAGAATGCGATTTCTCCTGGCCAATCAGGCACAGCAACGTCATAGAGCTGAGCCAATTCGTCTTGGTAGAGCTGAGTCATACTTCTTCACCAATCCTACGTACGGAGAAACAAGCCTACGCCTCTTTGTACAGAGTCATCAAGCCGGCTCCAACAAGCGGGAGCAAAGCGACGTACGACATGACTGTGATGATTCCGAATTGATCGGCCAACCAACCGATGGGATACAGGGCGATCCCACCGACGCCCCAGGCCAATCCCATCACCAGGCCGGAAACCAGACCCGTTCGACCAGGGATACATTCTTGAGCCGCAACAACGCCAACGGGCGTTGCGGAGAGGTCAAACAGTCCTGCGACTGCAATGACGGGAAGGAGAAGTGCCAACGGCCCGTGGAGAAATACGAAGTAGAGTGGCGTCGCCACAACCATTGATCCCAGGATAACTGCCTTTCGCCCCAAGCGATCCGATAGGTTGCCAGCTAAAAAGCTTCCAGCTGCTCCGGCCAGCAAGAATACGCTAATTGACACAGGTCCGACCCAAGCTGATGCTCCCCTCTGCTCGACGAGAACGGCTAAGAAGCTGGCGAACGCTGTAGCGCTGACAGAACGGATAACGAGAACCGTCCATAGCACGACGAATCGTCCCGGCAGGTGTCCCAATCGGAACCTTTCTTGAGCCTTGCGTATCGATTGAGGCAAGACGCGAAGGAGAGGCAATGCGAAGGCAGCGACCAAGGCAAGCCCTGGAATCAACAACCAAGGAGTGCCCTCAAGGCCAAAGGACTGAGTAAACGCGAAGATGACAATAGGCGCGAGCGCTCCACCAAACGTTCCTCCAGAGGAGAAGAAGGCCATCATGAGTCCACGGCGACTGTGGGTGCCTGCAGCGACTAGCGCCGCCGCCGCAGGGTGAAAAAGTGCAGTCCCCACGCCTGCGACTGTCATGATGAGAAGCAAAATCCAATAGCTACTTGCACGCCCGATAAGACTCATGGCAATCACTGAGAGCAGGGGACCGATAATGACCAACCAAGGGCGCTGCACTCGATCAACCAGGCGACCCAAGCTAGGTTGGAGGAGCGAATTCATCAGAATTCTGGCTGTCCCCAGCAGTCCTGCCATGGCTAGCGAAAGGTCGAGGCGTTGGATCAGCAAGGGGAGAAGCGGGGCAAGGAACGCTCCGAATCCATCATTGAGAAGGTGGCCAATAAACAAATAGGCCGTACGTTTTCCTGATTGATCGGTTCGTTGCTGTGACATGGGGGAAGATGGTAGCTCTGACCTGCGCGGTGAACAAGGCAAAGACGGACGCCCTCGCAGAGTGTTTCAATTTCACAACAAAATCTACTAGACTCCAACGGTGGTTCAGGAGGTTGAGGGTGCAACAAGAGAACGAATTCTTCCGGCTATTGTTTGATGACGCGCCTTTGCCCTATCAGTCCTTGGATTCAGAAGGGCGAATTCTGACTGTCAACAAGGCTTGGCAAACTGAGCTGAAATATGAGAAACACGAAGTGCTGGGCCGATGGTTTGGGGACTTCATCCATTCTGATCAACGCGAGACTTTCCGGGAGCGTTTCCGACAGTTTGTGGAAGAGGGAAGTGTTCAAGGCATTGTCTGGCAGCTGCAGCGTAAGGATGGAAGCACTCTTCATGTGTCATACAACGGGCGGATTGCGAAAGATGAGACCAGCCGATTTCTTCGCACGCAGTGCATGTTTTTTGACCTCAGCAGGAGATCCGAAGCGGAGGTTCAGCTCCGCGAATCCGAGGAACTGCGGACTGCCTTCATGGACGCAGCTGATGAAGGGTTTGCTCTCTACGATGCTCAGCTCAGGCTGATCTATGTCAATCCGGCTGCCGTGCATCTGTTCGGTTCACCTGAGTGTGAGTTGCTTGGTAGAACGCTGTCTGAGCTCTCCCCCGGAGTTGAGGAGACGGATCGATATGCTCAGTATCGCCGCGTCATTGATTCAGGCGAGGCTTTTTCGATTGAGGAATACCAGGGTCTCCCACATTCTGACGGCGATTGGTATGCTGTCCATGTATTCAAGGTTGGCGAGAATATGGGCGTCATCTGGCGCGATATCACGGACTTGAAGTGCTCAGAGCAAAAGCTCCAGGAATCCGAAGCCCGTTGGAGATCGATGGCAGAAGGCAGTCCCGATCACGTATTGATTCTGGATCAAGAGCTCAAGATCGAGTATGTCAATTTCCCATCTCCCGGCCTGACTATCGATCAGTTGATTGGGACTCCGTTGTATGAGTACGTTGCTCCCGCAGAGCAAGATAGCGTTCGCTTATTGCTGCAGACAGTGTTCGATACGGGTGAGCCTGCCAGCTACGGGACGGAGTATTCCAGTCCTGAGGGTAGCACGATCAGCTACGAATCCCGTGCGGTTCCTCGAATCGCGAATGGACAGACCGTAGGATTGCTCGTTTCGTCGCGAGACATTACGAGTCGCAAACAAGATGCAGATCGAATTGAGCGATTGCTGAAGCGCGAAACAGCCATGGCTGCCTTGGCGCTTGATTTCGGACGTGCGACTTCATTGATCGACGTCTATCGCACTACCTATCGCCAAGTGAGAGCTGTGATGCCTGCTGACGGTTTCATTATCTCACGATTCGATTCAGCCAACGCACTTCTCCATGCATCGTTTCTTGCAACGGATGGAGCCGAGCAGAGTGTCGCCGCATTGCCTCCGATCGCTCTGGCATCTGATGGCAAGGGGCTTCAGAGTCAAGTGGTTCGAACTGGGAAGCCAATCATTGTTGCTGGGTATTCCGAGGCGATGGAAGAATCTGAGACGATCTATCACGTTTCTGGCGATGGAGCTGAGGTTCGGAAACTAAACCGCGATGACCAAATGCCCGATAGTCCGCAATCGATGCTGCTCGTCTCGATGAGAATCCGCGACGAAATCGTCGGTGTCATGCAGGTTCAGGCCTACAAACCCGACATCTACAGGTCCGAGGATGCTGAACTACTGGCAGGCCTGGCCAGCATCACTGCCGTGGCCATAGAGAATCGTAATCTTGTTCAACAGTCCCAAGAGAGCTATGCGGGTATTATCCGAGCTCTTGCCAAGGCCATTGAATTGCGTGATCCCTATACGAGCCAACATCAAGAGGGTGTGGCGCATCTCGCAGTTGGGATTGCACGGGCTTTGTCGATATCCGGGGAACGCATCAGGGCCATCGAATTGGCCGCGAATATTCACGATATCGGCAAGGTGATTATTCCCTCTGAGATTCTTAGCAAGCCCAGCACGTTGACGAACGCGCAGATGTCTATTGTGCAATCCCATGTTCTTGCCTCTCACGAGGTCCTGGCAGGAATTGACTTCCCCTGGCCGATTGACGAGATCGTCATTCAGCACCATGAGAGATTGGACGGATCTGGCTACCCTGCAGGCATCCGAGGTGACGAGATTCTATTGGAAGCACGAATCCTTGGTGTGGCCGATATTGCAGATGCGATGATGTCCCATCGCCCTCATCGACCCGCATTCAGTCTCGAAGATACGCTTGCGGAGCTGATGCGACTTCGTGGCAGTGCATTGGATCCCGCCGTTGTTGACGCCTGTGTTGAGATGCTCCGAATTGACGCCGCATCGACAGATGCGACGCCACTGTAGCCAGGAAGTTCGCGTTAGAAGCCGCTGGCGAAGTCAACAAACAGGCGATCTTCCCCATCTACTCCAACCAGTGGATAGGCATAACCGATGCCAAATCCAAGTTCGATGCCCAGGAATACGGGAAATCTGAATTCCAATTTCGCTCCTACCTCTAGACGAGTGCCTGGCTCGCAGACAGATACGCAATTGGCCTGCGTCCTACCCCCTTGGATGAGCACACTGGGTGTGATCGAATCCAGGCGCGTGAGATTAAGAATGGCGTAGCCGGAATCTCGAATCAGCGGCGGCAATTCAAGCTCGATGCTGGCGAAGAATTGATGATGTCCCATCGGCAGGTTATCAAATGCATAAAGGCGTTCTTGAGCAAACAGGAATTCGTTGGGCATGTCGCTAAACAGGGTCTCTGAGATTGTTGCTGCAATATCGATATACAGGAGATGTGCCAAACGGAAGCGTTTGGTCAGTTGCCACTCAATGGTTCCGAAGGCATCTGTACCAAATCCAGGAATGCCGAGTTGAACTGTAACGCGATTTCTCAGCAATAGAGTCAGGGTATCGTCGCGCATGACCGAGAACGAGACGTAGGGGATGGGGGACAACAGCTGGCCGAGGGCTCCAACTGTGAATGTGCTTTGCCATCTTGGATACCAGTACTGGCCTGCCATGCCCGTTTCGGGATGGGAAAAGCCAAGAACGAGGGCACTGAGTGCGACATCCAGTTCGCCCTGGCCTGTGGCTGGGTCGAGTGCAACGACTGTGCCCGTGAATGAGATTCCAAGATCGCGCCCAAGAGTGGCTGCAAACACACCGACAACATCAAGCAATGGATCGTAGTTGAGGATGTCGAATGTCTCCCAGTTCATTTCCGGATCAATGTTCGGGAGTACCATCACACTCCACGCGTGATCGTTGCGGAAACTACCTGAAATTCCGGACGTCGTGATGTCGAGAACATAAGCATCCAATGGCATTCCGAGTTGGGGTGCATCGTCGGATTGGAACGGATGGGCAATGAGGATCTTGCGAGGCCAATGGTTGTTGTAGCGATTGTTGTCGGGAAGCATCTCGTGTGGGTCGATGGCGATGGACACGACCGCCGCGTCGGTTTCAAAAGGCGGTGCGGTTGCAGTGCAGCAATCTGGCTTGAAAATCGTCTGGACAGTCGAATCATCGTCTAGTGTTGCTTCAATGACGATGGGGAACATCTCGTCGACCCCTGACAGATGTAGAATCGTGCTATAGCCTGTATCGAGTTGCAGTGTCTCGAACCCCGAGATGGCGATGTCGAGCTGAGCATCTCCGTGAAGCCAGCCAGCAAAGAAATCTAAGAGATCAGTTTCGGAGAATTCAGCTGCTAGGAGCTCGAATTCCTCTACTGTCAGCAGTTTGCCCATCCACTCAGTGCGAGCCTTGCGTAGCATCTCGATCATGGATTCCTTCCCAATGATCGCTTCAAGGGCTCGCAACACGAGGTATCCCTTGTTATAGGTGCGCACAGTCGTTCCATTCACGTATTCCGATTCCGAGATAGGTTGAATGACGGCTTCGTCGAATCCGGCTTGGAGCAGCGCAAGATAGGATAGTTCTGACGTATGCTGGCGGAGGTTTAGGTAGCCCACGGTATCGCCAATCAGATCCTCGACGAGTCCTGGCTGGAGATGGCTGAGTAGATTGGGATCGAACCCTCCATGTTGTTCCTCGAAGTAGGTAATGGACAGATACTCGGCAAACCCCTCGGAAATCCAATTCTCTGCATTGAAGTCTGTTCCGATGCCGATTCCCCACCATAGATGAGCAAGTTCATGCGCGAGCAAATACTCATTCAAGCGATCATAGACGCCTACTGCCGGTATGTCGGCAAAGTCAACCATGCTGGACCCGACAAGAACCAATCCATTGGCTGCCATGCCAAAGGTACCGGCTGTCGGATTCTGGGCGATAACCAGTCTCTGGCCATCGAAGGGTCCGAAATGCTCAGTGTGATAGATCAGAATGTCTTCCGCATAGGAGAGCGCGCGGCGGGCATAGGATTCCCCTCCAGGCAGATAGACTGCCTCGATGGCCACGTCGTCCCATATCGTCGATACGGACTCAATGTCAAGTCCAATGACCAGCGGAACGCAGCGGACTGGGCGGGTGTTGGCAAGCTGTACTGTCCTTAGTCCCGATGTCGAAGCGATCTCAGTCTGAAAGTCTGCTCCGCCAAATGCTTTGTAGTCTTCAGGAATCGTTAGTTCTACGCAGTAACTGGCAGAGGGAAGCTGGAATGTACCTGCGCGAGCAGCCGGATCAACAACCACGGGATTCCACCCGAAACGCCAGATATACGTGTCCTTGTACACGCAATTGTCAGCTGCCATGGCATGGGCGAACTTCGTTTCGAATCCGATAATCACTGTTGTGCTTTCGCTGGAAGACAGAGCAGTAGCGAGGCGAACGATCAGGAATCCGTCAGCAAGGGAATAGGTTTGGAGAAGCGGCTGAGCCTCCTCGAATCGGTGATCAAGTTCCTGATCCTCTTCATCTGTAACACGGACTATGTGCGTCCACGTAGGATCGAAGCCGGAGATGTATTGAGGATCAGTCAATGCAGGATGCAGATAGGGATTCTCGTCTGCCCCCCAGTTGGCGATCAGCGCGAAGACTACTTCCTCGATAGACGTATCCCCTGTATTGGTGAGGGTGACAGTCTGAATTCCAACGAGCGCATTCGCTTCTATATCCAAGCTGACTCGAATGTCATACTGAATATCCATGTCCGGTGTTTGGGCCAAGGCCGCTTGGGCACTGAATAGGACTGCGAGGCTGAATAAGACCATAAGCCAGCGATTCTTCATAACAACTCCTCCCTCATCTTTGACACGATCATTTAAGGACGTCAGTCTGGACTACTCGTACGAAACTAGCGTTCGGATTCATTTCCAAAGTGTTCAAGAACGACGCGGACGGTCTCACAGAAACCTGCTGGATTGTCAAACATCATATCGTGGCCCGAATCAGGAACGATGGATACGTGAATCCCGCGCTCTCGTAGCATGTCTTCATCGGGACTGGGCAAGTTCTTGCTTCCGAATAAGTAGGCTCTGGGTATCTCCAGACTCAACAAACACTCACGATATGTGGGCGAGCGATCAGCGATCAGGGACACAGCACTTCGGTGAATGGCTGTAGGGTCAGCAGCTCGAACCGAGCGTGAATAGTCTCTTGCTCCGAATGATCTCATGTCGCTAATGAATTTCTCGTAGTCACTGCTAACAAACGCTTCTTCAGAGGTCGACGTGATGATGCGGCTAACAAGTCCTGGGCCGGGGTCAAGTTTGCCTTCAGCAACGACAAGGCTGCCGACCAAGTCGGGACGCGAACACGCCAGAAGCGTGGCGATCGCTCCGCCCATGCTATGTCCCACAAGGATGCAATCCTTTAGCTGAAGCTCGTCAAGCAAGCAAGCGATGCTGTCGGTATGGGCATCCATCCTGTAGGTGAAGTCTTGCGGGCGGTCGCTGAATCCATAGCCCAGGAGGTCAACGACAATCGATCGATGGTCGCGAAGCCCTGAGTATGCAGTGCATGGGGGGAACCAGCTTGAGCCTGATGTACCCAATCCATGCAGATAGACGATGGCCTGATCGCTGCCGGGCAGGTCGTGATAGCAGAGATCTGCATCGAATGCTTGGATGGTGTGGTATTTCAATGTTCGCTCCCTAGGTACTTGCGATCGTTTCGCGATAGACGATACCGCGTTCTCGCAATCCATCGAGTACAAATTCGACGCAAGCAGGGATCCGTCCGAAGAATTCCGGAGGATATACACCCGGTTCATTGAACAACCCTTTGCGGAGCATACGGGCTGCCATGGTTGCTGCGTATCCAGTTGTTCGAGCCATCGACGTCGTGCCCGTTGTCTCATCGAATTTGTCAAGCAAATCATAGGCGAAGCCGTGGGGTTTGCCGTCCTTGATGCCATCGACCTGGATTCTCATGACTGTGAGGTCACGTTCGCCTTCCTTCATCTCCCAAAGCGGGAAGAGAAGCTTCGTAGTCACATCAATGGGGCGGACAGATGCGCCGTTCTTCAGCTCGATTTCTTCTGTTCCGAACAGGCCCATATCACGAAGAAGCTGCATTTTCTCCGCGTGTCCTGGGTAGCGGAGCGTCTTTTCGATCATGTTGGGGGCATCGATTGTGTGAGCAAGCGTGCGTAGCCCATCTGTATTGAATGCCTCTAAATCACCAACTTCGGGGAAATGGAGAATTTCGATCTCGGACAGGGCGTCACGGACAATGACTTTGCCGTCTACGACTATTCGGGAGGGACGCGTGTACTCTTCAACAACATCAACCGGTGAGAACACAGCTCGGTACTCGAATAGCCCCTCGCGATTCGTGGGTAACCCGCCAACATATATCGCGACAGAGTTCGTCCTATCTAGCTGGTTGGTCGCGTGGCCGATTAGCATGTTACTCATCCCCGGAGCGACGCCACAGTCTATGATTGCAGTGACACCATTTTTCTTGGCCAGCGCATCCAGCTTGCTGGGGTCTTCTGGGAAGAAGGCGATGTCGACCACGTTCTTCCCTGCTTCCAAAACAGTTCGAAGGGTTTGATATCCGAGGAATCCGGGAACAGCACTGATGACCAGATCCGCGTTCTGGATGGAGCGAGCAATCGTGCTTGGCAGAGAGAAATCGACACGTTCGCCGAGAATTCCATCAGACTGTTCTAGGCGAGCCATCTGGCCTGTGTCGCGATCGGCAACGCGAACGTCGAAATTCTCATCCTTGGCCAGATCAATGGCCATGGCACTTCCCACACGTCCTGCTCCAAGTACGATTGTCTTCATCATTGCACCTCTCAGTTGCCGCGATTGTACGAATGCATTCAGTTTCGTGCGAGAAACCGCTACGCTGTGGAGATCCCTTTTCTGCTGAAAGCAGGAAAACGCAGCGAATTCACAGTGAGAAGTCTCAATGCATGAGGGGCAAATCCCCTGCTAGGTGACGATGGCTACGGCGCGAACGGGCGATCCTTCAAGGTCCTGAATTCGAAGCGGAAACGCTGCCAGGCGCACCGTGTGTCCGGCTCGGAGATGGGGAATGAGCGCAGGGAGATTGACAAGACCTTCCAGGATGGGAATTCCTGCGGCGAGAAGAATTCGATGTGCTGGATAGTCGCTGACCGTCGGATCGACACTCGACGAGTCTAGGCCTACGATGGCTACGCCTTGGGCTACCAGCTCTTGTGCCAATGCCGGGCTGAGAACGGGGTAATCGACGAAGAACTCTGCAGTTCCCGCGTACTGCTCCCATCCCGTTGAAAACAGAACCGCTTTTGCTTTGAGCTCGGGTATATCACGAAGGACGTCAGCGGGGATCGGATTGAGTGAAGAGGGTACGACAACGAGCTCGGGAAGCATTAGTGGCACTGAGGCAACGTCATCGGAATCTGCAATGAAATGAAGAGGGGCATCGAAATGCGTGCCACAGTGGGGGTCAAGATGGACAAAGCGGGAGAGTGTTCCGCCTGGGCTGTTGAATGGGATGCGCTCCAATACGATGCCTAACTCCGATCCCGGATAAGACAAGCTCGCATCATTCATGGGCAGACTAAGATCGATGAGTTTCATAGTGCCTCCAAGAAGAGAGGGCCCTAGAAAGAGCCCCCTGCTTCGATATCTACACTGTACGAAAGACCGCCGCTTGCGTCACGTCATCAGCTAGGATTGCGTGACAGCAAGATAGAGATCGAACGTCCATTTCTCCGGATCCTGCTCGAATGGTGTGTCGTTCTTCTCCAGACACTGACAGAAGTCTGCACCGAATGAATGGGGACTGTTCTCAATCCAGGCGACGAGCTCTTGCCACACGCGGCCGATGTTGGAGAGTCCAGTAAACCGTGTTGTGGCAAATGTCCCTCCGGCGAACTGCTTGATCTCAACAGGAGCGATGGCTTCCACGGAGTCATCCACAGGGAGCCAGAATTCGTATCCGTAGTTGGGGCTTCCTGGAGACGGAGATGGATTGTCGAATCCATACATCCGGATCTTGTTGAAATCCAACTCGATACCCGCCTTCTTCGCGAAGTCATGAATCATTGTTGATGCTTGTAGCTCCGGTTCCGTCCCGAATCCAAGCGCGCTGGCCACGCGCATAGGAGGTAGACTGACAATGCTTACGGCTCGTTCACTCATGATAGCCTCCTCGGCTTTTGTCTCGAAAATCAGTTTAGGGGTATAAACTGACACCTTATGTCAGGTAGTGTTCAGAACCGAAAGGAGACCCATGAGAGCGGATCGATTGCTTTCCCTGCTAATGATGCTGCAAACGCGTGGGCGAATGACAGCAGAACGCCTATCCGAAGAGCTGGAGGTGTCAGTTCGAACAATCTATCGAGATATCTACGCGCTTCGTGTTGCCGGATTCCCCGTGGACAGCGAGCGTGGTCTGGGGGGCGGATGCTACCTTCATGACCACTATCGCATGCGTCTGACGGATCTGACACAAGATGAGCTGACGGCACTGTTTACTATGGCCGTTCCTACATCCTTGGTGGATCTTGGGGTAGGGCAGCAAGCAAAGGGTGCATTGCTGAAACTGGCCGCCGCACTACCTGCGGGACGGCGCAATGTAGAGCAGTCCGTGCGAAACCGCTTTCATCTGGACCCGCAGTCGTGGCACTCGACTTCAAACCCATTGCCGACGCTTGCTTCACTTCGCGAGGGAGTGTGGGCAGATCGATGGATGGATGTTACGTTTCTGAGACTACGAGGCATTCGCACGACGAAAACAATCGCGCCCTATGGCTTGGTGGCCAAAGCCACAAAGTGGTACATCATCTGGCGCGGTCGAGATCAGCACATGCATGTTGACCGTGCGTCTGCGATCATCCAAGCTGAGCTACTAGGCGAACATTTCGAACGCCTCGAAGGATTTGACCTGCCTGCGTACTGGTCTCAATGGGTTGCCAGAGCTGAAGCCCGCCGTCCTTCCTTCCTCGTGTCCGCGCGTGTGAGAGCAGATGTCATTCCCTTCCTAATGAAGGAGTTGGGAGGAGACCGACTCCGACAAATGCCGGATGCAACTGGCGGCAACCGAGTTCCCGTGAGACTAGAGTTTGAGTATCTCGAACAGGCAAGATCCTTGCTTCTTGGTCTTGGCGCAGCTGTTGAGGTGGTCGCTCCGGCAGCGCTGCGTCGATCAGTAGAGGACTTTGCTGAGCAGATACTGTCTGCTTACAAAGATGTACCGGCTTCTGTGATTGATTCGATTTGAGATGATCCGTAATCGCTCCTTGGCTACACTCTCCCTGGAGGTCTTATGAAACTCGATGCGCTCCTCACGTTCCTTGCTGATGAATTCTCAGGTCTTCGTGCCAAGAATGCGGTTGCCGATATATCTAGATTTCACCGTATCCAAGCGTCTCCGGGATACGATGACGCCGTTCGTTATCTTGTGAGCCAACTTAATTCCGTTGGCGTAGCGTCCGAGGTCTCGTCGTATGTCGCTGATGGCAGGACTGAGACATACGGATGGATCGCGCCTCCTGGATGGCGCATTCGATCTGGAAGTCTCTATCAGATTGAGCCGACGAACAAACGGCTGGGCTCTTTTGATATCGTGACGATCTCTGTGTTGGGTCAATCGGCATCTGGAGATGCTGAAGGTGACCTTGTGCATGTAGGAGCAGGCGATTCAGAGGCCTGCTTTAAAGGCCTTGATCTCAACGGGAAATTCGTGCTCTGTAGCGGGCGTCCGGCTGTTATGCTGAAGCATCTGAAGGGTAGTGGGGCTGTGGGCCTGATCATCTATCCTCCTGTGGATCGTGCCGAACCGTCGCATGACCTGGTTCAGTATGCCGGCTTTTTTCCGCGAGCCGATGAATTGGAATGGCTCCCGATGGGGTTCTCCATATCGCGTCGTGACGCAGATCTCTTGCTCAAGGATCTGGCCAAGGGGGTTGTTCGCGTTCACGGGCGAGTCGATGCCGAGTTTCTTGAGAACCCGATGCAGGTGCTTGAGGCGCGAATTGAAGGCTCGAATCCCAAAGCACAAGAAGTCTTGCTGACGGCCCATCTTTGTCATCCGGGGCCTTCTGCCAATGACAACGCATCGGGAAGCGGCGTTCTTTTGGAGATCGCCCGCGTACTCAGCCAGCTCGCAGCAAAGGGAGAATTAGCCAATACCGTTCGCCTGCTTTGGATCCCCGAATTCAATGGCGCAGTCCCCTGGGCAGCCGAACATGCTGACGACCTCCAAAATGTTTTGTTCTCCATCAACCTGGACATGGTTGGGCAATCGCCTGAGATTATCGGTGAACCGCTGCGCGTCTTCCGTGTGCCCAACTCGCAGCCCTCATTCCTCAACGCATTTTTCGAACCCCTGCTCGCAATGATTGCTGAGGATTCGCGATTTTTGGCTGCTCAGGGCTCTCGCCGTGTCCTCCACTGGATTCTCGATGCTCCTAGTGGTGGAAGCGACCACCTCGTTTTCCAAGCAGCGCCGGTCAACGTGCCGTCAGTCATGCTCGGACATGACGATCCCTATTGGCATACTGACCTCGATACCTTGGAGAAGGTCGATCCTACGCGTCTCAAGTGCGTTGGCGTTCTCACAGCTGTGCTGGCGCTGCTGCCTACGTGGGGACCTGTCGCCCCCGGCATCCTTGCGGAGTGGCTGCATGCATTCAGCCACAGGGCGCTGGCCTCAGCAAGTCAGCTGGCTCGTTCGACGGATGGTGCAATGAGGAAACTCCTCTTGGACATCGCGCTGCGCATTGAAACGGGTCGAGCAGAGGCCCTCAGCCGTTTCCTAGGCATTGAGAATTGGCCGCAATCCCTGCATCTCTCAGCACTTCAGGAAGGTTATCGAGCACTGATGGCCTCTTGGGAAGAGGTTGGACCCATCGATGACGATCTCTCAAGCTCAGCAATGCCTAAACGGAACCGGCTGGGACCTTTGGCTTCTTCTGTGCTTGTTCCGCAGCTTCTCAAAGAGGAGCGCGATTTCCTCAATGAGACTCTATCTTCGCATCATGGAGCCCCCCCACAATTGCTGCTGAATCTTGCGGATGGGTCACGGACTACTGCGGAGATCACGGCACACCTTTCACTCGATTTCCAGAAAATACTCGATGCGTCTGATATCGCACGTGCCATTGAGCTGCTAGAGAAGGCCGGCTACCTCGTCAGCGGAACCTAGTCCTAGTGCGTTTGAGAAACGAGATGTCAGAGCACGTAGGTTGTCGCCTTGGAGAGTCTTGATGAGAGGGGGCAACATGAGTCAGAACCACAACGGGAGCCAACTGTTGCAACTTCTTTGACGGGCAGTGCAACAGCTTCCTGTCGTCTTGCATCGTTATGACCGACTGATCCTCTCCCCGATCGCCTTATGGGGAATCCTCGCCTTAACGGGCGTACTTGCTGCGTTTGGGATTTCTGTTGACGAAAAACGCGAATCCATGGCACGACAGAATATGTAGATTGCGGGAATGGTCTCACAGCTCGTGAGCTTCAACCTAGAAGAGGACTACCCAATGCTGAGCGACAAGCCGGACCTCCCTGTGCATCGGCGTTTTGGACACGTGAGGTTGACAAGACGACGAATTCCCCGTATGTTTGGCGCATGAATTCCGCAACTACACACCAAGGACGCAACGAGATTTTCGCGAAGCGCTCCTGTGTTGGTTTCGGCATGACGATGACGACTGTGGCTGCCTAGCTCCGTAGCACTTGGAGCCAGGTAGCGAGATGGACTGTAAGGCCTAGGCCTGCAGTCCTTTTTTCTTTGGATTGGGAGGGCATTGTGGCGAGCAGCAGATGCCTGGATGTGGTGATTGTTGGATTGGGATTGGTGGGCCGCGCCTTGGTCGGTCTGCTTCAACACGTTGCGGATCAACGGAAGGCAGAGCGTGGCGTTCATCTTCGCATTGTCGGCTTGGCGGATCGCGGAGGGCTGCTTCACGCTGACACTGGGGTGCCTGCAGCGACAATCGAGGAAGCGCTTGCCGTAAAACTGGGCGGCGATTCGATTTCCGTTTTACACTCGGCAGTGTTGTCAGGTGCGAGTTTCGCTGAACTGGCATCACCGTCCACAGTGTTTGTGGATGCAACAGCTGAGCAAGAGATGGCAAGGACTTGGTGCGATGTGCTTGACGCTGGAGCTGGTATCGTTCTGGCAAACAAGCTGCCCTTGTGCGAGTTGTGGAATCAATCACGCCAGCTCTACAACCATCCGCACGTTCGATACGAGGCGACCGTTGGAGCTGGACTTCCCGTGTTGTCAACACTCCGCAATCTCTTGGCAACAGGGGATTGCGTTGAGCACATCGAGGGCGTGCTCAGTGGCACGCTTGGCTATCTCACAGGACGCTTGTCCGAAGGCGTTCACTTCTCTGAAGCGTTGGCAGAGGCCGTTAACCTTGGCTACGCAGAGCCTGATCCCAGTGAAGATTTGAGCGGTCGAGATGTGGCTCGCAAAGCGGTCATTCTGTCGCGATCAGCTGGTTGGCCAGTGGAGCAAGACGATGTCGCACTCGATGGGCTCATCTCAGATGATCAGATTACCGAGATGGCAAAAGGTGCGGATGCCTCGACATTCGATACAGAATTGACGTCCCGATTCGACAAGGCCTCCTGTGTTGGCGAAGCCATCCGCTATCTTGCCCAGGTATCATCCGCCGGTATTCGCGTTGGCATGACGTCTGTTCCCCAATCTAGCGCGTTCACATCGCTTGCCGGACCAGAGAATCGCGTGGCCTTTCATACAAGCCGCTATGTTGCTAACCCGGTGGGAGTTACCGGACCAGGTGCCGGGCCGGACGTTACGGCTGCAGGCATATTGGGCGACCTCATCGATTTGGCAGAGAAAACCCTGCGAAGTGGAGAGAACTCATGATCACTCGGATCATGAAATTCGGCGGGACCAGTGTAGCCAACGCAGAAGCGATTGCTCGTGTTGCCAGCATTATTCAGGATCAACGTGGTACGGATGTCCAACTGGTCGTTGTTGTCTCTGCGATGGGGGGGGTAACGGACGAACTCACTCGTGGTGTACATGCGGCATCAGCAGGGGACGCGACCTTGTGTTGTGATGTAGCAAACGAGATTCGTGGACGTACGCGACAAGCTGCCGAGGATCTTATTCCTTCGCAAGATGCGCGCAGGGACGTGCTCAAAAAAATGGACGGCATTGTGAACGGATACGAAGCTGTTTGCGGAAGCGTTCACGTACTGGAAGAGGCAACGCCGCGAGTACTGGATCGAGCCACGTCTTGTGGTGAGCCCCTTGTCGCCGCCCTCCTGTCTGCGCATCTAGAATCGCTGGGCATTGCCTCCCAAGTGACCAAGGCCGAAGATGTCATCGTTACGGATGACACGTTCCAGAACGCTGCGCCGTTGCTTGCAGAGACTCGGGCTCAATGCTCCAAGCGGATAGCTCCGCTGCTCTCCGATGGCATTGTTCCCGTTGTCGGGGGCTTCATCGGGTCTACGACTGCCGGTGTGCCGACGACGCTTGGTCGAGGAGGCAGCGACTTCACTGCAGCCATTCTTGGCCACGCACTTGCTGCAGATGAGGTTTGGATTTGGACGGATGTCGATGGAGTCATGTCTGCAGATCCTCGCAGAGTGCCTTCAGCCCGAGTGATACCTGTTCTATCCTACGGTGAGGTTGCTGAACTAGCCTATTTCGGAGCTGCCGTTTTGCATCCGCGCACCATTCGCCCCCTCGTCGATGAGCGTATTCCACTATGGATCAAGAATACGTTTCGTCCGGATCTAGACGGAACACGCATTGACGCAGACAGTCATCCTGTTGCAGGCACAGTTAAGGCTGTGACCGACATTCAGGGTCTATCAATGGTGACTGTTGAGGGACGGGGCATGCTAGGCGTTCCCGGCATCGCTGCTCGAACATTCGAAGCAGTGGCCCGATGCGATGCTAATGTGCTGATGATCTCCCAAGCCTCCTCTGAGCAGTCGATCTGCTTTGTGATTCCCGTCGATGATGTGCCCTGTGTGCAACAAGAACTCGAAGCGGAGTTTGAGCTAGAGATCACGCGGGCTGAGATCGATCGCGTGGGTGCACTCGGCGGTGTGAGTGTTGTGACGGCAATGGGGGCTGGAATGCGCGGTATCACAGGTGTTGCCGGGCGACTATTCACAGCACTCGATCGGCACGAAGTGAACATTATTGCCATCGCGCAAGGTTCATCAGAGTGCAGTATCTCAATCGTTGTAACTGAGCACGATGTCGAAAACGCCGTGCTCGCCATTCATGAAGAGGTGATGAAGGTATGAAACGAAAGACCGTAGCCATTCTCGGTGCAACAGGCACAGTTGGCCAGCGCTTTATTCAGTTGCTTGAAGGACACCCTTGGCTTGACGTTGCTGCAGTGGCCGCATCAGAGCGCAGTGTGGGCAAATCCTACACAAATGCCTGTACGTGGCGGCTACCTAGTTCGATCCCTCAATCCGTCGAGGGAATGACGGTTCAGTCGCTCGATCCGCGTAAATTCGACGGAATCGACCTCGTCTTTTCTGCGCTTCCCGCAGACGCGGCACGAGATATTGAACCCGCATTTGCTGAAGCGGGAATGGCGATTTCGTCCAATGCATCAGCCTATCGGTTCGCCGATGATGTACCCCTGCTTGTGCCTGAGGTCAACGCAGATCATGCCTCACTCATAGATGTTCAGCGACAACAACGCAATTGGAGCGGCCTCTTGGCGACCAATCCCAACTGTACAACCACAGGCATTGTCTTGGCGCTGAAGCCACTTTCTGATGCTTTTGGACTACAGACTGTGATGGCTACGTCCATGCAGGCTGTCTCGGGCGCTGGATACCCTGGTGTCTCCTCGTTTGATGCTCTCGACAACGTGCTATGCCTGATTCCGGGAGAAGAGGAAAAAATGGAGCGAGAGGCGCGCATCTTGCTTGGGCAGGTGGCGAATGAACGGCTTGTGGAAGCCCCGTTCGCCCTCAGTGCACAGACCAATCGAGTACCCGTAATCGACGGCCACACCATCTGTCTGTCACTCAAGTTCGAGCAATCGGCAACACCGGAAGAAGCAACACAAGTCTTGTCCGAGTTCCGTGGCGCTGAGGCAGCGAGGGGGTTGCCAAGCTCTCCTGCAGTGCCCCTTGTCGTGCGTTCGGAACCCGATCGCCCGCAGCCTCGACTCGATCGAGATGCTGGAGCTGGCATGCAGGTGAGCGTAGGACGAATTCGCCCGTGCCCAGTATTTGATCTTCGTTTGGTGGTTGTCGTTCACAATACGATACGCGGAGCAGCTGGTGGCTCGATTCTCAACAGCGAGCTACTCATTCATCAAGGCTACATCAAATGAGGCCTTCTGAGAAAGGCGCGTTGGTTGACGTGTTCGGCGAATGCTTGGTCTATCGGAGCCTTGTTCCCGCAGACAGTCGGCTGCCAACGATTCATGACCTAAGAGAACAACTCAGGTTGGGTCCAGGCATCCTCCCGCGCAAGGCTGAGCCGGATTATGCGAGAGTGGTAGGCGCAATTCTGATCGAGGCTCGAAGGATTGCGGGGATTGCTGAGAAGGCCTCTCGCCTCATCTATGTCGGAGATACGATGCACAATGATGTCGCTGCATTCTCCAATCTGTGCGAGGAGATGGAGTGGCAGGGGCGGGCGTTTATTGCTGATGAGCGTTCCGAAGCCCCTCAAGAGTTTCGATGGCTGGCAGACGGACGGCAACTCACCGTCTCCAATGAATGGAAAGACATTTCCCCATTTTGGGAACGCGCTGCAGACGACGGTTTTGGCTGTGATTCTTCAACAGTTGTTGTTGCAGATATCGACAAAACCCTACTCGGTGCACGCGGGCGGAATGATCATGTCATTGATCAGGCAAGACAGCAGGCCGCCTATGAAGTGGTCTGTGATTCTTTGGGACAGGCCTTCGTCTCTAGGAGCACATTCGTAGAAATCTATGACAGCATCAACAACCCTTCTCTTCATGCGCTCACAGAGGACAATCAGGATGCCGTCGCCTATACGTCTGTGCTCGTATCCTGTGGGTTGTTTGATTTGGACTCGTTGCGTACTGCAGTCGCGAAGGGTGACATTGTGGGAATTGATGGCCTGGCCGACGATGTGGAGCGGAAACGAGGTGGCCTGCCTCAATCCATTGCGCTTCTCCATGACGCCGTTCGTGAGCAAGTGATTGCAGGCAATCCGACTCCATTCGTCGCCTTTCGAGAGGCTGAGTTTCGGTGCACAGCGCGCCTAATGGGGCACCTGCCCGAGGATGCTTCCAGGCAATCGATCCTGGACGACGAGATTGCTATCACTGAGGAAGTTTGGACGGTTCTCAAGGCGTGGAAGGCCAAGGGGTGTATCGTTTTCGGCCTCTCAGACAAGCCGGATGAGGCCTGTTACCCATCCTGTGTAGCTTCTGGATCGCAAGAGCTACCTTTGCATTGCCTTCAAACTCATATTGTGGGTGGACGACGATGATGTCTGGCATGCAGTGCTGGTATACCTGTGTGAGGGGATGTGAAGGACGCCATCCCATTGAGCAAGCCATCTACGATTGCCCCCAATGTGGCGGCCTTCTTGATGTGGAGCATGATCTGACTGCCCTGAAGATCACAACCGCCGAGGAATGGAAGGCTCTCTTCCGGGAGCGGTCCCATACCATGGTTGGACCTGATTCCAGCGGAGTTTGGAGCAAGGGCGAATGGGTGCTCCCTTTGATCGACGCTGAACACCGAATCTCGCTTGGAGAAGGACGAACGCCGCTATTGGCTGTACCAAGATTGGCCAGCGAACTCGGAATGGGGGAGTTGTGGATCAAACAGTGCGGCACAACCCATTCTGGGTCCTTTAAGGATTTGGGAATGACTGTGCTGGTATCGCAACTCCATCAGATGATCGCCAACGGATCGCAGATTCAGGCGATGGTCTGCGCGTCAACAGGCGATACTTCGGCGGCACTTGCCGCCTATGGAGCGTATGCCGGGATACCTGCGCTTGTGTTGCTGCCTGAAGGAAAGATTTCGGAAGCGCAGCTTGCCCAACCGCTCTCGCATGGAGCCATCGTTCTGGCCCTGGAAACCGATTTTGATGGATGCATGCGCATTGTCGAGGACGTGTCCGCTGATCCTCGGTTCTATCTCGCCAACTCGAAGAACTCACTACGGATGGAGGGACAGAAGACATTGGCCATAGAGATTGTCGAGCAACTGTCCTGGGATCCGCCGGACTGGATCGTCATTCCATGTGGCAATTTGGGCAATATCAGCGCTCTTGGCAAGGGACTGATGCTGATGAAGGAGCTGGGACTTATCAGCCGGTTGCCGCGCATTCTCGCAGCACAGGCTGAGAGCGCCAATCCGCTGTATAGAAGCTACAAAAACGGATTGAGGAATCTAGAATCCATGGAGACTCGCCCAACGTTGGCTACAGCCATTCGCATCGGAAACCCGGTGAGCTATGAGCGTGCTGTGAAGGTGTTACGTGAACTGGATGGCGTGGTCGGTCAAGCCAGTGAGCAAGCACTGGCTGCGGCTGCAGCTAAGGCCGACTTGCATGGCCTGTATACGTGTCCGCAAACGGGCGTCGCCCTGGCTTGCCTAGCTCAGGAGATAGAAGCAGGCACTGTGGGTGCTTCCGATCGGGTGGTTGTTATCTCAACGGCTCACGGACTCAAGTTCACGGAATTCAAGTCGTGCTATCACGATGACACGATCCCTGAGGTGCGATCAGGCGCTCCCAACCGTCCGATTCGGGTTGCCTCTAACATGAAAGCGATTGGCGAGCAACTTAATCGAGCCATTGATCGACGCGCCTAGCAACCGTAGCGTAGGCAGGGATTCCACGTTTCGTTGAATTACTGCTCGAGGAAGCGCTTCAAGATCTTGTCGGCAATATCATTGGGTGGCGGTGCATTGCGCAAGGCGCGGAAGATGTGCTTCGATGGTTTCCTGCCCATGAGAAGTGTTGCACGGATGAAGAACTTCGCCTTGCGTGATGAGATCTCTGGATGGGCTTGAATGCCCCAGACTTTGGTTTCTCCATAGCGAAGCACATGGGTATCGCAATGCCGTGTCTTGCCCAGCTTGATCCAGGGCAGTGGTGGATCCACGGCTTCGCCGAAGTGAAAGACGAATGTGGACCATGGGTTGGGCAGGCCATCAAACAGGAGATCTGAACCTGTCATCTCTATATCGGCCCAGCCCACTTCGGGTGGACTCGAGGCTTGCAGAAATTGCTGTCCTGCCAAAGCATAAACCAGCATTTGGTGACCAAAACAGGAGCCGAGAATGGGAATACCGCGATCGACAGCCTCTCGGATCAATTTCGCCTCTGTCTCAAACCACGGCTTGGAATCAAGAATCGATGCTTCAGATCCAGTGAGGATGATGTGTGTGAAACCTGCAAGATCGGGTGGTTTGCTGCCCGAAGGCAGATTGACGCTTTGCGTCTCTACACCCTTCAGATGTGCCTTCCAATGCCACGTTGGTCTGAACAAGAAACGGTGCACGGCGTTATTGACAAGGAGTACGCGAATGGCCATGCCGCGAGTATACCGGCATGGGGGTTCCCCCGGCAGTCTTGAGGAATGGCCCTACGAGCGATGGAGACTACGACAGTCAATTCATCAGAAAGCGAGTTGTTGAGTAGAATGGTCTCGATGGATTGGCAGCTGTTTTGAGTGTGAAATGCAGGCTGCATTAAGGAGTGACGAATGAAATCTACGGGTTTAGCCATTCTCGTGGCAGTCGCGGTACTTGGCGCTGCCCTTCTCTTGCTCTCGAATGGAGGAGGCAATCAGCCACACCTCGTAAGCGTCGAACGAGAGGTGATGGGGGCGCACGTAGTGATCGCAGTCTATGATACCAGCACGCAAGCTGCGGAAGAAGCGATTGACTCTGCATTCACGAGCATTGCCGAAATCGAGTCCGTGGCGTCACCGCTTGACGATGCAAGTGAGATCAGCGAGCTCAATCGGACAAGCTACCTCCCGGCAGCGTCTGACAAATTGGTTGCGATGCTTCGCTTGGCCAGCGTAGTCCATCAAGTGAGTGGAGGGGCCTTCGATGTGACGATGGGCGCCCTTCACGAACTTTGGCAATTCGATCCCCAAGCAGAGACTCAGTTCCGTGATTTGAGCCGTGGCGTACAGAGTCCGTCGATCACCGTTGCCCGGAAGCATGTCGGAATGGAACGCATTTTGCTCGGAAGTGGGCGGAAGACATCTATATCCCTGGTGCCAGGAACCATCCTCGATCTAGGCCCGATCGCTATGGGAACTGCTGTGGATGCGGCAATCGACACGTTGCATGATGCAGGCATTCAGTACGCCTTGGTCACGGCTGATGGCAAGTGGCGTGCCTTTGGCGGGACGCCGAAGGGTTTGCCGTGGGAGATTGTCCTTGGCGATCCGAATAACGATGTTGTGCGTTTTCTGCTTAATGACGGCGCAATCGCGGTGGCCGGAAACTGTGAGCGGCTCTTCGATTCATCAACAGGAATAGGCGAGGACCTTGATCCAAGAAGCGGCTTTCCAATTGCCGAAGCTGCTTTTGTGGCAGTCGTCGCTCCAACATGTGCAGAGGCGGGTGCTCTGGCTACTTCAGTTCTTGTTCTTGGTACGGAATCCGGCCTGGCGTTGATTGAGCGGCTGGTCGCCACCGAAACCCTTTTCCTGGAATGTGAGGACCCCGAAGATGCACGAGGATCGAGCGGTTTCGGGCTATTTCAGACGCCGCTTGATGACTAGGCTGACCTCAAACCGCCTATTGGGAAGGTAGACTCTGAGTTCCAGAGACGTCACCTACGGCTCGCTGGTGAACGGCCACCTAGAACCTATCGATTGAGTTGGCGTTCCCATGCGGGCAGAGGATCGTGTTCGCGAATCTCAGGTCAGCACGAGACACTCGGGATAGTCATTCGTTTCCTTCTGGTTAGCATCATAGGACTCTTAATTTGCAGTGAGGTGGCCATGTCTGTGCTCCGGGAGATTGTCTGTTTCGTGTCGTCTATTCGGTTGATGGCGCAGGGTGAGCTTCCGAAAGGCGTGGAATGACCCTTCTGTATATTGGAGGACCTCTTGCCTTGTGCCTCTTCCTTCTCTGGATTCTACGGACGATGGCCCGGCGCAGTGTTACGAAGAGAGCGCACGCTGACTACGCCTCAAGCAGGGGAACCCTTCATGCACGGAAGCTCCGCGCAGGCATCACCAAGCATGAACTCGCGCTGCGCTCCCTCACCGTCGAGCAAAGCAGGATGGACAGCATTATTGAATCGCTCGCGCAATGTGAGCTGAACGAGCTTCGGCAAGCCCTTGCCCGCAGCCTGGTGAATGGCCCGCTCTCCGAGGTTCGCGGCGTCGGCTCCAGGCTCAAGGACCGCATCGTTGAGATTTGCTTCGATGGCACTCTGGAGAGTCTGAACGAGGTGCAGCAAGTCCCTGGCGTAGGTCCTGACATGACGTTGGAAATCGGCACTTGGGTACAGCAGATGAGGAATCGATTGCCCGAGCTTCTCAAGAAGGATTTTGAGGGCAAGGCGACAATCCAAGAAGCCTATGATCGGCAGCGCAGCGACCTAGCAGCTCAACGCTCACAGGTTGCGCAAACCATCCAGTCGATACGAGACATGCTTTCCCATGCAAAGCGGAAGCTGACAACACTGGAGTTGGCTACGCCGGCCGTCTACAGACGCGCACTGGAAGGTGACGCAGAGGCTGCGGAGAGAGTGGCTACACACACGATCGGTGTCTTTCCTGAGTGGGCTCCTGCACCAAAATGGTTTGCGGAACTCGTACGCGAACCAGAGAGGAAGCTAAATGAGGTCTAGTTTCTGGACGAGAGTGCTCCGCAAGCCTCGTGAAGTCGAGCTGGAGTTTGAGCTAGACATGGACGCGGACGAACGTCACGTTATTTCTGTCTTCGAGAAACACAATGGAGCAAGGCACAAGGTGCTCAATCCGGCTCAGCTTTGGAGCTACGGACGCACATTCAAACGGGCAGGCATCCGCTATTCACTCTCCTTCAAAGCAGTCGAATCTCTCAATATTTTGCGTTCTCTGCATCCAGCGACTGGTGACGACGGTGATCTACTAATCAAGTTCCTTCCGCCTGCCCTTGAGTACCTGCGCAAACGCAAGGACGTGAAGGAAACGGCGACTTCGTCAAAGTTGAAGGTTTCCGAGGAGCATCTCGAACCTTCAGCTGTTGTCGATTACAACCCGGCTGAGGGAACAACAATCACGGCTGGCTACCGCCGATCAGCCGATGATCATGTGGTCCGAAAGAGCGAGCTGGATTTAACTCATGACGGCGGCTACGCGCGATTTGGCGATGTCTTTCATCCCCTGAAGAAGACCAAATCAGACAAGGGGGCCAAATGGATTGAGGAAGAAACAACGACTATTGACCTCGACCATGTGCCCGAGTTCTTCTCGCGCGATCTTGTTTTGCTGAAGAGTGAGTTGTCTGCAGTACTGACCGATCAAGCACAACGAGTCCAGATTATCTCGGCACCGCTAAAACCTCGAGTAACCGTCGAACAAGATGAACCTGGCTGGCTAGATTTTGTTGTCGATTACAAGGCTGGACGCTATGTGCTACCCGAGGACACAATCAAGCGGACACTGAAGGACGGGAAGACGCACGTTCGGGTGAACGAGTATCGATTCATCAAGGCAGATCAGGGCGCTCTGGATCGAACGCAGGCAGAGATAAAAAAACTCGGAGCCGTATCGCGAGCCAAGCGATATCGGCTTCCTATCACACGATTCTCATCTTTGGAAGAGTTCATCGACAGGATTGGCGGAGCCAGGGTGCTATCCAAGGCCTATGAGGACTTCCTAGCCAAATTGTCGGGATTCAAGCCGAATGAGGACTTCAGATTGTCAGACACTGCTGAGAAAAACCTTCTGGATGCGGGATTTGCTCTTCGACCGTATCAACGAGCCGGCATTCACTGGCTGAATTGGCTTCGCGAGAATCATCTGCACGGCGTCTTGGCTGATGATATGGGATTGGGCAAGACGGTTCAGACGATTTGTGCGGTCAATATCGCTCATGAGAAACAAGAAGCCGATCGCCCGTCATTGATTGTCTGTCCCCGGTCAGTTGTTCCGTTCTGGGTTCGTGAAGTGCGTCGCTGCGTTCCAGATATCAATATCTCTGCCTATGGCGGAAGCCGCCGCGATAAAACCATCTGGGAGAATGGTGGAAAGCGCTGGATCGTAACAACCTATGAGACGCTGGCTCGGGATATCGATTTGGTTGCCAAAGTGCCCTTCTACTTCCTTGTCTTGGATGAAGCCACGATGATCAAGAATCCGCATACACAGCGAACGCAAGCGATCAAATCGATCAACGCCATGCATCGATTGGCGATCTCGGGAACGCCGGTGGAGAACCGATTGAGTGAGTTGTGGTCAATGTTTGATTTCCTTATCAAGGGAATGTTCGGGACTCACGGCGATTTTTCGACTCGCTACGAGGCTCCTATTGCGGCGGGAGACGAAGATGCGGCAGAGGAGCTGGCCCGACGCATTCGTCCGTTCTTGCTTCGCCGTTTGAAGGAAACAGTAGCGAAGGATTTGCCAGAGAAGCTCGAGCTGGAGATTTGGTGCGACCTAACTGCGGAACAGCGCTCTTTGTATGGGCAACTGCAAGATTTGCTGGCGAAGCCCCTACAAGAAGAGATCGAAAGCGGAGCGCAGGTCAACTACCAGATGAGCGTGCTTCCCGTGCTGACCAAGCTCAAACAAGTCTGCGATCACCCGGCTCTCATTACAGGCAAACTGAAACCGTTGCTGGGCCGATCCGAGAAATTCGATACAACAGTCGCCCGTATTCAAGAGATCAAAGCTGCAGGCGAGCAGGTTGTCGTGTTCTCGCACTTCCTGAAGACGCTCGATTTGTTCGAGCTTGTCTTTGCCGACCTTGGAATCAGCAGTATCAGAATCGATGGAGGCGTTGAGAACCGACAAGAACGGATCGACCACTTCAATAAGGGGAAGGCAACCGTCGCTCTCTGTAGCATCCTGGCTTGCGGATATGGAATCACACTAACCTCGGCCAACCACGTCATTCACTTCGATCGATGGTGGAATCCAGCAACAGAGGATCAAGCGACGGATCGCGTCCACCGAATTGGACAACAGAAGACTGTCTACGTTTACCGCACGCTCGTGTCGGGGACTCTGGAAGAGAAAATCGCCGTCCTTCTTGAGAACAAGCGGAATCTTGCGGATCAAGTGATCGGCGCATCGATTACTCAACCCATGAGCTGGACGAAACAAGAGCTGCTGGAGCTGCTGAAGCCACTTGACTGAGTCTGTTTGGTGAGCGCGGAGGCTTCAGAGCCGATGATCTGAGTGTGGAATATTAGAAGGACACCGCATGCAGAACAGCAAACCAAAAAAGTGAAGATGTGAAGTCCAACCCGCTTCATCTGCGCCATTGCCCAGTTTAGTGATGGCTATCACTCTCGAGCGGCACCTTTCATCCGGTTTCGCGCGAAACGTGATGAACATCACACTCAATCGGGGTAACGGCCCAGATAGTGCTCAAGCACGACAGGACTGAGCGCAAAGTGGAGACGGCGTTTCATAGCGAGTAGTCTCTTGCATATAGTGAATTCTGAACCAGACTTAGCACAGCAAGCATTGGGTCGTCGCTATGCACTTCCGTTGGCGGCGACGTCCGTCTTCCTTATGGCAGCTAATGGAGGCCTCGGTCTGGTCGTTAAGCTGTTCCTACAAGATCAGGGTTTCTCCACGCTCATCATTGGACTGGTTTCAAGCGTCAACGCAGCTGGCGTTCTTATGGGAAGCATGCTCTGGGGGCGACTGAGCGATCGGAGTTCACGCCGAATGCTGTTGTTTATTACCACGGGTGGTGTCGCGGCAGCCATCGGCATTCTGGCTCTTCTGCCTCCTGCGTCTGTTGTATTGGCCAGCTCGTTTTCCCGATCCTTCATGCGGTTGGGTTTCACGACAGTGACCATGGCTCTCATTTCTGGGATGAGTGCGGAGCAACGGCGCGGCAAGAATCTGTCCTATGTCACATCAGCGCGATCACTCGGCATGGCAATCGGATCGATGGCAGGCGGATACATTCTCGAGTGGTTTGGGTTCCGCGGTGCGTTCACGGTGATGTCCTTCTTGCCGATCATCGGCATGATCTTCTTGCTCCAAATTCCTCACGCAGATGTTCCGAAAGTTGCAGCGAAACACTCATCCTGGCGTCTAGCACTTTCGTCGGGACTGAGCGATCTGTTTCTCAGCACGTTGTTGCGGCAGATGGCAATTCACGGAACGTTTGCGCTGCTGGCTGTTTACATGGCTTCATTGGGGATCCCGCCACGATGGATCGGACTGATTGCAGCCATGAATACTGGAACGCAGGTGCTCGCGTTGCTGGTGTTCGGAAGGTTGGCCGATAAGGTAGGGCGTCGACGCATATTCATGCTTGGCTTCGCGCTGTCAGCATTGGTGCCAGTCGTCTTTGCGTCAACCACTCACATCTCAGCTATGATGATCGGCTACGTCACGCTGGGCATTTCTTTCAGTTCGTTGTATATCGGTTCAACGGCCTACATCGGAGATCGAGTTCCCATTGAAAAACAGGGCAGCATGTTCGGATTGTACGAAACCTCCCGGGGCATGGGGGGGGTATTAGGACCGATTGTCGCGGGCTCAATTACGCCACTCATTGGCTATCGTGGAATGTTCCTCGTGATGGCGGTCATTGCCGGGCTTGGGTTTCTTGTGATGATGAAACGCCGCCGCCCTCTACTTGGCAAGTAGCGAACCTTGCCTTTCAGCGAAGGCGAGCATCCGGGTAAACTAGAGTCATGAAAGGGACGGTCGCATGACACTGTCACTCCGATTGTTTGGCGCACCTGTGTTAGATGACAGTGGCACACCCATGTCTCTGAGCCGCCGCAAGGCGATGGCATTGCTTTCGTATCTGGCTGTGACTCGCAGCAGACACCATCGGGAAACGCTGGCGGCGCTTCTATGGCCAGAATCAGACGCTACTGCGGCGTATTCAGCATTGAGAAATGTTCTTTGGATCCTTCGACAAACACCGCTTTCGGATTTGATTCACAGTGATCGCAGTACTGTGGAGCTTGTGGATGGCGAATCCTTCGATGTGGATGTCAATCGCTTCCGTACGCTGACGCTTGGCTGTTCAACAGAGTCTCATACCTCAACTGAGGTGTGTTCGGTTTGCGAGCCGCAACTCCGAGAGGCTGTAGCCTTGTGGCGTGGATCGTTCATGCGCGGATTCACTGTTGCGAATTCACTTCAATTTGATGATTGGCAATTCGCTGAGGGCGAAGCCCTGCGGAGAGAGCTGACAGAGGCCCTGGATGGCTTGATCGATTACAACACTACAATTGAGGACTGGCCAGCGGCAGCACGTTATGCGCGCCAATGGTTGCAGGTCGACGCGCTCAATGAGTTGAGCTATCGCAAGTTGATGCATGCACTTGCTCATCAAGGGAAGCGTGGCGAAGCCCTGCAGACGTTTGATGAGTGTACGAAGGTTCTGATGGCGGAATTGGGGTTGTCGCCCGAATCGGCAACCATCGAGCTGGCGACAAGCATCCGAACGTCGAGAACGACTGTGCCTTCTGCCCCCAAGAATCGATCTCATCGCCTTCCTTCCGCTCTGATTCCCATCATCGGTAGGAGGGAGATGGCGGATCAGCTAGAGGAATTGCTGCACGATGATTCATCTCGGATTGTCACCTTGGTTGGGCTGGGCGGATCAGGTAAATCAAGTCTTGCTCTGCATGTCGGTCGTCGTGTCGAGGATGGGTTCGATCATGGAGCAGTCTTCATTTCACTCGATTCTGTAGGAAGCGATCCCGTGGTTGCCTCAACCATTGCCCGGGCGTTGGAGATTGCGCACTCGAGGGATGACCGTTCAAAACTGGTTGAGCAAGTGGCTGATCATTTACGTGACCGCAACCTGCTATTGATTCTCGATGGGGCTGAGCGAGTTCTTCCGCAAGTTGTTTCCTTACTCCCAACATTGGAGTCGGCGAGGCATGTTCGCATCCTTCTGACATCGCGTATTGCCTTGGGTGTAGCCAGCGAAATTGCAGTTCCCGTACACGGACTGGCCTATCCGGAAATAGACACACCTCCTAGCAAGGCGACTGAGTACGCGGCCGTTCGATTGCTTCGCATAACCGCACAGCGGCAAGGCAATCTGCTTGAGGACATGAATGCCGAGCTGGCTGGCATGGCGCGGCTGACTCGATTGCTCGAAGGGTCCCCATTGGGACTTGAAATGGCTGCCGGATGGCGAGCTGTGCTGACGTGGGATGAGATTGCTGATCGTGTCTCTGACAGGCTCGAGTTTCTGGTGCAATTGCGACAGGACGTCGCGCCTAAGCATCGCGCCTTCGCTGCTGTGTTCGAGCAGGCTTGGGTCATGCTTGGCGATGAGGCGAAGGCGGCGTTGCGACGGCTTTCAAGCTTCCGGGGGACATTCACGATTGCGGCAGCGGAATTCGTCACTGAGATTTCGCCAAGCATTCTAGCGTTGCTTGTTAATCGATGCCTGATCAAGCGTGTTGGTCCCACGCGGTACGAAATCCACGAGCTGCTTCGCCAATTTGCCTCAGGCAAGCTCAGCGCTGCGGGCAGCGAAATCGATCGTGTGCGAAGTCGTCATGCTGAATACTATCTGACGTCTGTTGTTACTTGGTTTCAAGCACTAACCGGTCCGGATCAATATCCAACGCTGCAGCGTATGCGCCACGATCTAGCGAATATCCGACTTGCGTTTCAGTATGCAGCAGATGTCGGCGTATCTGAATTGCTTCGCGTATCGAGTGAGGGATTGTTCTTTTATTACGACATGTGGACGCAGTTCGAAGAGGCAGAGACTGTCTTCGTAAATGCTGCCGACGCCTATGCAAAGCATAAAGAGCGCGATGGGGATATTGAAGCCTTCTTGGAAATTGCCGGAGGATGGTTTGCCAGCCATATTGGACCTGACCGTGCAGAAGCGAGATTGGCATACGGGCTGAAGCTACTTGGAGATGAGCAGCCAAAGACACGGCTTCATGCTATGGGCCATGTCATCTCTACCTACGCCAATGATGGAACCGAGCTAGAAGCTTGTGCACGGCGAATTCGGGCCAGCGTCGAATTCTATCGAGCATGCCAAGACAAATGGGCAGAAGGGCTCGCTCTGGCTGCATGGGGAGCCATTGAAAGCTATCGAGATGAAGCACTGTCGGAATCGCTAGCCTACCAAAGCCTGCGCTTGCATCGACAGGTGGGTGATGCATGGGGAGAGGGATTGGTCTTGCTATCTTTGGCACGGATGGCTGAGACGCAGGGAAATCTTGATCTGGCGCTGACTCGATATGAGGAAAGCCAACGGCTGTCTGAGCCAATTGCAGCAGACATTGTCGGAGTTATTGAGGCGATTGCTGGACAGGCGTGGGTTACTGGCAGAATGGGAGACGCGCAAGCGAGCGAGTCGCTTGCCTTGGAGGCACTTCGGTTAAGTCGGGGGACAGGGAATCGTGTTCAAATTGGACGAGCGTTGATGGCGCTGGCGCGAGCCCGACAGATGCTTCGCGATACGGCTTCTGCAAATGAACTCCTAGAGGAGGCGTTCGCCATGCTGACACATCGCCAGTGGAGTCGTCTTCAAGCACGTTGCGCTCTGTCTCTACTCGAGCTTGCGATCGACGCTGCAGATACTGGGTCAGCAGATCGGTGGTTCAGAGAGGCATCTATGTTGGCGCCGGAGCATGAAGAACTGCCCCCGCTGCAACAGAGGCTGGAGAGGCTTCGCGATGGTCGTACCGAATAGCACGATCGGGCACTACTAAGATCCATGGTATTCTGGAGGCAGAGATGTCGGAAACAAGCCTTGTGATCCTTGCAGCAGGCCTAGGGAGCCGCTATGGCGGGCTCAAACAGATCGATCCAATAGGGCCTAACGGCGAGCTGCTTATTGAGTACTCAATCTATGACGCGCTATCAGTTGGAATTGGCCATATTGTGTTTGTCATCCAGCAAAGCCAGGAGGACGCCTTTCGCGAGATGCTTGGCACCAAGCTGGAGGGCCGCTGCCATGTGAGCTTTGCTTACCAGGAACTCACTGATCTCCCTCCGGGTAATGCATTGCCTCCCAGCCGCAAGAGGCCTTGGGGAACTGGGCACGCCGTCTTGAGCGCCCGACATGTGGTTCAAGGCCCATTTGCCGTAATCAATGCCGACGATTTCTACGGACGTAAGTCCTATGTCAGCCTTGCCCATTTTCTTGAGCATGAGAGCGTTTTGCCGAACGCCTATGCGTTGGTTGGCTTTGATCTCCGCAAGACAATCACGAGCCATGGCACCGTGTCGCGAGGTGTCTGCAGAGTAAGTTCAGAAGGCCTATTGTTGGGAATCGACGAGCGGATCAAGGTGGGATTGCAGGATGAAGCACTCGTGTTTTGGGATGAGGATGGCGCCTCTCAGCGCTTACCTGAGACGTCTGTAGCATCAATGAATATGTGGGCATTCCCCAAGATGTTCATGAGTGAACTCGGCGACAAATTCGGCGAATTCTTGGACTCACCCGATACCGATTCGACGCATGACGAGTTCTTCTTGCCTGGGGCAGTTGGCGAACTGGCTGCAGCCGGGAGAGCGATCGTCCGAGTGCTTCCAACGACGGCGTCGTGGATAGGCGTGACCTATCGAGAGGATCTCGCCCCCGTGCAGCAAGGGATTCGAACGATGATCGCGGACGGAACCTATCCAATGAACCTGTGGAAAGATGGCGTGCAGTGATCCCAGCTGATGTAGGCAAGGCAGCTAAGGCGTTTCAGTTGCCGGGCGAAGTTGTCCACATAGAGAGACACGGCGATGGTCTGATTCATGATACCTTCGTCGTTCAAACATCAGGTCCGGATGGCCCCAAGCGATTCATCCTGCAGCACATCAACAAACGTGTCTTTGCGAAGCCTGTGGCTCTCATGGAGAATATCGAGCGTGTTGTCATGCACGTACAACAGAAGGCCTCCCGAACCGGACGCAATCCGGAAAGAGCTACTCCCAGCCTCATCCGAACGAAGACGGACTGCCTTCTGCACAGGGCTGACTGCGAATCCTGGCGCATGCTACAGTACGTTGAGGGCACAACAACGATTGCTGGCGCTCCAAGCGCCGAACAGGCGCATCAGATTGGGCTGACCTTCGGACAGTTTCTGGATGATCTTGCCGATTTCGCCCCTTGTTCGCTGCAAAATGCGCTCCCTGGATACGGCGATACTGAGAGCTATCTAGCTGCTCTGTGGCAAGCTGTGTCTAAGGATTCCTGCAACCGGGCGAAAGATGCTCGCGAAGACATTGCCTTTGTCGAAGACAGAGTGAAGCAGACGATGCGGCTTCAGAACCTGCAACGAAGCGGTCGACTACCCCTTCGTGTGATCCACGGAGACACGAAACTGAACAATGTGCTGCTTGACATCGAGTCAGGCGCCGGCGTTTGCGCAATAGACTTGGATACCGTTATGCCAGGCCTGCTCTTGCACGATATCGGCGATTGTGTCAGCGAAGCACTGGTTGGAATAGGCGAGCAACCTACCAATCTTTCGGAGCACGACCTCCATATCTTTGAGGCGCTTGTGAACGGGTTTGTGTCTGGTCAATCCCAATTGCTGACGGAGCTCGAATCTGAGAACATCGTCTCTGCTGTCAGCTCGATTACGCTTGAGTTGGGGACTCGATTCCTCTGCGATTACCTGTCAGGAGACATTTACTTCAGAACAGCCGCGGCGCTAGACAATCTGCTAAGAGCTCAATGCCACTTTCGGCTTCAGCAGAGGATCGAAGCTAGCCTGTCCGGGCTTCAAGCCTGTATACAACGAAGCGCAAGATCCGCTTGAATTCAGTGCCACCTCTACTCGATCTCCTCGAATGCTACGTAGCTACGGGATAAACTGCTGCTCGGGTTCGAGGGGGATACATGAAGGCGTTGTACCGTCAGAACAAGCATTTGCTTTTCTTTCTATTGGTCGCCACCTTGCTGCATACGTTCGGACACAACGTTTGGCGATCCCTGTTCAATAATTTCGCCGTAGAGAGCGTGGGCGTAGGTCCCAATATGATCGGTTGGATTCAGTCGGTTCGCGAAGTACCTGGATTGCTGGCAATTGGCGTTGCCTTCCTAGCGTTGATCTTCAAGGAAATGCGCATTATGGCCGTTAGCCTGGTCATCCTGGGAATCGGGATTATCCTTACGGGGCAATCCGCAACCGTCACTACTTTGTTCGTTTCGACTTTCGTGATGAGCTTGGGATTTCATTACTTCAACCCGGGCAACAACGCTCTCATCCTCATGAGTATCAAGTCTGAGGATGCTCCGAAAGTCATGGGGCAACTCAAGAGTGTCGGAGCGATCGCCGCTGTACTGGGGGCAGGGGGCGTCTTTCTCTTTGCTGAGAGGTTGAGTTACGAGGCCATGTTCAGCCTGGTTGGAATTCTGGTTGCTGTTGGAGGAGTCGTTCTATTCTTTGTCGGCAAGAGTGGGCACGGTTTGCCAGCTCGGCGCAAAGTTCGATTGCGGAAACGCTATTGGTTGTTCTACACGCTTACATTCTTCATGGGGAGCCGTAGACACATCTTCACCACGTTTGCGCCGTTCCTGTTGGTCTATACGTATGGCGTTGACTTGAGAATGATGGCTCTTCTGGTGATGGCAAACAACCTGCTCAACGTCTATGTCCTGCAACAGATCGGAAAACTTGTCGCCAAGCTCGGCGAACGTGTTGTATTGACGTTCGCATTTGCTGCTCTGATCCCTATCTTTCTTGGATATGCCTATGTCAATGTCTTGGGCGTGTTGCTAGGTCTCTATGTGGTGGATAATGTCCTGTTCGGGTTTAACTTATCTATGCAAACCTACCTGCAAAAGATCTCTGTAACACCAGAAGAGCTGACAGCGAACCTGGCAGTGCAAGAGGCCATCAATCACATTGCTGCAGTCATTCTTCCCGTTACGGGGAGCGCGATTTGGGTGATGTTCGGGTCGAAGGCTCCGTTCCTCGTTGGTGTAGGTGTTGCAGTGATATCGCTCATTCTGACACAGCTCATTAGAACCGGAAAGGCAGATGATTCAAGTGCAGCGCTTCCCATAAGCTGATAGCATCCGCCCGTACACAGTGAGTACAATGCGTTTCAAGAAGCAAAGAGAGGGGTAACACAATATGGCGGCAATTCAAAGCGAGATTCGATTCCTACCTGTGGCCGTTGCCGAAGCGATTCGTCCGGAAGATGTGGAAGATGTCCAGAGCGGGGCCTATATCGCTCAGCTTCTGGAAACTGCTGGTGTAGCTGTTCAGGATCAAGATGTTATTGCCGTCAGTTCCAAGGTCGCCGCATTTCTTGATGGTGGTTTGGTCCGCTTGGATAGCGTCTTGCCAACGCGCAAGGCTAGAATTCTCGGACGCCTGTTTGGTCGAGATCCCAGAAAAGTCCAGCTTGTCCTTGAGCAAGGTCAGATTCTTCTTGTCGTTCCCATGAAGAAGATCATCCGCATACCCGCGCTTCAGAAAATGATGGAGCGCCGCACGGGCAACCCGGAAACCATGGTCAAGGGCTACGAAGTCAATAACGCCTATACATTCGTTGTCAAGAAATACGCGGCGTATCTAGATGAAGCTGGCATTGACCATACAAATTCCCCCGAGGAGTATGTTTGCCTACTGCCTGAAGATCCATGTCGCTTGGCAGAAGAAATTCGCGAGGGTATACGCCAACACTCTGGTGCAAACGTAGCTGTGATCCTTACGGATACTGTCTCGAGTGTCGGACGGTTAGGGTCTCAGGATATGGCTATTGGGTATTCAGGAATTGATCCCGTGACCCGTGAAACCTTTAATCCCGACTTGTTTGGAGTGCCAAGAGCAGGTGGCATTGATTTGATCATTGATTCCATTGCCGGCATGGCTGGGCTGGTTATGGGACAAACCATTGAGAAGACACCGATCGTCGTTGTACGGGGCGTGGCCTATCAGCCAGAGCGAGCCGATGAACTGCCAGGAATGGCAGCCGTGTCATGGCCGGCAGGCATAGAATTCAAGTTTGCGTTGTACACAGTTTGGGCGACGATGAGATTGTGGATAGGGAATTTGGTGTCGTTTCAGCCACGTACTAAGAAGTCGAGGATTCGCTAGACAACAGAGAGTCTTCTGGACGTCCGAAGATGTCAGCAAACTCCTCTGGCCTGCGCCACACTTCTGCTTGCCCATCTGGTCGGATCGCCACTTTCCCAGGACGCAGGAATCCACAGCTATTCGAAGCAAAATGATCAGCCCCATACGCTCCGGTA
>Ga0233437_1001164_pt1 | contig 50845 bp, 41 predicted proteins | sample SI_122_August201_FD_182714 | JGI IMG/M metagenome (GOLD analysis project Ga0233437, IMG submission 182714) | Seawater microbial communities from Saanich Inlet, British Columbia, Canada - SI_122_August2016_200_MG | ecosystem: Environmental > Aquatic > Marine > Inlet | place: Canada: British... | reverse complement strand
GACTACCAACAGGCCGGTCATCTCTATCGGATGGCACTACGAATCGATCGGTCATACGAACTCGCCAGGCTCAATCTCGCCGCCAGCCTGGGACGTGTCGAGCTCTATGATGACGAAATCCAGGAAGCCATCAGCCGCCATGTCCCGGAAGAGGGCTTCGTACTGCCGCCATACGAAAACAGTCCTGAAATCGTTGACGACATTACCAATGCCATGTGTCACCGTAAAACCGTCTACAAAGCGGAAAAAATCAAACAGCTCAAGGAGGATCGAAAAAAGGCCGAAGAAGCCATCGAATCCTATGAGGTCCTGAAGCTGGGTGTCGCCATTAAAAAAACAGAAGAGATGCCGGTTGAGCCCACCTATGAAGAGATCAGAGACGAGCTTCAGAAACTGGCGAACCCTCAGGATGCAGACGGCTATCATCCCGAGGAAAACAAACGCCGGCTCGGCAACCTGTTCAATCTGGGACTGTTTGCCTTCCGGAACAATGATATGGATCTGTCAGCCGACTGCTTCATTCGATTGAGGCAGGAAAACGCCGGGATTGAACTGCTGGACCTGATGGAAACGCTTCTGCTTCAGGTGGAAGGCAAAACAGCAGAAGCGATCGATCGTTTTTTCCTGCTGCTTCGCGAAGACCGCTTCAACCGCTACCTCACCATCAACCTCGGATTGACGTTGCGGCAATCCGGCAATTGGCTTAACGGCACGCGCTACCTGATTGCGGCCGCTGACCTGCTGGATCGTTCCGAAGGGATATTCGGGACGGAGGAGATGCTGAATCTTGCAACTGACCGGGAGCGGATCGGGTCATACAAAAAAGCGTTGAAGGTTCTCAAAGTCGTCACAAATGAAAAGAACCTCAGGGACGCCTGGCTTCAGACAGGAAGGATCCTGCTTCGCATGCAGAAACAAACGGAGGCGATTACCGCCTACCAGAACGCGCTGAAACAGGACCCCGATTGTGAAGCGGCAAAAAAGAAGTTGAAGCAGATTCACGACTGGTTTGTCAAAAAATCCCTCGAAGCGGAATCAGCTCACCGCAACGGGCAGGCGGCGGCATTGTGTGAAAAGGCTTTGAATGCGCTGCGTCTGCCGAAAACCATCGAAAGAGCCATTCTGCTTTACCAGAAGCTGAAAAAGGACGGAAAGGTCCAGAAATTGATCCGGGAACGGGATGAACTGATACAGCGGGAACGGGAAAAGGCCGAAGAGGAACAGCGCCAAGCCTACATCGAGCGCAGCAGGCTGATGCTGAACAGAAAGGCCTACCGCATGGCAGCGGACAACCTGGAAAAAGCGTTTCGCATGAAGGTGGATAAATCGGTCTATGCTTCCCTGGTCAAAATATACCGGGGTCTGGGTATGGGGCAAAATGTCAACAGCCTGATGTTGCGCTGGGAAAAAATGAAACAGATTGAATACAAGCTCCAGGAAAGCCGCAAATTAAGCGAGGATAAATCCCTTGATATGTTGCAGTGAAGGACCGACATCCCTGATAAAAAATCGGGAGTTTTCCAGGAAGAGGCCAAAAATGTTGGAGCCCCGAAATCGGCCTTTTCTGATTGAAATAGAAGTGCTGTTGCAGCCGATTGAGCCCGGTCTGAACATGTTCCGCCACAAAAAAAAAGAGACGATGATGAACCACAACATTCTTGTTATCGATGATGATCCGGAAATACACACTGTTTTTAAAAACATATTGCAGCCAGCCAGTGATGATATTGAGATCATTGGAAATAAGATATTTGAGATTGAAACTGCAGAAACAAAGAGGGCGTCGTACCGGGTGGATACCGTCTTCCAGGGGAAAGAGGGATACAAAAAGGTACAAAATTCGATCAAAGCGGGACTTCCTTATGCGGTTGCGTTTATAGACATGCGCATTCCGCCAGGGTGGGATGGCGCAACAACAGCTGCCAAGATCCGTGAAATTGCTCCGGATCTTCAGATCGTTTTCATCACAGCCTTTTCGGATAAGTCACTTGATGAAATATATGCCCAAATTGGCTGTTCCAGCCGGATTATCTTTCTGAATAAACCCTTTTCAGCGTCTGAGGTCCGCTCCATCACCGAGTCTCTGACCCAATCCTATTCGGTTCAGGAATCACTTGAACAAGTTATTGAAAATGAAAAATCGTGCAAGAAAAGGTTTTTGGCCAATATCCAGCACGAGTTGCGGACACCTCTTCATCATATCATCGGTTTTAGTGACCTTGGATACCGTAGCTCGCTGGAAATCGCGGAGCAATTCCCGCGTTCGGACGCTGCAGACTTATCTGAATACTTTTCATTGATCAAGTTTTCAGCATGGAATCTGTTTGGTTATATTTCAGACATTTCCGATCTTTCTTTACTTGAATCCAGTCAGATAGAACCGAAACTGGTGGAAAGCAATATCATCGAGTTGTTGAAAATGGCGGTTTACCAGCTACCCGATGGAATAAAAGAGAAGATCCATCAGCTGACCTTTGAAAAAAAAGAGGATGTCCTAGCACTGTCTTGCGACCCGAAATTGATGATCAATTGTTTCAGCAAGCTCATCACCAATGCGACGCAGTATTCCTCAGCCCACTGCGAAATTGAAATTTCTATCACTTCAGTCGAACTGATCATCAGGGGCCAAAAACAGCGCCAAATTAAGATTGTCATCTCCGATAACGGCGTCGGCATCCCCGAAGATGAACTTGAGCTGGTGTTTGACAGTTTCACCGAGAGCTCCCGGACAAAAGACAATTCAGGGGGGAGAGGGATCGGTCTTTCCGTCTGCAAGAGGATCGTGGACCTGCATCAGGGAGATATTTTCATCAAAAACAACCCGGACGCAGGGGTGGCAGTATCGGTTATCCTGCCTGAGCTACCGGATTTTGCAGCTCATTGAGACAGTAAAACGGAGTCAGCGGGACGGCTTGTGGCTGACAGTGAGTTTTTTGCTGTCTTGCTTCGTTTCGAAGATGCCATTCACAACGATGTTGCGGCCTCTTCCCTTAGCCTGATAAAGGTTTTCGTCGGCGATCTTGAAGAGGGTTTCAGGGTCGGTGCCCTCCAGAGGGAAAAACGCAGCCCCCATGCTCACGGTGATATAAAGCACGATATCCTTCCCGGGTACCACAAGTGGTGTACTTGCGATTTCCCGCCGGTGACGGTCTAGCACCGAAAAGGCATTCTGCGGATCCAGTCCCGGCATCAGGATCACGAATTCCTCTCCACCGAACCGGGCAACCGTATCGTTTCCCCTCAGGTTGTTTTTCAGCAGGGCCGCCAGTGACGTCAGCACGATGTCGCCCACATCGTGCCCGTAGGTATCGTTGACTTTTTTGAAAAAATCGATATCCAGAATCGTCAGCACCAGGGACTTGCCGTACATGTCCGCCATCTTCATATACTTCTCGAGGCTGCGTTCCAGATGGCGCCGGTTTCCCAGGCCGGTCAGTGGATCGATCATGATCTTGCTGAGATAGCTGCTGCGGCGACGCAGTTTGGCGACAATCTTCGAAATGAGCTCATCTGGATTGACCGGTTTGGCAATAAAGTCATCTGCTCCAAGGCTGTAGGCCTTCAAACGGTCGGCATCATCTGCCTTCGCAGAAATAAAGATGATTTCCGCCTCCCCGGTTTCAGGATTGCTGAGAATCTGTTCGCAGACACTGTAGCCGTCCATTCCCGGCATCATGATATCCAGCAGGACAATATGCGGTTTCAATGACTGGGCCAGCCGGATGGCTTCTTCACCGTTGCCGGCGTACTCGATCTGATAGGGAGAATCGAAGAACAGGCGCCGGTACGAGCGGATGATGTTCTGATCATCATCGACAATCAGCAGCCTTCCTTCATCTTCAAAATCCTGTGGGTCCATAGCGTTCCTGTTGTTAAACGGTATCCAGGCTTCTTAATTCAGTTCCTAGTGCTACAGCATTTCCTGGGTATACGTCCCGGAAATCATGCGGCGCCATTCCAGGGCCTTGTCAATGGTCTGTTGCAGTTCGAGATCATCCCAGGGTTTCACCAGGAATTTATAAATTCCGGCTTCGTTGATGGCGTCCAGAGCAGCGTTCATATCCGCATAGCCCGAGAGCATGATGCGGATGGCGGCCGGTTTCCTGATGCGGGCCTGGCTGAGGAATTCCACTCCGCTCATTTCCGGCATGCGCTGATCGGAAATAATCAGGTCTATTTCCTCGGAGTCTAGTATTTTGAGTGCTTCCTGCCCGCTTTCAGCTGCCAGGATTTTATAGGATTTGTCGAAGAGGGAGCGCCTGATGGCGCTCACCACAGACCGTTCATCATCTACCAGCAGGATGGCCGCGTTCTTGTCTGCATTGCCGTTGATTTCCTGCAGCCGAATCTCCTCGGGGTCCCTGTCCTTCATTACCCGTCTGAAAATGTCGACCAGATCCGGGTCGAACTGACTTCCGGCGTTTTCTGCCAGAATCGCCATTGCTTTTTCCTTGGGCATCCCGTTACGGTATGGCCGGTTGGAGGTCATGGCGTCAAAGGTATCGGCAATCGCGATAATCCGGGCACCTACGGGTGTCTCCTCCCCGGCCAGGCCGTCCGGATAGCCGTTTCCGTCCCAGCGTTCATGATGCTGACGAATGTATCGGCTGGCCGTTTTCAGCGTATCGATACGGCTGGTGATCTCGAATCCCAGCACGGCATGCCGTTCCATGAGCCTTCGCTGATCACCGTCAAGGGGCCCTTTGAACAGCAGAATGCTTTCACTGACACCAATTTTCCCGCAGTCGTGCAGGAGGCTGCCATACACCAGATGAAAGAAATCCTCCCGCGGCAGACCTCGCTCCCGGGCCGTGAGGATGGCGTAATCCCGCACCCGGCTGCAGTGCCCTTTGGTATAGGGATCCTTGAGCTCGATTGCTTCCGCCAGCGCCATAACGGTCTCCAGGCTGACCCGGTTGAGCTGTTTCTGGAAATCAAGCCGGGATACGGCCCGTCGACGTCGCAGGTCCATTCCGTCTTCGATGACACTCAGCAGATAATGGTCATCCCAGGGTTTGAAGACAAAACGGAACACTTCTCCCTTGTTGATTGCGTCCGCCAGGATCTCTTTATCAGAAAAACCGGAAAACATGATACGGATGATCTCCGGGTCCATGGCCCTGATTTCCTTCAGCAGGTCAACGCCGTTCATGCCCGGCATCTGATAGTCTGCAATCACAAGATCAACCGCATTCTGCCGAACCGTTTCAAGCGCCTGCCTGCCGGTTTCAGCCGTCAGAATCCGGTATTCCGAATCCTGCAGCAGTCTTTGCAGGGAATTCAGGATGCTGCTTTCATCATCAACGAGCAACAGTGTTTCTTCCATTGCGCACCTCTCCAACAGGTAATGTATTGAATACGGGTATCAGATTTCGCCTTCAACGGGCAACAGGATCCTGAACGTGGTTCCCTGGCCGACCGTGCTGGTAACAATTATCTCTCCTCCGTGCGCCTTGACGATATCATAAGCGATACTGAGGCCGAGTCCAGTGCCTTCACCGACCGGTTTCGTCGTGAAGAACGGATCGAACAACTTCTTCAGATTCTTTTGCTCGATGCCACAGCCGTTGTCGCGAATGATTACGCGGACCCACTCGTCATCCCTGCGCCGGCCGGCATTGACCTTCTCAGTCCGGATCTCGATTTCACCATCGCCGGCAATAGCCTGGATGGAATTGATCAAAAGGTTCATGAACACCTGGGACAGCTTCTGGGGAAAACACTTGATCTGCGATATCTCATTATAATTTTTAATTATCCGGATGCCGTACTTGGTTTCATTATAAATAATATTAAGCGTAGCGTCGATGATTTCGTGGATGTCTGCAAATTTATATTCAGCTTCGTCCACCCGTGAAAAGGTCCTCAGGTCCAAGACGATCTTTCTGATTCTCTCGGCACCCTCAAGCGATTCCTTTACCAGTTCGTTGATATCACCCAGAATGAAATCGATTTTCCGGGATTTCTTGAATTCAAGCAATTCCTGGATTCGACCTGTAATTTCTATTGTATCTCCCTTTTTAATCAGATCCTTCTCCAATGCGGAATAACGTTCGCAAAGCTCCGAAAGGCGTGCGCCATACTTGGCCATCGTGGCCAGGTTTCCATTGATGAAAGAGATGGGGTTGTTGATCTCATGTGCGACCCCTGCAGCCAGAATACCGATCGATGCCATTTTCTCCGACTGGATCAGCATGGCTGTCTGCTGATCGACACGTTCATTCAGGTTCTGGTTGAGCTCCTCCAGTGACGCATTTGCGATTTTCAGATTATAGGTCAGGATCTCCCTTTCCTTCTCTAGCGACCACTCATGGGTCAAGGCCCGAGCGAACTGCAGGATCTCTTCCGGATTGAAGGGCTTGCGCAGGTAGAAACAATCGTTACGGCCGGTGATGCGGACAATGTCTTCCGGTTCATATTCGCTGAAAGCTGTGACGATGACCACCTTGATGTCGGCATCGAGCTTCCAGATCCGTTTCGCCGTTTCTGCTCCGTCGATTCCGGGCATTTTCATATCAATGAAAGCAAGTGCAAACGGTTCCAGACGACTCACGGCATCCATCACCTCTTCGACTCCCTTTTCACCTCGATCAGCAAGCGTCAGTTCAAAGGCAGGGGTCTGATTGCCGTGCTTCCCTGTGTCATCGTTCGCTAGTTCTCCGAAGAGCGCAACCCCTTCCGCCAGGTAACCGTCCATGGAATCGGGAGTGAGAATATTACGGTATGTCTCCCGAATCCCTGAATCGTCATCAATCACAATGATTCTGTTGTTAAAGAATTCAGCACTTTCCTGATTCATGTTATCTTCTCCGAATGATGTTCCAACTCAGGAACTGTTTTGATCAGATGACTTCACCCAGGACCGTTTTTCCGTCCTGCAAATGACAAAGTCATCTGTTTTCCTGTTGAGCATTAATGACCCGATTTATTCATTTTTATTCATTCCCATCGCGATGCTGCGGTAATCTGGTTTCAAAGGTAAGGCGGACGGTTGCCCCCTTGCCCGGACCGTCACTGATGAAATCAAGCTTACCCATGTTGGCTTCGACAAACATGCTGCAGTAGTACAGGCCAAACCCCGACGACCCCTTGCCGGATTCTCCAAATTCGAAGATTCGGCCGATTCGCTCCGGTTCAACTCCAATACCGGAATCCCTGACCTCCAGTCCAACATGACCTGCGGTCGTAAAGGTCCTGACCGCCAGAAACGGGGCGTCTCCCTGCAATCCATCCATCGCTTCGTAGCTGTTCTTGATCAGGTTCACAACGACCTGCATCAGCTTGTTCCTATCGATGATCAAGGGCGGCAGACCCGGGGCCAAATCCTTGTCAACCCTTATTTTCCGCTTCTCTATGGCTGTCGACTGCATTTTCAGCGCATCTTCCATCAGCCGGTTCAGGTCCGTCATTTCCCTGTTTTCCCTCTTCCCTGCCGCATAGTTCTGCTGCAGCGAGATGATTTCCGAAACGTAGTTGACCGCCTCCGAGATTTTGTCCAGAGAATCGGACAACCCCTGCTGATGTTCCGACATGGAACGGATCAGCTTACCCATAAAAGCAAACACCTCTTTTCCACGCTCATCCTCGGTCACATAATCGGCCAGATGTTCCGCATGGGCGACGAGGTCTTCGTATGAGCGCCGCAGATACTCCGAAATCCGTTGTCCGGGATTATCCTGCTTCATCTCTGCCACGCGCACGCCGACGGGGGTCATGGCGTTCCCGATATTGTGCAGAATCATCGCAGACAGCTGCGCCCGTCCCGATTCGATAGCCAGGTTGATCAGCTCGTTCTGGGCCTCCTTCAGCTCCCGGGTTCGTTCCTCCACCATCTCTTCGAGCTGTTCCCGGTAACGCGTCAGTTCCATTTCGTTCAGCCTGCGGCTGGTGACATCGACGTGGGTTCCCAACATGCGCCTGGCTGTGCCGTCTTCTCCGCGCGAGACCACCCTGCCGGTATCCTGGATCCAGCGCCAGGCGCCGGATTTAGTCCGCAGGCGATGTACTGTCTGATAAATCGCGGTTTTGCCTTCGAGGTGCGCGTTTAATTCCTGCTGCACAACTTTGCTATCCTCCGGATGCAGAAGCTTCTCCCAGGAAGAGACATGATTCTCGATCTCATCCGGTTCATATCCGAGCATGGTTACCCAACGGTCGCTGAACACAACACTGCCGTCCATGATATTCCAGTCCCAGATACCGGCTTCAGATGCCTCTACGGCCATCTCAAGCCGTTGCCTGCCCTCCTCGATCACCATGGAATCATCTATAATCCGTTTTTCCCTCGTCATGATCGCCTCAATCATATGGTTAAACGCATCGATAAATTCGCCGATTTCATCAAATCGCTGCAATCCGATCCGATGGCTGAAATTGCCAGATTCAATTTCGTGGGCTGCCCGGGAGAGATGCTTGAAAGGAACAAAGATGAAACGATACAGCAGCGCAAGCATCAGCACGGTCAGCATCAGGAACAGCAGGATACTCTGCACGGTAATAGCCTGATTAAGATATGCGAAAACCAGATCCTCGTATTCCGTATTCAGGCGGGCCAGTACGACCCAGTTGATGTCGTTGCTGTTTTTCCGGATGTACCGGTTCCCTTTTACCGGTATGGCAATGTCGTATGAATCCTTTCCGATACTGATGAAATGAATTCGATTCATTTCGAAAACAGCAGCAGCGGCAGCGTGATGGTTCAACAGACCGATCTGACCCAGGGCGCTGGAAACAACTATCTTATAGTCAACATCCAGCACTGTGATTTCATGGATCAGCGGGATAGCGGCAATGTTTTCGGTCAAACGTTGGGCCGCTGCAATATCACCCTTTTGCAGAATGGGGGGGAGAGCAGCTCCCAGGGTGTTCGACACGAACAGGGCATCAGACTGTAGCCGTTTTTCAACTATCTCCCTGGAGATCCAGGATGAGATTGCCAAGGCTGTCATGATAGTCGTCAGGGTCGCCAGACTGAAACCAACAAGAATCTTAAAGATCAGTGAATTAATCCATCTTCTCTGTTTTCCCATAGAAGTTGCCCTTGTTCGAGATCGGATTACAAATCAGCTGTCAGCTCGCTGTTTATGACATCAGCAACCGTGGCCTTTTTTTTCTTCAGGCCGATGCTCAGGATGAATTCGTTGATTTCATCAAGTTTAATCTGCAACGCCTCATCCTTGAAAAGCGCCTTGTTTTCAGCCAGTGAAAAAAAGGTAAACCCACTGTAAAAGGGTCCGAATACCTCTGGCGGCATTTTCTCATTTTTCGCCATTAAAGCGAATGATTTTTCCGGGTTTTCCTTGATGTATTTCTGGGCTTGGTACCAGGCCTTGACAATGGTCTGGTAATCGCTTTTCCGGTTTTTGAGCGTGTTGGAGCGCGCCACTAAAACATCAATCATATATCCCGGAAAATCCTTTGTCGTCACCAGCACCCTACCCTCTCCCTCCTCAGCCGCCTGGCTCAGGTAGGGTTCGTAGGTAAAGCAGGCATCAACCTTTCCGGATACAAACGCCTCCTTCGCGCCGGCCGAAGTCGTCGGCACAACGATGACGTCATCGATGGTCAATCCGAATATGCCCAGCGCCTTATGCAACAGGAAATGCTCGTCAGTGCCCACCTCAACGGCTATTTTCCGGCCTTTCAGATCGGCCCCGGTTGCAATATCATTTTTAAGCGCCAGTCCGTCTCCGCCTTCAATGGTGTCGGAAATCAGAATGATTTCACCTGGTTCACCCCGGTCTGCAAAGTACAGCGCGTTAAAATAAGTGGCATGCGTCAGATCCGTTTTTCCGGCATAAAGTGATTGCATGTTATCGGTCCAGGCAGAAAACCGGACCAGCTCAACCCTTGTTTCACCCAAAAACCCCATTTCCTGAGCCACATACCATATTTCACATGGGGGCCAGGTATTGACACCAATTCGGATCGGGGATTTCGGAGAATCGCAGCCGACCAGAATTAGCCCGGCGATTAGCAGTACTACCATCATTTTGGTTATATTCATGACGTGCTCCATTTTCCTGTCTTTTCAAAGTCGATGTTAGGGATGCGATTGAGAACAATTGGTTTCTATATTCTCTTCATCAAGAACTGTTCCCGATCGTGCGGTTCCTGGAAAAAAATTTTATTATTTTTATATCAGAAATCACTAGTGTCCCGTTTAATAGTCAAATAAAGTCAGTTGCTTATTAGTATCTATGTTTGTACTTTTGTAATCTACTTTTTTAACTAATTGATAAATTGGAACTTTTTCAAATATTGTTACACTGAAGATCTGTAGAATATTGTACAAAGAATGTGGGATATCGAGCCGTTTTCTGAGTATAGCGACAACCACATAAACACAAATTCCAATCCAGATTTGGGTTTTTACAGCATTAAAGGAGGTTCCATAAAACTGCTTGATTCTCAAATGCTGTTTGATCCACTTGAAAAACAGTTCAACTTTCCATCTATTTTTGTATAGTTCAGCAACTAACGGGGCTGAGATGGTGAAATTGTTTGTTGGACGAAGCCGCTTCGCGGAGAAAAGAAAATACCCGAAATTTAGAGCAGCCTCATACAGTTTGGTCTGAACTTCAGATAAGCTGGTTTATCTATTACGGAAATTCCGATCCCCGGTTTTTCTGCCACTGATCGTTAATAAACCAAAAGAGGCAACGATGATTATTGAAACACCAAAAGACCCGAAGTTCAAGCGCATTTACGAAAAACATTGCAAGCTTCTAAAACTCAACGGGCTGCAACCGAAAACCATTGATGCTTATTCCAGAGCGATCCGCCGCATTGGTCAATATTTTGAACATGATTTGAACCACCTCTCCTTTGATCAGCTTACGGATTACTTCAGCGATCTTGTTGAGTCTCACTCGTGGAGTGCCGTAAAATTAGACCTGTATGGATTAAAATTCTTCTATACCCACGTGTTGAAAAAAGAGTGGGTGGATATTCCCATGGTTAAAGCCCCTAAAACGTCACGTATTCCTGATATTTTAACCATCAAGCAGCTGCAAAGCCTGTTTATGGCAACCAACCGTTTAAGTTACAGAGTCTTCTTTTTCGTAACTTATAGCATGGGATTGCGGTTGGGAGAAAGCCTTCTGTTGCAAGTCGGTGACATTGACACCGACAAAATGAAAGTTCATATTCGCGATGCAAAGGGAAACAAAGACCGCTTGGTTCCATTACCTCATAACGCCCTGAGTGTTTTACGAAATTTTTGGCGAGTTCACAGACACCCAACTTTCATTTTCCCCAATCGAAAACGAGGCTTAACAAATGCTCATCTGGCTGAGAAACCTATGGATCGAGGAGGTGTGCAAACGGCCATGAAATCGGTTGTCACTGAACTCGGAATAAAAAAAAGATCTCTTGCCATTCGCTGCGCCACAGCTTTGCAACCCATCTGCTAGAAGCCGGAGTCGACCTCTTAGAGCTGCAGAAAATCATGGGGCATGTCAGTATCCTGACCACAGCCAAATACACACATCTCACCGACACCAACGATCATAACTCCTATCAAAAAATCGATTCTCTGATGAGTGGTTTTCAGATCACTTGGGGAGGTGTCAAATGATCCTACTCTCAAGCATCATCAACCAATTCAAAGAGGCCTTGTTCCACAAGTACGAAACCCGTTTGTTACCCAGCCATAAAAAGGCTTTGATGAGAATGCAATTCTGCAGAACACAATTCAGCCCCCAGATGTTGGTGCGTTGCAGCAGCGATGATTGCTCCAATCAAAGTTATATTGCTCATTCCTGCGGTCATCGAAGTTGTCCCCATTGCCAGAACCATGAATCCCAACAATGGATCGAGAATCAGTTGAATAAACGGCTCCCGGCAAAATACTATCTTCTAACCTTCACCTTACCCAGACAATTCAGAGGGCTTGTATGGCAAAACCAAAGAGTGGTCTATCAGCTTCTGTTTTCAGTTATTAACGACGTGCTCATGACCTTTACCCAAAATGATAAAAAGTTAAAGGGACGCGCTGGATTCACAATGGTTCTGCACACACATGCCAGAAATCTGGACTATCATCCCCATATTCATATTGTCATGCCTGGTGCCGCCATTAACAAGCAAAACAGGTTGTGGCGGGTAAAATCGACAAAATATCTGTTCGACAAGAACGCACTGGCAATTGTTTTTAGAGCAAAATTTCTACAGGCCCTGGTCGATGCCCAACTGCCCCTACCCAAGTGTTACCCCAAAGAATGGGTTGCTGACTGCAGAGCGGTTGGGGATGGTACAAAAGCGATCATCTATTTAGGGAAGTATTTGTATAAAGGGGTGATTCAGGAAAAAGACATCCTAAGCTGTCAAAATGGTGAAGTCACCTTTCGATACAAAGCGTCCAAATCAAAAACCTATCAATTCAAAACGGTTAAAGGAGAAGACTTTTTATGGCTTTTGGTGCAACACGTCCTCCCCAAAGGTTTTCGCAAAGTGCGAAATGTCGGGTTCTTAAACGGATGCAGCAAACAACTGATCAAAACCCTTCAGGTGATCTTCAAGATAGATCCCCATCGTCTATTGAAAAAGCTAAAACAAAGACCAGAAATACGATGCCGCCGTTGTGGTGCTCCCATGAGAATTGTTCAAACGATGATACACGGACTGCCTTACGATACTCTGCCAAACCTGGCTTAAACCAGAAACATGGCCTATTGGGTTATGTGTAGTCCTTAGTTCATTGAAATATTGAGAGTAAAAAAACATTGAAGCAAGCAGGAAGGGATACGTGCGTCTAAAAATCGGTGACCCTATCCCTAATCTCTCAATATAAAATGAATAAGATCCAATTCAGCAAAGCAACCCACTATAAACGACCAAGTTTTCGATGAAATCCTGGTCGAATCCATCCAACTTCCAAATCGATATTTTCTAATAGTCGCAACCCAAGCTACGCAGAACGGGCTTGTCCAACAAACGGTTCAGATTGTGGTTCGCTGCACTCACACAATCTAACCTTATTCGTTAGAAATGTCAAATAGCTCTCTGTATCAGCATCGTAAATTTTGATCCGGCGAAGCTTTTCCGGATAGTTTTGTTTTGCATAGAAGCCCTCTAGAATACAAATTTGGTCGGCTCTGATTTTCGTCATCGGATCGATTGGGTTTGAGTATTGGCGCCTGAATTTCAGGTTCTTTTTTGCTCGAATAACAAAGTAGCAAAATCCCTTGTGGATGTTATAGAGCCTCTTGAAATCCAAGTAGCCACGATCCATCAGATAAAATGATCCGGGTTCTAAAGGAATATTATCCAAAATCCGGACTTCATGAACAGAGCCTTCTGTAATCTCAATGAAGGATGGAATAGAACCTTTCAGATCAAGAAGAGTATGCATCTTGATGGCTCCTTTTGTTTTTCTGAAAGTAGCCCACGGGAACATCGACAAACACAAATCTATCGTTGTTGCATCTAGAGCATAAACGGTACTATCCAATTCCTCTGAGATTGGGTCTTCATGTTGATATAGACCTCTGGCACGTTCGATGAGGACCTGAGCGAAATCATAGTAGATACGCCAATCTCTTTTTTGATTCGCTCTCGCAATATTGTTTCGGGATGGTTTCCCATTTATGCCCATATGGTAGAGCTTTTGAGGTTGGGCAAGAAGACATGCTTCTATATCCCTCAAGCTGCTACGATAGGTCAGTTGGGCGAATGTCATACAAAGAAACTGATCCCAGGTTTTGAAGTGCCGTATGTTAAAGTCTCCCTTGTATTTTTGAACCAGTTTATCGAAATGGTACTTTGGGTACAGATCTACAATTTGAGAAAAGACACTTTTTCCAGGATTCATTGTATTCTCAATGGCTAAATTGAAAACTACAAAGGATACTGGAAGAAAATTCAAATCGAAAAATAAAAAAAAGCTTCTAAAGTTCTTATATTAGGGCTTTTACAACGATTCACTGAGCAATCAGTGAGACACTAGTGATCAGAAATTTAAGTCTATAATCCCAAGGGTATTTCTCGCCAGTTAACCGACAAAGGTGCATTGTGTTCAATAATGAAACATGGATCTTTCCAATATTGATCAACTTCTCCCGGACTAGCTGCCTGGGTTCATCACGGTTTGTAATACAAAGCCCCCGTTTGCTATTGCGACAGACCTGCCATTATTTTACCAGAAGCCGGCATGAAACAGGCAGTGTTACCTCAACACGGGCTCCACTTCCCCTTCCCGGCGATGTAATCTGGATATCTCCCCCACAGAGCCTGATGTAATCAGCACAATCATGTAACCCAAATCCGGACCCACCTGTCTTGCTCGAATAGCCAAATTCAAAAATCCGTGTCAGTTCCGCTGGATCAAGGCCGATACCTGTATCTGTGAATACAACAGCCACTGAGTCACCTGCGATACGAAAAGCCTGAATATCGATTACCGCCTCGTTGTCCGGTTTGATGATTCGTTGTTCATCAATGGATTCCACCGCGTTTCTCAACAAGTTCAGGAATATCTGCACCAGCTTGTTCTTGGCTGAGGTCAAACGGGGCAGATCCGTCTCAATTCGTTGTCGGATTTCGATACTATTCAGGCTTAATGCCGGTCTTATCATCTCCACAATGTCATAAAGTACGCCAGACAAATGAAAGGTTTCATTCCGATCTCGAAAACCCACATACTTCTGCTGCAGTGAAATGATCTGTGATACCTGCTGCAGATGAGTTTCAACTGACCTCAGGTCGGACGCCGCCTTTGCGTCCCGTTGCTTCAATTCCTGAAGCAAGCGGCTGAAAAAGGGCAGCATCTGCCTGCCTTTCTCGTCTCCGCCCAGATAATCTTCCAGTTCCCGCTTCTCCAGCCTTTCGCTGAATGTTCGGTATATCCAATCCAAGTAATCGACAATTGAAGTGCCGGGGTTGGTTGTGATCAGCTGGTCGATTGTCGTAACGGCAGGCGTTATTGCATTGCCGATATGATGCAGCATGCTGACGGCGTTCTCCGCCATTCCAGCCATGTACGCCTGCTGCAGTTGTTCACTGACCCGTTTTCGGCCGAGCACCGCACGAAAAAGTTCTCCTGCCACAGCAAGCATGACCGTATCCTCCGGTTCAAACTCATCAACGGAATCAGAGGGTGAAAAAGCGATAACTCCCGTAAAATGAGACCCTTTCAGCAGTGGGACGCTGATGAAGGAATCGGCTGATTCATCCTCGGCGGGAACCACAAATGCAGTGGCGGGATCCACAACCAGGTCGGAATATCCTTCAATTACATTTTCCGATAGACGGTTATAGGCGGCCCGGATATCACGCCACCGCTTTCTGATAGTTTCCAGACCGGACGGGTTTCCGTCCCTGCGCCAACTGGTCAAGGTGCTGACCGGGTTGTCAGTATCAGACTGGATGCAGAGGCAGCACTGTTCGTACCCATAAAAGGATGCCAGCTTCTCCATGGCAAGTTCCACAGTCTCCTCGATACGGCTGGTATCAATATCAATGAAAAGTGCCGATATCGCGGATATCAGTTTTTCCAGTTCTACCCGGTGAATCAGTCGCCGGTTAACAATTTCGTACTGCCTGGCCTTATGGGTTGTAACGGATAGTTTTTCCGTTAAAATCATGGCGAAGATCCGGTACAGCATATTCTGGTAGTCAGCGGCATCAGTATCCGTATATTTACCTATTTCTGCGGCTTGAATGCTGAAAAGACGAGCGGGTGTCTCCGCAATCACGGTGGCCGAGGTGAGTTTCTCGCCGATGATGCTCATCTCCCCGACGACATCTCCCTTGCGGCTGAGTCTCAGGATAAATTCGCCGCCCGCATGAACCGTCAGGCTTCCCCGGATCAGGAAAAAAATCCGGTTGTTCGCCTCACCCTCCCGGATGATTTCATCGCCAGGCGCATAATCAATAAAATCTGAATATGATGACAACCGCTCCAGCTGTGTATCAGGCATGTGGCTGAAAAGCCGGGATTTCTTCAGGTAAGAGATAATCTCCTCGTTTTCAGCTGTAAACGTCAGATCGGTCTTTTTTTCCATGTTAAACAAGTCTCCTGTGAAACCAGACAACCGCGACGATTCCAGTCAGCGTTCAGCCGAGCGGGGCTTTGGCTTGATGTTCTGCTTGAGCGTGTCGGGTGCCGGCTTACCTTTTTCACTGGAGTAATCGTATCATGTCCGATCCGATCCTTCCAGAATCTTTTCAGTTATCGAGCGGATTTTCTCAATTCGCTTTGATACTCTGAATCTGTCCGCCCATTGCCTTGCCTGTGAGCCCAGCTTTCTGCGAAGCTGATCGTGCGACAGCAGCAGGTGGATTTTCTGGAAGGTCATTTTCGGATCCGTTGTGTCAATGAGAAATCCGGTCAACCCATCCTGGATCATCTCAACATTGCTCCCCGATGCATCTCCCAGTGCCGGTTTTAACATGGCCGCACCAGCCAGGATCAGCCATTCAGCTGACCTGTCTGCCTGCCCTGACGTGGTCACGGTTATCACATCGGCAAATGCCATCAGGGTAACCAGTTCATCCCATTCCGGTTCAACAGAAACCCTGAAGCAGTCCTCCGTCCTGAAACGTCTGGTCTGTTCATCAATGACTGGCCATGTTTCCGTAGAACTGATCATGATACAGCACAGGCCCGGAAATTCTGCTGACAGACGCAATGTGGCATCAATGATCGGAAAGCAGCTTTTCGAGGACGCCTTCAGCCCGATGCTGAGGATGATTGGTGACGTTTCCAGGCGATACTTTGATCGTACCAGCTGATCTAAATTCCGTTGCTGAAAAAGGGAATCCGGCACCAGGGGGCCCGCAATCAAGGTTCGCAGATGTGGAATACCAAATATGTCCAAAACGGATTTTGTTTCAGCATAATCAACAATTACCGCATCTGCTTCCTGACAAAGCTTTTGCAGGGTCGTTACCGTGTGCCGTCTGCTGCCCCAGCGGTATAAATCGGATCTGAACAGGTAGTAAACGAACGGAATTCCCAGCGACTGCCTGGCCGCCAGGCAGATTTCCGCCCCGCAGCGAAGACTGGATACATGGATCAGGTGCGGGCCCAATTCCTCCAAATACTCAAGATAGGTCTGCAGCCGATGCCGCCGGTTGACACGCTTGATTGTTTTCCTGTCGTTTTCAGATTCCGACAGGATTGTCAATGGAATCTCCCGCCCGGCAATCGCATTAATCAGATGGTATCGCTGCGGATCATCAGATTGTGACAAATCATCACAGATGAATAGCTGAGTCTTTGACATAAATTTTCTCTTCTGCCGACCCATGCCTGATGTTTTCCAGGAAATAAACAACCGCACCCAGAGGGCACGGTATTAGGTATAACCCCTAGAAGGGGATAAAATGCTTTGCCCCTGAAAGGGACAAAGAGAGCTGCTCCCATTCTTCGAATTGGTTATTGATTGGATTCTGTTCGTTTTTCTTTTGTCTCTTGATGTTTTACATATTTGCGAATCATTTCAGCATCTATCCCAACTGTATCAACACAGTAGCCTTCCGCCCAAAAATGATTCCCCCAATATGTTTTTTTTTAAGATCTCTAAATTTATTGAAAACACGAATTGCCGTTCTTCCTTTCACAGTACCCATGTAACTGGATATTGACACTTTTGGTGGAACAAGAACCAGCAAGTGCACATGATCTAATTGAATATTTAATTCAACGACTTCACACTTTAATTGTTCTGAGAATGCTCTTATGCATTTTGCCACTTCTGTGGCAACCTTACCTGTGAGAATTCTCAACCGGTATTTTGGAACCCAAACGATGTGGTATTGGCAATGCCATATAGTGTGTGATAATTTTCTAAAGCGACTCATGATGTTTCTCCTTTGTTGATGTTGCGGGAACAACTCAACACAAGGAAATATCATTGAGTCGTCCAAATGGCAAAGCCTTTGGACTCTGACCCCGCCCAGAGGACGGGGTTTTCAATGTTAGAATAAATGACGACTTTGATGACAAAGTCCTGTTTCGTCGATTGTTGTGTTTTCCCTTGGATCGGATTCTAATTATTCCTTCAGATTGTGTGCCAGATATCCCGCTTTATCAAAAATCAGTTGAAACCATTTATATAACAGAACAATAGAATAAACACCGATAAAGTAAAAAGCAATGAAAAGGTTATGCCCTGAAGATGAACTTTTCAAATATGAACAGATATGTCCTTTATTCAGCATTAAACCAGAAAACCGGCCTGAATTTTCGACCCTGGATGAACTCAACGTATCATGAGGACCTGTTATGAGTATCAAGAAGATAATCGTGCTGATCTGGTCATTTCAACTCTCGACTGCCCTCTTGTTAGATTCGATAATATAAAAATGTACCGGCTAGAGCAGTAACGATCACGACATTTTTATATTTTGACAGACTCGGATTTTTCAAGATTTGAAAATTCATAGGCACACGTTTTATGTTTTTGCTCTTGACAATGTTGCAAATACATGCTTTTTATATAGGCATGTATATTCGAACAATCAAACGAAAAAACAAAGACGGATCCACCGTCGAATATGTCCAGCTGGCCCATAACGTCTGGAACAAGGAAAAGGGCTTTGCCCAGGCTCAGGTGATACATTCCTTCGGTCGCCGCGAAGATCTGAATATCGATGGCCTGCGGCGGCTGGTTAAAAGCCTCAGTCGCTTTTTAGACCCCGAGGATGTCATCGGGATCGAGTATCAGTATGACGATCTGAAGTTTACCAGCAGCAAAGCAGCTGGTGGCGCCTATCTTATGCGTGCCCTTTGGAAAAAGCTAAACATCGATCAGTGCCTCGATAAGATGTTGTCCGAACGGTCGTTTGAAGCACCGGTCAAAGAAGCGATCTTCGCCATGATTGCAAACAGGGCTCTATCTCCCTCTTCAAAGCTGGCTATCGAACAGTGGGCCGCAGAAGATGTCTGGCTGGGCAATGAAGAGCCCCTTCAGGTACAGCATTTCTATCGGGCCATGGACTTTCTTTTAGAACATGTCGAACAGATCCAGGAAACAGTATTCTGGTCGACTGCCAATCTGTTGAATCTGACGGTAGACCTGATTTTCTTTGATACCACCAATACCTATTTCGAAACCGATGAATCAGGTACCTCGGAATTGAAAGCATACGGTAAATCCAAGCACAAACGGGAAGACCTGCCCCAGGTAACCATCGGACTGGCTGTCACCCGTGAAGGTATCCCGGTTCGCTGTTGGGTACTGCCCGGCAATCAGCATGACTCCCAATGTGTTGATCAGGTGCAAAAAGACCTGAACGACTGGAATCTGGGCCGGGTTGTCTGGGCCATGGACCGCGGCATGACCAGTGAGGCCAACAAGCGTGTCCTGCAGCGTGCCGGTGGTCAGTACATCCTGGGCGAAAAACTGACAGGCAATCACCTTAATGAAAAAGCGTTGTCACAGCCGGGACGATTCAAAGTCGTCACCGACAACCTTCATATCAAAGAGGTCTTCGCCGGTGAAGGTACTGGAAAAACCCGTTATGTCATAGCCTGCAACCCGGAAGAAGCCAAACTTGATCGAATCAACCGGGAACGGACACTTGAACGGCTGGAATGCGAACTCAATATTCTCAACGGCAAAGGCAAAACCAAGTCCCAGTGTAAGGTGCTGTTGCACCAGTCCATGGGTCGCTATGTCAAAGAACTCAAGAGTGGCAAGCTCAAAATCGACCTGGCCAAGGTCAAACAGCAAGAGAAACTGGACGGCAAGTACCTGCTGTCCACCAGTGACAGCCACCTAACGGCTGAAGACATTGCCCTGGGCTATAAACAGCTGATGGAAGTGGAACGCGCCTTCAGGACCATGAAATCTACTCTCAGCCTGAGACCTGTCTATCATGCCAAAGATGACCGTATTCGCTCTCATGTACTTCTATGCTGGCTGGCACTTCTCATGATTCGCATTGCCGAGGTTGAAATCGGTACTACCTGGCCGAGAATCCGAAGCGAAATGCAGCGCCTGCATTTGATAGATTTTTTTGACAAAAACGGGCGTATTCTACAGCATACCGAGACCACGCCCAATCAGCGCAAAATTCTGAAAAAACTAAGTATTAAACCACCGAAACGGGTACTGAAAGTCGAATTATCGGCCTAAAACCATAGGCACAACGCCAATTATGGCAAAACCAGCAATTATCTGATTTTTAGTTATATTCGACGATTTGTTTGTCTATGACTGTCGAACACAGGTTGTAGACACACGCCGAAATTCGGCTAATTGCGCTAAGCCATAACAGGCCTGCGCTCACGGAGATTCGTTGACTTACTCACCACAAACCCAAGATTGAACGGATTGGGAGTGATTAAACGAATCCAGGACGGCGAAGTCAACGACCGTCCTCGGAGGCAGGTATGTATACCTGCCGACAATGAGTTCAATGGTTGACTGATCATTCCCGAGACTATTTGGTGCACCCCTGGCAACGCCATTCTTGACGAATCTAAACACAAGGGATACTTTGCATTTTAAAACTGAAACGACTGCCCTTGCCTGGAGAACTGGACACTTTGATTTCACTGCCGAATCTGCGAACAATTTCCTGCGATATGCTTAATCCCAGTCCGTATCCCCGCGTCAATGAGGATGTGCTGCGGCACCTGTAGAATCTTTTGAAAATCTTGTCCTGCTCTTCCGGCGTTATCCCGCATCCAGTATCTTCAACTGCAATTTCCACACTGCCGTCAACCTCGAGGAGATACAGCCGAATGCTTCCATTTTCAGTATATTTAATGGCGTTAACGGTCAGGTTCACCAGAACCTGCATCAGTTTGTCCGTATCGGCAAGCACACAGTTGGTCTCAACTTCACTTTGTAATATCAAATTGATCCCCTTCTTTTCAGCATCGGCAGACAATAGTTCAACAACTTTTCGACACAGGAGGTCGACATTCACCTTCTCAAACCGCTGCTGATCGTTTGAAGAATCCATTTGGTTGATGTCCTTGAGGTTTTCAAGCAACCGCATCAACCGCTGTGTTTCTTGATTGATATAATTAATGAATTTATCACGCTGTGTACTGCTAGGCTGATGTGATAAGAGCGCGTTGCAGGCGTTGCTAATGATATGGATCGGCTGCCTGACTTCGTGAGACATATTTCGGATAAACTGCTCTTTTTCGTATTCCAGTAATTCACGCTCACGTTCGGTTTCCCAGCGTAGGGCAAGGGTCTCTGCCATCTGCATGATCTCCTGGACATCGAACGGCTTTTTCAGAATGAAAAAACGAGATTTGCCGATGAAACGACCGATTTCTTCGAGGGTGTAGTCAGAATACGCCGTGACAAAAACCAGTTCAATGCGACTGTCGATCGCCAGAATGTGATGTGCTGTTTCCAATCCGTCCATACCGCCAGGCATCCGCATGTCGATAAATGCTACCGAAAATGGGAATCCGTCCTTTATTGACTCCTTAACTACCTTTATGCCCTCTTCACCTTCTTCTGCGGTATGGAGAACCACCTGAAACCGATCGACGGATTCATCACAGCCAGCCGATTGAACGCCGAACAACGCATCCGCATCGGATTTCAGCTCCTGTTCCACAAGACTCCGCCCATTCATCTGCTTGAAAACAGAACGATACGCATCTCGAACGGACTCTTCATCATCAACAATAAGTATTTTTATATTTTTCATAGTTTTTTTCGAATATTCTTCCGATGAGTCTGAATTGTATCAATGGACAATCCCATCTTTTCGGCTATTTCTTTGGTCGAATAGCCGTCTTTTATATTCTGGCAAACCCTCAATTCGGAGGGCGTCGGTTTGTACAGATGAATATTACCACTTTCGTCGGACGATTCTCCACATATTCGCACCAATTGTTCCTTAATGCTATTAAGATAGCTGCTACGGACCTTCAGATTAGACTCGTTTTCTATCTTGTCCAATGTAGGTAGAATTGAGGTTTTAACTTTATCTGACATCTCCTCGCTTTGTTCGAAATTCTCATCCTTGATACTACCCAACACATTACGCAAAGTAATGTTCATTTCCTGGGCCTGATTTCTTTCGTGAATCAAATTGTTTTCAAGGTCTTTTCGTTTCGAAATGTCCTTCACCAAAATCATAAATACCGGCCCTGTTTCGAGCTCAATTCGACTGGTGGTTATTACCATTGGGAAACTGGTCTCATCACTTCGCTTGCCGGTTAGTTCCCCTTCCCAATTCTGGCCTGTTTCCAGGTTTTTTACAGACTGCTTGAATTCTTCCAGCCTGTCGTCATCGCATAAATCGAAAAAACTGGTGCTGATTATTCTTTCATATGGAAAATCGAATATCTTACTGGAACGCTGATTTGATTCCACCACTACAAATTTTTCGTTAACCAGTAAAATGCTTTCTGCAGCGTTCTGAAACAGGGTCATAAACTGTTTCTCGGAATCAGCCAATGCCGTCGTATATTCCGTTACTTCTTTTTTGAGGGACTCTCTCTGCCCGGTTAGCATGCTGATATCTGATAGTAAAACCATATATCCTCTTGAAGTCAGGCTGACTGTTTGCGAGGGGATGATACGAAGTGAATAGGTGGTTAGCCCTTTGTTGAGACTGATCTCGTGATGTTGGTTTACCTGGTAGAAATCCAAAATGGACTCAATAGATTGATCGTCAAGCTCAAGTAGTTTGCCTAAAGGCTGACCAATAATATTTATATCCTTTTTTAAAATCACTTTGGCTGCAGAATTCGCTTCAGTTATATCTCCGTTGGGATCTGTCACCAGGACAAGGTCGGAAGTCGCTTCAAGAATGTTCTCATATTTGTTTTTCTCTAAAGTCAATTCTCTATTCGTCTCAGCCAGCCTGGTGATGGCCTCGAACTGGCCCATTACGGTCCAATCCGAAATAGTCTGGATACTCATCCCATCCGACCATCTTCTTAACATGTTTATTGCAGCCAGTTTTTCTTCTGCTGTTTCGTCCATATTGAGAATCAGTTCTTCAAGAGAATGGATCAAAGCTTTATAATTGCCAAGAGAATCCCCCAGGCTGATTCCCCTGGATCGGTGCCTGCGAGCAAATTCGTTGAGGGTCACTGTCCATTTTTCTTAACCTGTAATGAACTTATCAAAAGGAGGCAAATTCTTGTTACTCTTTAAATAATCCAGTATAGGAGTTAATACGCCCCAGAATGAACGAATGCAATCTTCACGTTTAGCTGTTGTGTATTTGTAATATCCAGCTTCTCGTGTCCGTCGCGCCCAGATATCCAGAAATAATTCAATATGCTCAGGTAGTTTTTGTATCAAACTGCTAATTTCCATTTCAAATCCAGAAAAGAATTGGACGAACGAATTCGTTATACCTCAAAGGGTTGAGCTGTTAAATCTTTTGAATTACAAGTGAGTAAGGGTTTTATAAGATCGTGAATACTGCTAATGCCAGGATAGATATAGATAGGCAGTTAATAAGATGTTTTTTGGATGATAATAAATATCGGGAAGATATAAAGTCAATTCTATATATGCAGGAGGGTACTGACTATGCTGTTATTACAGGTGTTTCAACCTTCGAATGATTTCTTCTGCTCGCAGGGGAGATTTCGATATGGTGCGGAAGTGAAGCGGTAATGGAGCACTCACTCCGCTAGCCACGATCATTGATTGGCGTATGCTTTAAACCCGATTTTCAGTTTGTATCCGAATTTTCCCAAGATCTCAAGCAGTTTTCTTAGTTGATTCAATTGGTTTTTTAAATTACATCGATTCCAGCAAAAATACAATCCAATCTCACTTCAAAATCCGTAGGGACAAGGTGAGCGCTCTGAAAGTGGAGTACCCCGCTTATCAGCCGACTATCCAACGCGACGACAATTCCCTCTGTGCAGTTAAAGGCCGACCCGGAGTTAAGTGATCGTCATCTGGCCAATTCATTTGTTCAAATCAGCCTAAGACTATAATATGGTGTCTACCTGATGCTATGTGGACACCTCAAATGGATCGGTCACGCGGACGGAAAAATGGCAAGTCAGATACTGCTGGCCAGAAATATGATGAGCGATAAACACGGGATGATGCCTTGATAAATAAACGGCTTTGACGTATATTTCGATTATGGAATTTATCGAAACCAGCATTTTTCCATGTATAGTATACGAATATTTTACTGAAGAAGAATATAGAGAGTTTCAGGAGCACTTAAACGAACATCCGGATTCCGGAAGTATTATCCGAAAGATGGTGGTGTTCGAAAAGTTCGATGGGCTACGGAGACTGGCAAAGGGAAAAGTGGTGGTTCAAGGGTTATCTACTATTTTCATTCCGGTGAAAATGAAATCTTGCTTTTCACTATTTATCGGAAGAGCGAAATGATCGATCTGCCGGAGAAGGCGTTAAAAGCTATAAAAGAACAGATAAAGCAATGGAAAAAAGAGACATCGGAGCAGAAATTCTTGAAGGACTAAACGAAATAAAGTCTTTCAAAAAAGGTAAGGTTCAGTTGGTTACTAGAAAACTAAAGGACCCTCCCAATGCGAAAGATATAAGAGATAAACTTTCCTTATCACAGGAAAATTTTTCTGCGCTGTTAGGTGTACGCAAAAGAACCCTGCAGGAATGGGAGCAAGGTAGGAGAAAACCGAACGGTCCTGCACGAGCCTTACTTCGTGTAGCTAACGATCACCCCAAAGTATTTTTATCTTTGGAGAGATAGAAATCCAAATTATTTTTTGTAGTCGATCTTCTTCAAACCGATCCTACCTTGATCTAAGAGTAATCCTTAAAAGGGGTGAAAGGGGAATTTATAAAAAATCCAATCTGGCCCAACCCCCACCCGCCAGGCCCAGTAAACATAGAAAAAGGATTTAATCCACCATTCGACTCCGTATCCCTTTCATATCACCGGTTTTTCTTGCTGTAAGCTCATAAAATCATTGCTATTCCTCTATCTATTAGAATTTTTGTTTGAAGATACGTGTGTCCCGGAGGTTACTGGTAGTGCTTTTTATATCCCTATAAAATGGGCTGTGCGTTTTGGAAAAATTTTGGTTATTCACGCCTGGAAAACAGATTTGAATTCTATTATCAAGACCCCATTTTTGGTCTGGTTGATGAGGTTGTATGAGATGCTGTGTGGCTTATAGACCACAACTACTCAAGGTGCTGGCGTGCAGTATTTCAGAGGACTGTAGGGCCTTATTGCTCTGCATTCCTTTCACCGGCATTCGATCAGAATCTTGATCTGCATAATATAGGTTCGCAATAAATTCCAAACGTTGATGGTGCCGTGCAACGAAAAGTCATTAATTCGCAACCCACCGCAATTGCCGAACATTAGATTACTCAACTTTCCCAGTTGATGTTGAGACTCGATAAATCAACAAAGCAAGGGCTGACGTGGCCCCAAGTTAAAGTATCGAATCGTAGATGACATAATAATATCGAAAATACTACCAATGATGCTTTCAGAAAGCTGTTTCGATTTCCGGATCTGCTCAATAGCAGACATTAGTATTCGGGACAATGCATCGATGAAGCTCAGGTTTGCCAGTTCATCGAAGAATTCTCTGAAAACATCGCTATACGATCTGAGATCGACATTCATGCGCCGTTCATACGAGAGCAGGTTGTATCGCATCATGACAACCGTTGTATGAGCGATTAAACCGTCAAAATTACGGAGTTGGACCTCTTTTACCAGTTTGAGATGCTGCTTGCACATTTTAAAGAAGACCTCGATATCCCAGCGTTTTCCATATAGCCTGATGATTTCAGTTTCTTCAAGTAGCAGATCCGTACTGAGCAAAGCCAACCAGCCACGGGCATTGTCGGCTTTGACGAATACGAGCCTGACAGGATCACCGTATTTCGTCTCGACAATGACCGATGCTTTAACAACCGCCCTGCCTCGGCGTTTCAATAAGGCATTGTACAATTGAGAAAGTCTGTATTGCCTCCCATTGTACCGGTAATAGACATTGGCATGATTTTTCACCATGCAGATCACATCAATGTGATCCAGTAATTCGTTGATAACTTTAGGGTAGCTGAACCAGCTATCCAGCAGCAGTCGTTTCGCCCGAACCCTGGTAAGAGTCAGAGCACGATTAACCATTTGAGGAAGCAGCTCAGTGGCTTTCTGGACAGCTTCTTTTCTGCGGATACCGCCGCAGGATCGTTTGTCGATACAGCCATCAGCTTCGCAGTAGCGATTTTCGGTCTGACTCGATGACAGCAAGGCAAAGTCCAACCCCAGAAAGCTATTGCCATCTGACCAACCCAGGGTAAGGCAACGAAACCCTTTGATGAACGTATTGGAGTTGTGATCAAACACTTTGGCTAGCAGTTCAACAAATTTTGAACGGCTTCGGTCGTACGTTGAATCATCGACGATTAGTACCTCTTCATCTGGATTCGATGTTAGATCTCTAAAAGCCTGATATATACGGATCGAAAACAGAAAAAGGAGTTTTCGCCAATTGAAGAACGGGTTATTCAGAAAACCGTAAATATGTCGTTTGTTGAGTCTGATGGCCTTATTTCTGATGACGCCTTCAAAAAGGTTTTTGCCCGTAAAACACAGATTGAAAACGATGGAAAAAATCTCCAAAGGGCTGGCACCTTTGGTCTGATTGATGTTAGATAGATTGAGTAAGCTGCCTATCTTGAATTCCTTGAATAACCGGGAAATCGTCCCTAAAGCTTCTCTGGCTCTGACATCGTCACGATCCATGGGGGTCTCCTTTTTTGGGGTTTTTGAATATTCGGTATATCCAAAATACACCATCGAGGGAGGCCCTTCAATCTATATTTAATTATTTCAATGAACTAAACTTGCTTTTTCAGTAATTCTTTGCTGGGAAAGTTGAGTTAGATTATTTGTGCTAATATTAATCAGCAGACAATTTAGCGGCATCAGCATTGTTTTGTCTGTGAAAGATCCAATGGTTTACGATTTCTCCTTTTCGGTAATGCTATTAAATGGAGAAATAGTCGATGCAGGATAAATCGTTCGCACAAATAGTTTTTTTTTGCCTGAGTGTCAACAACCCTCAGTCTTTGTCTCGGATTTTTACTGAAAAACGAGGCAGAAAGACCTGTGTTTGTTGGATGCTTGTGGTTCAGTGTTATTCATTCCTGACAATTAGATGCTTTTCGGGCATTGATGAAGGAGAAAAAGATGAAAAAAGTTTTGACCATTATGATCAGCTTGGCATTCGTTTTCATCGCTTCCAACGGAGCATTTGCCAAGAATTTCAACCTGAAATATGCAACCATGTCGTCCGAAAAAGACCCCTGGGGACAGCAAATACTCCGGATATCAAAGGCGATTGAGAAAAACACGAATGGAAGTGTCAAGGTTACGCCCTATATGAGTTCGAAACTGGGAGCTGAACTGGACGTGATCAAGCAGGTCGCCAGGGGACGTATTGATATGGGTGGATTTGCCCTGGCCGGTGCTTCATCCATAATTCCTGAGCTGGCACTTCTGGGAACCCCTTTTTTGTTTGAGAGTAATAATCAATATGACTGTGTTCTGGATAACCATCTGGCGCCACTCTTCGAAGAAATGTTCCGGAAGAAAGGCTTAAAATTGATCGCCTACAGCGAAACAGGAACCTACAGTACCTTTTCCACTAAGCCCATCAGGACACCTGCTGACGCCAAAGACTGGAAACTTCGTATCAACCAGTCAAAATTTTCAGTACTCATGTGGCAAGCGGTTGGCGCAAATCCGGTGCCTCTCCCATTTTCGGAGTTTCACGCGGCAATACAGACAGGTATGGTCAACGGGGGAGATTTAACTCCGACTTTTTATGTATTCATGGGGTTACCGAAGTTGGCGCCTTACCTGACACTGACCGAGCACAGCAGGCAACCGGGTTTCATGCTGATGAGTTTAAAAGCCTGGAACCGGTTCACCTCAGAACAGCAGAAACAGTTCATGGACTCTCAGGAACCCATTAGCGGGTTCAGAAAGCAGATTCGAGGCCTGGATACAATGATGGCGGCAAAGTATGAGAAGGCAGGCGGCCCGGTTCATCACCTGACTCCGGAAGAACTGCAGCAATGGCTGGATGCAGTTGTACCCCAGCAACAGAAAATTGTTGACATGGTGGGTGGTCAGTCGGAGCGTGTCTGGGCTATGATCCAGGACGGCAAAGCTTCTTGCAAAAAGTAGGGGAATGCATATGAGTGGTGCAGGATCTTTTTTGAAGCGGCTGTATCAGCTGGAGGCTTTTGTGGCGGCTTTCGCATATGGAGTGCTGGCCGTTACCGTACTAGCCGATGTGGTTTTCCGGGAGATATTCAGTTCTCCGGTGTTGGGAACCCAGCGATTCGCCGTATACATGTCCATCATTGCCGGATTTCTGGGCGTTGGACTGGCTGCTGCTGCAGGTTCACATATGCGGCCGCGGGTGGCTGACAACTGGTTCCCTGCTGCATGGAATCCCGGCATCAACCGAGTCTCTAACCTGGTAACCAGCGCCATATTTGCGGGGGCCGGATATTATGCTGTTTTGTTCTGGCACACCGGCTTCGTGATGGGCGACACCGCTCCGGTGCTGGATTGGGCGCTCTGGCCTATTCAGATTGTTATACCATACGCATTTTTTTCAACAACCTTGCGCTATCTGCTGTTTGCCCTTTTTCCCAATCTGAGCCCAGCTAATGAGGAGGAAAAATGAGCTTACTGCTGCTGTCCGCAATTATAGTTCTGTTGCTGGTTCTACGCCAGAACCTTGTTGCCATTCTTATGGTGGTGGCAGCGTATATCCATCTTGTTTATGGCGATGGCGTGCTGGAGTATATCATCGAGGACATGTATATTGCCGCGGACAAAGAGGTCTTTCTGGCATTGCCGCTGTTTATCCTCTGCGGGAGCGTTATGACCCGGGGGGCCATTGCGGAACGTCTGATTGAGGTGATCAAATCGTTGACCTCCCCGCTGCCCGGGGGGCTGGCGGTCACAACCATTTTGTCATGTGCGGTCTTTGCAGCCATCTCCGGGTCTTCACCTGTGACCCTGTTGGCCATCGGAACGATCATGTATCCAGCTCTGCTCAAGGAGGGATATTCAAAAAAGTTCGCTCTTGGTGCCGTCACATCCGGCGGGACACTGGGAATTGTCATCCCGCCATCCATTCCCATGATTCTTTATGGTATTGTGACTGAGACGTCGGTGGTGGAGCTGTTTATCGCCGGGGTTATTCCAGGGATTCTACTGACCATTGTGCTGAGTGGTTATTCCTTGTTCGCCAATCGCCGCCTGCCGAGTAAGCCCTGGGATCTTGTGCGAATCAAGTCCGCATTTAGATCCGGCATCTGGTCCATGCTGATGCCGATTATCCTGCTGGGTGGGATCTATTCCGGATTTTTTACGCCGACGGAAGCAGCAGCGGTCGCTCTTTTCTATTCAATCGTGATTGAGCTTTTTGTGCACAAGGAAGTGACGCTCAAAGACCTCTACGATACGGCCGTTTCGACGACCCAGATGTTTGGGACCCTATTTCCCCTGGTGGCTATTGCCATGAGCCTTAACATCCTGTTGGCCACCCAGCAGGTTCCGGACATGGTGGCTAACTGGATGACCTCCGTGGTTGATAACCGGATCATGTTTATCCTGGGCTTGAATATTCTGTTGTTAATAGTTGGTTGTTTCATGGATATTATCTCTGCCATCTTGATCCTGGCTCCTGTGCTGTTGCCTGCAGCAGTGGCTTATGGGATCGAACCGGTGCATCTGGGGGTAATCATGGTGTTGAACCTGGAGATCGGATTTTTGACCCCGCCCGTAGGCTTTAACATTATTGTCGCCATGACCGCCTTCAAGGAGAAATTCTGGTTGATTGCAAGGGGGGTGCTGCCATTTATTGCCCTGATGCTGGCCGTATTGGTTTTTGTGTCATTGGTACCATCCGTTTCCATGTTTCTGGTGCGGTGAACGTCATAGCAAAAAATAAAAAAAAGGGGCAGTCTGCATCGTCAGTAAATGACATTGAATTATGTATCGGTATTCAGGAGAAAAAATGCCAGTTTCAGGATTAGCAAAAAACGTCGGGATTCTGTTGGAGGAGGCTACAGCCAGATATGGCAGCAAGACAGCCATTCATTTTATTGAGGAAGACCTCTCCTTCACCTATGCGGAGCTTAACCGGCAGATCAACCGCTATGCGAATATGCTGCAGGGCAAGGGTATCAGGCAGGGTGATCATGTCGCATTAATGCTGCCGAATTGTCCCGATTATCCGTTAACCTGGCTGGCGCTGGCAAAGCTGGGAGCCGTGGCGGTCCCGCTAAATATAGCGTATCAGGCTCAAGACATGGAATATGTGCTGGACAATTCCGATGCCTGCGCCCTGGTGATTCATTCAGATTATTTACCGGTCTTCAATAAAATTGCTGAAAAAACACCTGCTATCCGGAATGTTTTTCTCTCGGGCGAGCCGGGCGCATCTGAAGGTCAACTATTGTCGAAACTGGCGAAAACGGCTTCCGACGATTTTACCCCACTTGAAGTGGCACTGGATGATATCCTGAACATTCAGTATACATCCGGCACTACAGGGTTTCCCAAGGGCTGCCTGCTGACTCATGAATATTGGCTGATCTTTGGCCAGTCTGCCGCCAAACAGATGACCATGACCGAAGCGGACGTTTTTTTGGGTGTTGCCCCCTTTTATTACATCGATACCCAGTGGGAATTGATGATGTGTATCTCCGCCGGCGGCGCCATGGTAGTTGGAAAGAAATACAGTGCCTCCAACTTTATGAAATGGATTCGTAAGTACGGCGTGACCATCTGCTTTGCCACCATGGCAGCCTGGACCTTCAAACAACCTGAATCCCCCCTTGACCGGCAGCATAAACTGAAATTTATGATGTTCGGGCAATTTCCACACGAACTTCAGCGGCTGTTTGAAGAACGATTCAAGGTTCCTCTGCGTGCCGGGTATGGTATGACAGAATCGGGTCCGGCAACCGCCATTTCCATTGAGGATGCCAAAATGTCGGGGTCGGGGAGTGTGGGGCAACTGTCTGAACTCCGGGAGGCACGGATCGTGGACGACATGGGCAACGACGTCCCCCAGGGAGAAATAGGCGAACTGTTGCTCAAGGGCCCCGGTATGATGACCGGTTACTATAAGAATCCGAAAGCCACTGCCGAGACCCTGGTCGATGGCTGGCTGTATACCGGCGATCTCTTTCGGGTCGATGAAGGCGGTTACTACTATATCGTCGGCCGGAAAAAGGAAATGATCAAGCGGAGTGGCGAAAACATTTCGGCCAACGAAGTCGAAAATATCCTTAAAAGCCACCCCAAAGTTGCAAACGCTGCCGTCGTAGCGGTGCCGGATGAAAGCCGGAATGAAGAGGTTAAGGCCTATATCGTTCCGCTGGAAGGTGAAACACCTGAAACGATTACGCCAGAGGAGATTATCGAATTCTGCAAAGGAAAAATCGCTGAATTCAAAATCCCGCGTTACATCAAGTACCGAAAGACCTTTCCGCTAACCTCGGTGGGCAAAGTGATCAAGAGAGAACTGACAACCGATCAGGATAACCTGACTGGCAACTGCTACGATCGCATGAAGGTTATATGAAAAATCGAGAACTGATATGACAGACGAACTACTCAATTATGACGCGCTGGGCCTGGCAGAACTGGTCCGCAAAGGCGAGGTAACGCCCCGGGAGCTGGTTGAAGTGACAGCCCGTCGCATCGAGGCGCTGGACGGCACCATCAATGCCATGACGACCCTCACCATTGAGCGGGCCCTGGAAAAGGCGGACCGAATCTCCGTTGATAGTGTTTTCGCCGGAGTTCCCACCATGTTGAAGGACTTCATCGATTGCGCCGGAGTTCGGCGAACCGACGGTTCAGTCTCTAATTTGACTAACGTTTGCCAGACTTCCGCTGACTATGTCCAGGCTATGGAAGATGCTGGTTTGAATCTTGTCGGGATGACAAACCTGCCGGAGTTTGCGTCAACGGTTGTGACCGATAACCAGGCCTTTGGTCCGACACGAAACCCCTGGGATGTGACCCGCACACCCGGAGGATCCAGCGGTGGTTCAGCGGCAGCGGTCGCTGCCGGATACACGCCGCTTGTTCATGGTACAGATGGGGGCGGATCCAATCGAATGCCGTCTTCCTGGTGTGGTACCCTTGGGATGAAGCCCAGTCGATATCGGATGGTCAGCGGTGAACCGGAAGGTGTAGATCATTTTTTCGCACCCATCAGACGATTGGCAGAAGCGTGAGAGACAGTGCCGCACTCTTTGCTGTAACCGAAGACCGTTCTCAGAAGGCTTTTTATCCGGTTGTGGGGCGAATCGAGGGGCCATCCAGCCGCCGCCTGCGAATCGGATTGACCACAAGAAACATCTTTGGTAGTGAGCCGGCAGGAGATATCAAGGCAGCCACAGAGGATGTCGCTTCCCTTTGCGAGGCCCTCGGGCACACGGTTATTCCTGTTGAAAATCCAGTACATGGAGAGGCGTATTTCAGAGCCTATGCCATTCTGTTCAGCGCCAAGTTCAAGGGCGCCCTGAAGCCCTTTGAAAGGTTGACCGGAAAACCGGCCGAAGACTCGGGTTTATTGACCTATAGTAGCGTCTCGCTCATTCGGGAAGCGGAAAAATATACGGATGCAGATCGTCAAAAAGCAGAGGTATATGTAGAAGAACTGTCAGTCAGAATGGCAGAATTCCATAAACGGTTTGATGTCTGGCTGACGCCGGTAACGCCGGAAGGACCCCCGAAGATCGGCGTTATCTCTCCGGATCGGTCATACCATGACAACCGCGAGGCAATGGAAACGATAATGAGCTATACACCGATGGCGAATATGCTGGGAGCGCCTGCCATGTCGGTGCCGCTTTCCTGGTCGAAAACGACTGGCCTGCCCATCGGCAGCCATTTTTCTGCCAAACCCGGGGATGATAGAACCCTTTATGAACTGGCCTATGAACTGGAAGAAGCACGCCCCTGGTTTGACAGATGGGCACCATTTTCTGCCAGGCATGTGACCTATTGAGGGGTTAATATATTTTATATTTTGTGGTCGTTGAATACCTTGTTGTTTAACGGTTTCGTTGAAATAACGATGGATACTGGATTGAGCCTGGCATAACTGGACACCGGGCTGTTTTTACTAATTTGTAAACGATATAAAAGAACTGTAATCGGTTGAATTGTTAACCTCGTCGTTTACAACGGCAATCAAAATGTTTAAGAGGGCTTTACCGTGGAACAAGTGATTGATTTACGCCTTCCTTTTCCGTCTTCACGAAAAGACGCGGTCGACAAACTGAAAATGATGTTTGCCAGTTCCAGCAGCAACGGGATTGCCAACTATCGGAACATATACGGTCCCCGATTGGCCGGTAACCTGGGGATGAGTCTGGAAGAGCTTCAGTTGAAAACGGAAACATTAATCCAAAGGGGGGCCGAAGACGAATTGGCTGAAATCGCCGAACCGCTGTCCATAAGCCTGGAGGACTATTTTAATCAGTTGGATGAAGCTGACGTCGAAAGCGGATTGATCCTGTCGCAAGACACGCAACGTACAGCGAATCTGATAGCCAGATACCCCGATCGGCTGAAAGGGTTAATCATTATTGATCCTAACGAGGGAGACCCGGCTAAGAATGTGGAGCACGCGATCAAAGAACTTGGTTTTTCCGCCGTGTATGCCTCCGCCTTGCATTTAAACATGGAAGCAGATGATCCTCGGTTCTTCCCCATCTATGCCAAAACGCAAGAATTACAGATTCCAGTGGTTATCTACACGTCAATGAATTTCAACACGGATATGCGCTGGGATATCGGGCATCCAAGGTACATCGATGCTGTCGCCAGGGCGTTTCCCCATCTAAAGATCATCGCCACCTGCGGCGGCTGGCCCTGGGTTAATGAGATGGTCGCTTTGGCGCGCCGTCACCAGAACCTTTACATCGATACCTGTTCTCACCGTCCCAAACATCTTGCGACACCGGGTTCCGGATGGGAAATGCTGCTGCAATTCGCCAACACCCTACTGCAAGACCGGATGGTGTTCAGCTCCGGTGTCGGAGACATTGGTCTGCCCCTTTCACAAATCGTCCAGGAAGTGAGAGACCTTCCGCTGAAAGAAGACGTCAAGCGAAAATGGCTCTATTCCAATGCTGCCGAATTGTTTGGCTAGAAACTGGCAAAATTTACACGTGGTCTAAATGACTAGGAATAACTTCCTCATCCCGGCCGTTCAATATAAAGTCTGATAGTGAAATATTCACTCTCTATCACAGCGGTGGTTTGATTTGAATCGCCCCCCGGCCCATGCTGCAGCTTACCACTGTGTTTTCAAAGCTCCGGTCCTGTTTAATATGGAACAGAATGCCTTGTTTATTAAGGAAGAGGACCTCAGGTTGCCGGTCGTGTCTGCCAATCCCTATGAGATCCGCTTCAAAGCGGATCTCAGCTATTAAAAATGATTGATTTTGTATTTAGATACCGAATCAAATCAACCATATTTTTGAAAACGAAAAGATATTAATCAGGAGAACAACATGCCAGGAAGAAAATACACAGAAAAACAACGAATCGAAAGATCGAATGCAATTAATGAAATTAAACCTTGGAAATACACCACAGGTCCAAAGTCAATCACCGGTAAAGGTCGATCCAAGATGAACGCCATGACGCACGGTTTCAATACAAAAATGCTACAAGATTTCAGAAGATTGAGTAGGAGAAAGGAAGTACGTGAGTTTGAGGATTTATGCCGGGAGTTGCAGAAACTTGCTAAAAACGGGAATGCAGAAAAAATGCAGCTTGTTTCTGATAAATTGGAAGAAAAATTCCAGAAATTACTTGAATATTATGACAAAGCTACCTTGACACCAGAACTGCAAAGAGAAGCATTACATACTAATATGATGATGCTGAAAACGATGACGTTTGCAATCCAGAAGGAATCCATGAAAATGTGTGATATGGTTTTTTGACCGGTAAAAAATCTGCTAACTCTGAAAATTCTCACCGAATCTAGTGGTGGTCAAAAAACCACCACCTCCACCAATCTTCGGAAGCATAACATATCAACATCGGGCGCCAGCCCATATTTTTAAAGCCCTTAAACACAAGGCATTCAGGTTTTCTCGACATACCTTATCTTCTTTTGTTTTCTCTTTTTTGCTGTTGTTTTACCTTCGTTGGAACTTTTTGGAACCCTGTTTGGAACCCTAAAATTTACAGATGTAGGCTTTGAAATAGCAGTGTGACAGGGGATCTGCGAAAGATAATTTTTGATACCAAAAGAGGAGGTTTTTGACTTCCAGCCCCTACCACCCGAAAAGATCGGGTAACCTGGCACAGAGATCTAATTGAGCCAAGAATATCTTTAAAAACAGGCTCTAATGGTGTTTCCATTGAAAACCTAATCGAAGAAGAAGTGCTTCATAAGTCACTCAACAGGTACTCAAAAGGCACAGTTCGGTCACAATTTGGTCACAGAAATATTACCCTAGATTTTATATTTTTCAATGTGTAGTTTTTAATGCGGTACAATGAAGCTACAAATAAGCAGATTCATTATACTATCCATATTCCAAAATTTCGTCATCATCTTTCCCCTGGGAAGCTTTGATACTTTCAATTCGACTAAGGGAAAACACAATGCGGATACCTACAGTCACATGATTGATACAATTGTCATGGATCTCGAAAAAAGCACTTTTGATATCATGGAACCTGATAGGTTCACCCCATCCGCCAGGGGCATCATTGAACCACCGTTTATTAAAATGGGAAGTGGGGGGTATCTGAAATGTATTCAAAACCCAACCAACGGCGATAAAAAATGCGGCGTATATATGCCACGCCTTACACTATTCAAAAATATAAGGCAGACCGGATATTCAATTTTTTTAAGGGTTGAGTTTTCAGCCCCTAAAATGCTCTTCAACAATAATTTTGACGAACTTCATGATAATGATTTTGATGAACTGATATATGTTATCTGCAAAAGACTTCATGACATGGGAGTCATGGTTGAGACTAGAAGCTTAAGATCGGCCAATATTTCATCAATCCATTTCTCAAAAAATGTCGCTTTCACTGATTACACAACATCATCAATGATCATAAATGAATTACAGAAAATTGATCTCAATAAAAGGCTTGATCTTAGTCGCACTGTTTTCAGAAATAATGGTCACGCATTAAGCTTTCACTGTAATTCCTACGAAGTTGTATTCTATGATAAATTGAGAGATATCAAGCAAGCCAAAAAAAGTGAAAAAAGGGCTATTGAAACCGACAATTACCCACAGCTGAACATATTAGCTAGCGAGCCACTACCAAAGCAATTCGAGCTTCTGCGGTTAGAGGTTAGGCTGAACACAAAGAAAAAAATCAAGTCCATATTGGATAGCATCGGGATTGAACCTTCACTCAAATTATCAGACCTGTTTAATAAAGAGGTATCTAAAAGTGTTGTTCATCATTTTTGGGAAAAAATATTCGCTGAGATTGAGCTCCTTTCTCTGAATCAAATTGACCATGAATATCTCTTTAACCTCATTCGAATGAACAACCCAGATATGGGGGATCAAAAAATACTTCAACTTATTGGGACAATTGTTCTGATTGATCAAATTGGTATCAGGGGATTGAGAAGCTTGTTAAGGGATAAATCAGGTCAAAAATGGAGAGCTATGAAAAAGAGTCTTGATCGTATTGGCCTCCCTAAAAACGGTAAAATACGTTTAATAACAAGCTATGCGAGGGCCCTGGAAAGCTTCTCGACTTTTAAATTAGACGATATGAATCCAAATATTATTTGCTCATGATTGAGTTTCTTTAAACACTTGAACATCTCTAAGGAGGATAGATCAATGAAGGCTGTTATATTGGCAAGGGTTTCAACAAAAGAACAGGAAGAACAAGGACAATCACTACCGTCACAAGTGCGTAAGTTACGAGAATATGCACAGCATAAAGGTTTTGACGTTGAAAAGGAGTTTGTTTTTGCTGAAAGCGCAGGGCCAAAAATCAGATTGAGATTTGAGGAAATGCTTAACTATATCAGGAAGAGAAAAGGGAATGTTGTCTTGCTTTGTCAAAACGTCGATAGATTGACTCGAAATTTCAGGGACGCGGTCGACATTGATGAATTGAGATTGAGGGGAAAACTGGAAGTTCATTTTTTAGCAGATGGCTTTATCTTATCGAAAGAGTCGGCAGGGAATGTCGTATTTCAATGGGATATGAGAGTTATGCTGGCTAAACAGTACCTGAGTACACTTGTTGAAAACGGTAACCGAACCCTCAGGAATAAAGTGGAAAATGGTGAGTGGATAGCGAGGGCGCCGTTAGGCTATATCAATTCAAAGGATAATGATGGAAGAAGCACAATAGAAAGGGATAAAAGCCGGGCGATGTTCATCAGGAGGCTTTTTGTTGAATACTCAAGCGGACTATATTCTTTGAGCGAAATGCAAATAAAGATGAACGGGTGGGGGATGACAAACAAGACCCCTAAGAGGTCACCTGTTTCAAAAAAACAGGTCCATGAGATAATCAGAAACCCTTTTTACTTTGGGGTTATGCGCGTGAATGGCGAACTGTACCCCCATAAATACGAGCCGATTATTGATAAGGAATTGTTTGATACCTGTGAAGCGATACGATTGGGCAGAAACAGAAACTCTACCAATTATTCGTCAAAGCCATTCTTATTCCGGGGATTGATCCATTGCGCTTATTGTGGTTGTGCTATATCAAGCGATATTAAAAAGAACAAGTATATCTATCTCCGGTGCACGAAACATAAAGGTGAATGCGGCGCAAAGAGAGTGCGTGAAGAGTTATTAGCAGAACAAATCAAGAAATATTTCCGAAAGATAAAGATCCCGGCGGAAGTTTTAGAAACAATCAAAGATGATTTGAAAACGTCCATTGATGCGAAAAAAGAATATCATGAACAAGCCATTGACCATTTACAGTCTGAATATAAGCAAATTCAGCAAAAGATTGATCGTGCACTTGATGTTCGCCTTGAAGGGAGTATTACTAAAGAAGAATACGATAGAAAGGTAATGTCTTTAAAGCTGGATCAGCAGGATCTCTCCTCAAAACTGAGTCAGTATACAAGAGCCGACGATGAATACCATATTACCGTCAATCTGTTGCTGGATTTGACTTCCAGGTTGAGTGAGCTGTTTGAGAGTTCGAAACTGGACCAAAAGAGGCGATTGTTGAAACTTCTCTTTTCGAACTTAAAATTGGATGGGGAAAAGCTTTTGTTTACAGTCAATAAGCCCTTTGACTTACTGATGTCGATGCCAAGTAGTGCAGTATGGCATCCCCAAGGGGATTCGAACCCCTGTCGCCGCCGTGAAAGGGCGGTGTCCTAGGCCGTCTAGACGATGGGGACACCTATAAGATCTGGTGAGCCGGACGGGGGTCGAACCCATGACCACCTGATTAAAAGTCAGGTGCTCTACCAACTGAGCTACCGGCCCATATCTTATGTCGTTGTGTCGTAGTTATTCCGTTAGATTAAAATTTCGGAATTATTTTGTCAACAAAAAATTCCAAATATTAATAGCAGGGACCCTAACTTATTGTTCTGTTTCTTTTATGATCCAAAAATAGTTTTCCCCTTCGCTCGCAGGTCTTCAGCTGCAATAACAACTCGCGCGGCCATTCCGACTTCCGCCTTTTTATTGTAACTCCTTGGATCGTAGAACTTTTTATTTCCTACCTCACTTTCGATTTTGAGTACCCCATCGTAGTTTTTAAACATATGCTCAACAATGGGTCGGGTGAAAGCGTACTGTGTATCAGTATCTACATTCATTTTGATCACACCATAATCCAATGTCTCATGGATATCAGACAAGTCAGAACCGGATCCGCCGTGAAACACGAGGTCCATTGCCGCAGCTTCGCCATACTTTTGCATCACTGCTGCCTGACCCTCTTTCAGAATATGGGGTGTAAGCTTGACGTTTCCCGGTTTGTAAACCCCATGAACATTACCAAAAGTCGCTGCCAGCATGAATCGACTGTTCACAACAGCGTTCAATTTTTCGTATACATAAAGCATATCCTCTGGTGTTGTATAGAGCTTTTCGGCGGGTGTGTCTTCGTTATTGACCCCGTCTTCCTCTCCGCCTACCACACCCGCTTCCACCTCCAGGATGATTTCGCAAGCAGCACACTCTTCCAGCAGGGGAACGGCAATCTTCATATTCTCGTCCAGCAGCAATTCAGACCCGTCGAACATATGGGAATTAAACAAATTGGGAAGTCCTTTTGCCCGCCGTTTTTTGGTTTCATTAATCAGTGGTTTGACAAACGTATCCAATTTACCCGGGGTGCAATGATCCGTATGCAGTGCGATATAAACATCATACTGATCGGCCAGCAGGTGGATATGTTGAGCGATAGATATGGCACCCAGTGCCATGTTTTTCACAGCGGTTCCGGACGCAAATTCCCCACCGCCGGTTGAAACCTGAATGATACCATCACATTTTGCCTCGGCAAATCCTTTTAAAACGGCATTTGCCGTTGTGATGGAACTCACATTAATCGCAGGAAAAGCAAAATGGTTTCTCTTTGCTGTATCCAGCATCTGACAATATGTTTTGAAATCTGCTACAGGCATCGCATTCTCCTTGATAGTTATAGATGGAGTTGTTTTATATACTTGTTCACCATCTGAAAAGCGGATAACTTCCCTAATTCTAAATTATTGGTTTAACGAAGTATAGCAAATAAAATGAGCTCAACCTGATTACAACAAATGAGCCTTACAACTGGTATTTAAAACACTAAAAAGCTTGTTATTTGGAGAAGATCTCGCACATCAAGCAATTGCAGCCGTATGGAGAACCCCTAATTAAAAATCTCAATTAATCGGTTAACTTAACGACGGATTTGGTCTATCTTAATCCCAGTAAACAAACGTCAACAGCGCTGCTGCGCGATCAAACCCAAAAAACAGTAATTCCCATGGAACTTCAAAAAGAACAGCTATCACATCTCGAGCCGGCAGAAAAACGCCAGGTGCTGATCGAGGCACTTTCTTATATTCAGGACTTCTCTCAGAAGATAGTGGTCATTAAATATGGCGGAGCTGCCATGGTTCAGGAGGAGTTCAAGGTCTCTTTCGCCAGAGACATCGTTCTCTTAAGATCTTTGGGCATGCTGCCGGTGATTGTGCATGGCGGAGGCCCAGAGGTAACAGCCGCCATAAAGCAATATGGTTTGGAAACTAACTTTATTGATGGCTTGAGAGTGACCGATCTGCCAAGTCTGAAGATATCAGAGATGGTTCTGTCGGGAACCATTAACAAAGAAATCGTCACCAACATTAACATACAGGGCGGACACGGAGTTGGATTGAGTGGCAAAGACGGGCACCTGATCCGGGCTAAAAAGCTGAAACACCCGGGGACAGATCTGGGCTACGTTGGAGAAATTGAACAGATCAACCCTGAGCTGATCTTGACACTGCTCGATAAACAATATATTCCAGTCATTTCTCCCATTGGCATGGGTACCGACGGCAATACGTACAATATTAACGCAGATACTGTGGCATCCCATATCGGGGTTGCACTGAAGGCGCATAAGATCATTTTCCTGACAGATGTCCTTGGCATCATGAAGGAAGACAAACTGATTTCAGAAGTCAACCAAAAGGAGACCCTGGATCTGATAGAGCAAGGTGTTATCTCCGGTGGGATGGTGCCGAAAGTAAAGGGAATGCTTTTCAGCCTTGAGAACGGCGTGGGGAGCGCCCATATTATCAGCGGAATGGACGCACATGCGGTAATATCCGAACTATTTACCGACAAAGGCACCGGAACGAAAATCATCTCCTGATCTGAATCAACCGCCAGCAAAGGGTAGAAAACAGAAAACCTCATCCCCATCTGAAAGACGGTCACCTGGTTTTACCCTTTCTCCATTGACAATGAAGGATACTGGCTGATCCCCTGGCAGATCGATCTCTTTGATCAGTTTTTTCAACCTGGTTTTTTCGGAAAGCACCAGCTGAATTCCTTTATTCCTGTCGTACCCCTCTCGTTGATCAAGACCAGCCAGTAGCTTGACATTAACACTTATTTTTTTTCTTCTGAACAGCATATTCCATCCTTGAACGTATTTTGAGCCATAAGCAAGCGCTTACGGTTGTTTTCTACGACACTCTCCAACAGATCCAGCCTGGCAAACTGAGCCATCGATCCAGATAGCGCCATCAAAGACAGTTCCTCGTAAGTCTGCACCCGTTAAATCCGCAGCGTAAAGAGTCGTCTCCCTGAATGTTGCATAGGCCAGTTTGGCGCCGTTAAGGTTGGCGCCGCGAAGATCCAGGCGGTCAAAACTGGCCCGATAAAAATCACACCTCGGACACTTTTTAGTTCGCAATAACCGTTCAAAAGATGCTTTATCATAGGCAAACAGATCCAGACCAACCAGAGTGAAAACTGTCCAGATCAAAAAGATTGAGAAATGCTTAATCATGGGCATTCGCTTCTAGATATCAGGTTTTTGCATCAGCTTAATTAAAGAGCAGTTCCAACAGCCTTCATAATAGCTCTTACAACAGTCGTCATGCAACTGAATCAGGCCTTGGTGATAACTAAGGTTCTTTTTTATTTTGAAATCAGGATTCAGTAAAAATAACCGTTTTTCGAGAAATCGGGTTTTACTGTTCTTGCCTTCTGCAGGCAGGAGCAGAAAGAGATCAAACAACGTCCTCTCAAGCTCACGGTCCTGTTTTAGTTTTGACCAGTGCAGAAAAAAAGGGATAATCGAGTTAACCAGAATAATCAGTTGCCGCTGTTTTCCGATTAAACGCATACTGCTTTCAGCCAGCCTAGAACTGGTAGCAAAGAGCATATGGCTTAAGGGGTCCCACTCAGGCTGGGGAAACATCTCATCCAAAAGGGCCAATACAGACGCTCGCTGTCGGGTTCTCTGCTCAATAACGATGCGGCAGTCATAAATAAATTTCAGCCAGGACTTAACCAAGCCATGAAACTGGACTTTTTCCAGATGGTAGTAGAGACCTGTCAATCTTCTCAGTGGGTGATTCAGTGGCCGGTAAGGCCTTCTCGGAAGTGGTTTGCAGACCGTTTCAGCATCCTTGATAGTTGACCAGAACTGTTGAAAAGCCAACCACTCCCTGCGAAGCGTATCATGAACATCACTCGAATCAACTGTATCTAAAATACCCATAAACCCGAGCCAGCGTCCCAAGACTTCGATACGGTTCTGGCGGTGCATTGAACGGAACAGTTTTATAATTTGGGAATACGGGTATACCTGTGCCAGTTGGACAAACGGTTCCGAAAAGGCAGCATACCCGGCAGATCGGCAGATACTTTTAAAAAGCAGGTCTTCCTGCGTCTCATAATCCGTCGTTATCATTCCTTCACCCATGTCAGCCGCTTTTATCAGCAGCCTCTCTTCAGCTGCTTGAAAGATCAAATTTTGGATTTTAGGATACCGGGCTTTTGTGAGAAACAGACCACATGCACCCGGCAGTTCTTTCATCATCACAGAACGTCGGATATCATGCCGTTTCCAGAATGTTTCCAGTGCGGACCCTCCCAGATGAAGTGATGGAAGGGGCTGTCCAAATTGATTGGTCGTATTTTTCCCATCTTTTTTAAAAAACACATGTAAAACAACCTTATTATAAGCGCTATCCTGGTGATGCTGATGGTTCATCCACGACGACTCCGCAATATGAATTTCGACATCCCCAAAATACTCAACACTATCAATACGAATCCGAGCCTCTGTGAAGTCCGGTCCCCATCCCCGATTATACCAACCCGGGAAAATTATCGTCAGATCTTTGTTGTCATCTGTTGTCAGTTGGTTATCATTGAGTTTACCATCTCGCCAGATATAGTGCAGCCACAACTCGTTAAAGCCATTGTCCGGGATCTGATCCATCTGATACGTTTCCATTGGACACCTATTTTTTAAATTGGGAATCCACCATTTCGGAAATTATTCAGGCCATTTCTTTTCAAGACGCTATTAATGCAAAATTTATATCCATACTTCAAATACCATTTTTCCTTTACGGATTTCATTTCCAAACCTCATTCATTCGGTTCGGAGAGCAGATTATATCGAAAAAGGCTTATTATCAATAAAAAACCGGCTGATCATTCTTGATTTTACAGACTGATCTTCTCATTTTATAATGAGTGGACCGAGGGCATTGCAAATGTCCTTCGAAGATTGAACCAATAAAGGAGAACTGATGCTACGTAACTATCTTACGGTGATGATCATCCCGCAAAAAAGTGGCAATATTATCAAATTCGAGATATCGACCCTTTTTTTTAAAATGGTCCTGCTCACCCTTGGCATCTTAAGCATCGCGTCTACTGGCATTCTGGTCGACTATTTCATGATTAAGGAAGAAAGTCGATCGATGAAGAAACTTGAAAATGCTGTCATGCTCCAGAAAATCTCCAAACAGAAAATCACAAATACGCTGGCTAACCGGCAAACCGAACTGGGCGATCTGGAAATTTTTGACAGGAAACTGCGCTTAATCAGTGGCTTGCAGGGCTCAGCCACGCGCATCCGGTATGTGGGAGGACCAAATGGATTCAATGAGATCAAAAACCACCATACTTTGGATAGCCGTATGCTTTTACTGAAACTGAAGAAGTTGGATCTCAATACCAAACTGCGAGAAATCAGTTTTTCCCAATTAGGGTCAGATTTGCAGGAACAGAAGGATAAATTGGCTAGAACCCCATCCATTGTCCCTGCAGCGGGAGATATCTCATCCAGATACAGAAAACGCAAGGACCCGTTTACCGGTCAAATTCGCTTTCACCGGGGGTTGGATATTTCAAATCGGGCATACACACCGATCTATGCACCGGCGGATGGTATTGTGGATAACGTTTGGAAGGAAAAAGATTTAGGACTTTTTCTCGGAATTGATCATGGATACAATATTGTTACGCGATATGCTCATCTGGCAAAAACCGAGGTCAAGGCAGGGAGAAAGGTTAAACGCGGGGATCTAATTGCCAGGATTGGAAATTCAGGGCGAAGTACCGGGCCTCACCTGCATTATGAAATCCTGATTAGTGATCAGTATGTAGACCCGGAAAAGTACATTTTCTGGGACAAATAGGTCATTTACAAATACTCTCGTAAAGTCGAGACAGTCAATTTCCAAGTTGATCTGTCATGCAGCCTAGATGTACAAACCCATGGATTCCGTCTGTGCACATCTGTGAACTGGAAACTCGCTTTTCAGTGGATCTGATTCCCTTTTAACCGTTTTCAGTCTAAATTCAGAATCACCTTTACGTCGAATACCAATCAATACAAGCCGCTTTTTTTGATCTGTTTTCATAATACCCTGCCAAAACATTAAAAATAAGAGATAATACAGAAACATAAATAGTGAACATCTGTATCCTCTTCAAGTTTGGCCAGCCTGTCAAGAAAAAAATGAACATTTGTTTATTTTTTTCTTTTTCCCTGGATTTTTTGATTAATGAAGAAGGGAATACAAAACAGTGCTATCCAGATCAAGACAGATAAAAAGTGCCAGGTACGGAAACTCTTTAGCAAAAAGAAGCTGTTCCATTTCGAATTGATGAGGAGCATTTGCTCCCAGAGTTTTCCCAAAAAATTCAAAATGGAATAGAAATAGATCTCTCCCGGCATACCGCCCCAATTATACCCGAGAATCGTATAAAGCATAACCAGTAGCGCGAAGGGCAGGAAAACAAAACTGAGAAAGAAAATATGGATGACGTTATTGAATGCGATCAGAGGGGAGAGATTATTTGCCAGTTGACTGACCAGGGGCAGTGTCAGGATAAACAACCACAAACTGATGATCATTGAGGAGACTATCAGTTTCAGAAAAATACCCCAGGGTCGATCCTGTAGTCGACGCCGGGGAAGAAAGGGCAGAATCTGTATGATACCTGCCACTGAGAGAAAAGAAAGTTGAAAAGAGATCTGCCCGATGGCAAGCGGTGCCTCCACTAAAATAAGCAATGCCGTCCCACAAAGAATAAACCAGAGAGGTTGCCATTTTAGAAAATGGCGTATAAGCCCCCACCAGGCCAACATGATCACAGATCGCTCTGCCGAGATAGGCATGCCTATTCCTTTCAGGAACATAAAGATCAAAATAATGGATATGAGATCGATGACCAGCACACCGGTGCCTTTCTCAATCCATCCTAGTGGAAACGTAAACAGCCAACGAATCACCAGTGAAAGCCACAGATATAAGATTCCGATATGCATGCCAGAGATGGCGAAAAGGTGGGAAATGCCCAAATCGCTAATTCGTTTTTTCCAGATGTCGGTCAGTGTGGTTCGATCTGCTGTGATCAAAGATCTGTAAAGGGATGATGGAAATGAGCCAAGATAGTAGCGGGCTTTATTCTGAAGATAGAGCAGAAAACGTCCTCTACTTAAGATTTTTTCCTGATAGGTTAAGTTGTAAGTTGAAAACCTGCGTTCAGGTGTAATATCCAACGTAAAAAAATTCCGCACTTTGATTTTTATGTTCTTCAGATGAATGCGATCGCCCGTTTGAAACCATCCCATTCTCTTACGTGACAGACGAGAATAACGCAATTCTGCAGACTGCCAGAAGGCAGAATGTCCCTGGCACCAGAGTTCAACTTTTATCAACCTCAGCACCCCGCTCTGTTCAAAGCTATGGCTCTCGGCAATACCTGAGAAATGATCGATTTGTTGTTGACAGGATTTCGGAACTTCAGAATTTAAGTGAAACCAGGGGTAATTGAAGAGTACCAAGAGCAAGAGACCGGTCAGCGCAATAATTCGCCAGGAAAAGATATAGAGCCCCACCAGGCAGAAACCCAGCTGTAATAAAATCTGGTATAGCCACCAATATCTCCACCCGGAAAAGAACAGGAAAAAAGGCAGAAGCAGCAAAATCAAAAAGACAATGGGGTTATGCAATCTCTCCATGGTGTTCCTTATAGCGGAACCAACCAGTTAATGCTGGCAGCTTAATCTCACGGCAGCCAGTGGGAATCAATATATTTTTTATCAGCAAATACTCCCTGACAGATCTGAAAACAGATGTTTCCCATTATCGTCAACGCATCCTTTGCAAAAAACTTTATCTGCAGATCAATTTTTGCCAGTTGCACAACGATGTTCTCCAGCTCATTGAGAGAGAAATTTCGGGTATGCTTGACAGCTTGTTTGGCAACCCACTGATTGATTTTTAGTTTGCTGATTACCGCGTTCTCAGACAGACCGCCTTCCAGCATCCAGGATATTTTCAGCATCCGACGAAACTGAGATGCAATCAATCCAAAAACAGCAATCGATTCTGCAGGATGATCTTTCAAAATCATTTCCAAACTTTCAAGTGCTTTACGTAAGTCCTTCTGTACCAAAAAATCTGCGATACGAAAAATCGTAAACCGTTTTGAATGACTGGTACTCTTTAAAAGTTCTTCCGAGATGACTTGTGTGTCCGGAGGAAACTGCAAAGCCAACTTATCCAGTTCCATGTTTAAAACAGAAAAATCCGTTCCGGCAATTTCTATCAGCAGGTCTGCGGTTTCCACATCTAATCTAAGCTGTTTTTTTTTCGCCCGAGCAACGACCCATGAAACAGGTCGAAAATTGTCGTAGGCAATCGTACATTTAATTTCTTTAGTATGTTTTTTCAACAGCGGGTAAATTTCAGCGTTGATTTCACGGGGCTGGCGAATATCAGCAGTAAATATAAAGGTAACCTGCTCGGGCGGATTTTCAATATAGGATTTCAATAAAGCAACAACCCCGGATGTTCCAGTATGACTATCTGAGAGTTCAACTTCAGGAGGATCAAATACCAGGTTTCCTTTTAAGCGTTCATCAAGAAAAGCTTTAAAAAGGACCGTTTCCTTGTTTTTCCCTTTTTGTCGATAAATGAGTCGATTGGCCCATGACGGTTCAAGTTTCAGGTAAAACGTACTGCCACCGCAATGAATCACTTCAGTGACAATCTGAGCACCCGTTACATGATGCCTTGTGTCCATCCGGTCGACTGAACTGTCAACATCAAACCAGACTGAATCCTCATCAACAATAGTCTTTACAAGATTGATCTCTTTTAAGCCTGCAATTATCGCATCCGTCGGGGATTTTTTTAGTGGAATTTTTTGCAGGTTGATAACCTGAACAATAATTTTTGGCGCAAAAAATGAGACCGTTTGGCAAGTGTTCTGAAACTCGCTCAACTGTTTTTTAGCTTTTTCACGTTCCCTGGAAAAAAATTCAGCGACATCGAATGAAAAAACGGCATGTTCCTGGTCCGATTTCGGTATTAGACCGGTTGTTATTTCGTCAACCATCTCCTTTATTTCAAGAGGCTGATTACCAAATAGAAAATACGAGTGCATTTTTTTCCAACGGAGATAATTTATTGCTGAAGCGTTCCTGGTGACTCTCTTTTTTACACCTCTTTTAATATTAACTCAACTTTATTTGATATCAACCCCTCGTTTCGATTTTCCCACTATATAAAGATAGAATCCATTGACTTTTGCTATCAAAACAAAATATCAGTGGTAGTGAAGACTTGGTTTCTTGAAGGGACGGCCCACAGGCTGGTATTGCAACGGACCTTTTCACCAAGCGGCTACAGGGAATATTTGAAATGATTCAATGACTTTTTAAAAAAATCTGAAAATCTTATTCAGGAGATCGGTACATGACAAAAGGCTCACCGGCAGGTCAAGGAGATTCGTTCTCTTCGGTGAGCGACGATCTCCTGGAGATGCGTTTCAGTTCACAAAGTATTCAGGTTTTTCACAAAAATTTTGCGGACTTCGAATCGGCTCTGCCAACTAAAACCTACGGCATTCCTGTCCATTTTTCTGGAAACTTCGACAATAAATCTAAAAGTGCCATCCAGAATCTTGTTAACGAGAGTTTTGTCAACGCCGAAAAACATGGATTAAGACTGGAGCACAACAGCCCTGAGGTCAGTTTTCACACTCGCTCAAGCTGGGAAACCAAAGGTAACATTCCTTTGAAGAAAGGTGTCAGCCTGCCGGCTGCAAGGCTCAGCTGGAAGGATGGAATCCCTATGGTCGAATTGATCATTCCTGAAAAGATTACTACCAGCGAGGAGGTCATCAAAACGGTTCGACTGCTTTTTTCAAAACTATTCGGCAACCTGTTTTTCAATGAACATGTACCGCAAAAACCCGCATTTCGCCTAATAGTTGATGAAAAGGAAGCCTTGACATTCGATATGACTGAAAAAGCCCATTTCTGCCGTTTTACAGATCAGTTTACACCGGCCCTCCTTAAAGAGTTTGACCGGATAGGCCGGGAGCTGCATATCAAAGGCCCTAAATCCCGTGAATTTGGAAAGAAGGAATTTTTCAATAAATTACACCTTCCCGACCTGGAGATCGAAGAATCATCACAAAAATTGTTGAACGAAACATTCCAGATTCACCTCCAATCTCTGAAGGAGAATCCAGCTTTGTTTTATGATAAGCTTATCGGCCCGTTTTTTTCGCTCAACCCCCAAACGACGATACTGTTGCCCTATGACATGAGTAACTTTCGCACGCTGGCTAAAAAACAGCAGTGGACGATTTTTCATGCATTTGAAGAGCGGTTGCAACTCATTGTCAACTCGTTTGAAGAGCTTGTCGAATGCCGTGATTATCTGGAACAGGCGTCAGCGGAAAAACCTTTAGAATACCCAGTTCTGGCCGCCTGGAAAGACACTTTTAGCGAACGGATTAAAACTCTTAAACGACAGGGGTTTGTCAAACCGTTTTTGATCGAAGACGCCAAGCTGTCCCCCAAACAAAAAGAACTGTTTGACCGTTTCCCGCTTTGGATTTGGCAACATTGCAAACCGGATAAGCTCTCAGCAGGAAAAAAAACTGGATCGTATATCACAGCAGTGACACATCAATACAAAAACTCAGTCTATCAGAAGCTGTTTGAAGCGGCTTTGCGGATGCATAACTGTTTAAACATCATCCAGTCAGAGGAAAAGCAACGGTTCTCAGATTGTGCGGATTTCCGCCGCATCAAGACGATTCTCGCCTGGCTGGATATCCGAAAAACCTCCTATACAGACATGTTGTTTACCAGCAGAGTCGGGTCTCAACTTGGAAACCTGGCGAAAAGCGAAAAAATGGGGAAGAGAGAGGCTCTGGAGAATTTTGAACAGGGCTGGTCATATTTCGTCTCTTTTGCCATGGTGCATCAATATTTTCTGAACTTAAAAAAACGATCTCGACAAGACAGTGACCGCAGCGATCAGTTTTATTCATTGATCGATAAATTCATGCGAGCCCGTATTAAAAGCCAGCCCTCTTTTCAAATATCCTGTTTATTGATAGAATTCTATAAAAAAAGGCAATTCAATTTGAAAAAGGTGTCTGAACTGATTAAAAAAGAAACCCAGATCCTTGATTTTTTCATACTCAACCAACCGAATATCTTTAGTAATCAGTCAAAATCTCCCGCAGAAACAATAGATCACTTCTCCGGAAGCTTAATACAATGGCAAAATCAAAGAGACGAACAGGAAATCCGGCCAGACGAGCTTGAAGCTATCAACCTATCGGTCTCGCTGTAAAGTGTATATCCAGCCGTCTTTGAAACTACCGCTCATCATCCCTGAAAATGAATTATAAAAAAGTCGTTAAGTTCTTCCTTAAATTGAGTTTGACACTGGGTATCATCTTCTTCCTGGTTCAAAGTGGACGCCTGAATTTCAACCGTTTACTGCTGTTTTTGGATTCACCCCTAGTGCTTTTCACTCTTCTATTTGTACTCATTGTGATCATCATTCCCTTAACAGCCTTTCGCTGGTGGATGCTCCTCCGAGCCATTCAGATCAAGCTGCCCATACAAAGATCCTATATCCTGACCTGGATTGGAAATTTTTTTAACGCCACACTGCCTGGGGCTGTCACCGGAGATCTAATTAAAGGGTACTATTTAGTCAAACTGGACCGGAAGGAAGGGAAGACAAAGGCGTGGATGACCCTGATAATTGATCGGGCAACCGGTCTGTTCGGTCTGATAGTCATGGCATTTTTTGCCCTGGTTTTTAATTGGCGTTTGATCATCTCCCATCAGAATCTTCAACCATTGGCGATGTTTATCATTGCGCTTTTTGGTGCCATCGCTCTTTTTTACACGATTATCCTGTTTCCGTTTCCAGAAGGCAGAGACCCATTTATCCGACTGATCAACAAGCTGCCCAAAAGCGATCTTTTTTTGAAAGTCTACAATACATTCAAGATCTACCAGCATCACTGGCGTACACTGGCGACAACGCTTTTTATTTCGATCATCATTCACTCCCTGACCGCCTTTATGTTTTTTCTTGTTTCAAAAATGGTGAAGATGGATCAGATCGATATCGCCACCCAGATGTTTATTATGCCCATTGGGCTGATAACAATGGCGATTCCAATTGCCCCAGGTGGTATTGGAATCGGTCACGCGGCTTTTGAGACACTCTATCTTCTGATCGGGGTCAAAGGCGGTGCAGATATATTTAATCTTTATATCGTCACCCAATTAGCCGTTTATCTTCTGGGAGGCATTGTCTATTTTATGTACAGTAATGAGTATAAGGTCACGGAAGAAAATCTGCTGGGGGATGAAAACTGAACGGACATTACATTGACAGTTCAGTGATTGCATTTCAACATAGAAACTGATTCACAAATCATCAGACATATTAAATCCGATTCCGATTAGAGCAACTAGTACCTTGGTTTGAATATTCTATACTCAATTTGGCAATTTAAGCTGCCTTTTGGGAAACATCAAACTGTTCAATTGAGGCAAGATATAATGTTCGAACCTCTTCACGCTTTAATTGAGCGTT